>Ga0315901_10000060_pt1 | contig 149777 bp, 154 predicted proteins | sample LakEriMetagenome_10_FD_203761 | JGI IMG/M metagenome (GOLD analysis project Ga0315901, IMG submission 203761) | Freshwater fungal communities from buoy surface, Lake Erie, Ohio, United States - Buoy 2 MA116 | ecosystem: Environmental > Aquatic > Freshwater > Lake | place: USA: Lake Erie, Ohio... | reverse complement strand
AGTAATTTTTAAGACCCCAATCTAGGAAATCAAATAGTGGATTTCCGCGAGAAGAAAGAGGAGCAGCAGTGCTAATTGCACAACGTCCCACCCTCAGTGAAGAAGTAATCTCAGAGAACCGCTCACGTTTCATCATTGAACCGCTTGAGCCAGGTTTTGGATACACACTCGGCAACTCAATGCGCCGTACATTGCTTTCATCTATTCCAGGTGCAGCAGTGACAAGCATTCGCGTCGCCGGTGCCCTACACGAGTTCACCACTCTTGAAGGCGTCAAGGAAGACCTCACAGATATCGTCTTGAACATCAAGAACTTGGTGCTTTCAAGTGATAACGATGAGCCAAGCGTTGTCTATATTCGCAAATCAGGTGCTGGCGCTGTTACAGGTGCCGATATTGCAGTCCCTGCAGGCGTTGAGGTACATAACCCAACACTTCACATTGCAACCCTGAACGACAAGGCAAACCTTGAGATCGAACTTACTGTCGAGCGCGGCCGTGGCTATGTCACCGCTGTTCAGAACAAGCAAGCTGGAGCTGAAATCGGTCGCATCCCAGTTGACTCAATCTATTCACCAGTACTTAAGGTGACATACAAGGTTGAAGCAACTCGCGTCGAGCAGCGCACAGACTTCGATCGTCTCGTTGTTGACGTTGAGACAAAGCCTTCAATGAAGCCACGCGATGCTGTCGCCTCCGCTGGCCGCACACTCGTCGAGCTCTTCGGTCTTGCACGCGAACTTAATCTTGATGCTGAAGGTATCGAGATGGGGCCATCTGTTATGGATGCAGCCCTTGCAGCAGATCTTGCTCTTCCAATCGAAGATCTTGATCTCACAGTTCGCTCATACAACTGCTTGAAGCGCGAAGGCATTCACACAGTTGGAGAGTTGGTTAACCGTTCAGAGGCTGATCTTCTCGATATCCGCAATTTTGGTTCAAAGTCCATCGATGAGGTCAAGGCAAAGCTTGTCTCAATGGGAATGTCTCTCAAGGACAGCCCAGCAGGATTTGATCCAACAAAACATCAGAACTACAACGCATCAGATGAAGATTTTTCTGATGCAGATGCAAACTAAGAAGGAGTACAGATATGCCAAAGCCAACTAAGGGTCCTCGTTTGGGTTCAGGCCCATCACACGAGCGTCTCATCCTTCGTACACTTGCAGAGCAGCTGTTCGAGCATGGCAAGATCACAACAACTGAGGCAAAGGCGAAGCGTCTTCGTCCACTTGCTGAGAAGTTGATTACCTTCGCAAAGAAGGGCGATCTTCAGGCTCGTCGTGAAGTAATGGCGCGCATCGCTAACAAGAGCGTTGTGCACACACTCTTCACAACAATCGCACCAACATTTGCAACACGCGAAGGTGGATACACACGTATCACCAAAGTCGGTCCACGTAAGGGCGATAACGCTCCTATGGCTGTGATCGAACTCGTAACAGATAAGTAATTAATACGCGCACACTCGCGTAAATTCTTATGGCGCAACCCACTCTCTTTCCCGAGAGTGGGTTTCGTCGTTTACGGATAGATATCTCCTACGACGGCACCGCATTCTTTGGGTGGGCAACTCAACCCGATCGTCGCACGATGCAAAATCTCGTTGAAGAAGCGATCTCACAAATTACTCGTTCACAGGTGCAGACAATTGTTGCCGGGCGTACAGATGCTGGCGTTCATGCCACCGGCCAGGTCATCCACGCCGATCTTCCAGATTCAGTCTTTAGCGATGGACTTACATATATGGATCTTCGCTACAAGCTCAACCGTATTCTGGATGAAGATCTTCGCGTCATGAATATAAGTGATGCACCAAGTGGTTTTCATGCACGCTTCTCAGCTCTTCGCCGGGTCTATACCTACAAGATTCTTGATAACAATGATGTAATCCCACCGCTTTCTCGCTATGACGTTGCGCCGTGGTATCGACCACTTGATGCCGACCTGATGAATAAAGCCAGTGCCCTTGTGCTTGGCCATCACGACTTTGCAGCCTTCTGTAAATTCAAAGAGGGTGGAACAACAATTCGCACCTTAGAAAAGTACGAATGGCACCGTGATTCTCAAGGGTTACTGATTGCCGAAGTAGTTGCTGATGCCTTCTGCTATTCGATGGTACGTAACTTAGTCGGCGCAGTTGTCTGTGTTGCAGATGGACGAAAAGATCCGTCTTGGATGGCGGAGCTACTCGCCAATAAAGAGCGAGTCAGTGATTCTTTAGTCTTTCCCGCTCGTGGATTAAGCCTTACGCGGGTTGATTACCCATCAGATCAAGAACTACTAGATCGCGCCAAAGTCACAATTGGAAAGCGCGGCGATGGGCCACATTGATATTTCAGGTGTTGAATACGCTCTCTCTGATGGACGCGTTCTCCTTAACGATGTCTCCTTTCGCGTGGGCGATGGGGCAAAGGTTGCACTTATTGGACCTAATGGATCTGGCAAGACAACACTCATCCGAATGATCTGTGGTGATATTTCACCCGATGAAGGAAGCGTTGCAATAACTGGCGGACTTGGTGTCATGCGTCAATTCATTGGTTCTGTGCGAGATACGACAACAGTCCGCGAGCTTTTGGTTTCTGTTGCACCGACTCGCATTCGTGAAGCCGCTGCTCGAATTACAGAGACTGAAAATGCAATGAGCGCCGATGCATCTGAGAAGAATCAGATGGCCTATGCCCAAGCAATTATTGATTGGGGCGATTGCGGCGGATTCGACTTTGAAGTTATTTGGGATAAATGCTGTACCGAGATGCTGGGTAAGAGTTTTGATGAGATTACAGATCGACTCGTCAGTTCGTTATCCGGGGGAGAGCAGAAGAAGTTAGTTTTGCGAGCACTCCTTGAAGGGCCGGAGGAGGTCCTATTACTCGATGAACCAGATAACTATCTCGATGTCCCTTCAAAGCGCTGGCTTGAAAAAGTTATTTCAGAGACAAAGAAATCAGTTCTCTTTATCAGTCACGATCGTGAACTCTTGCAGAACACGGCAACTCGCATTGTTGCTCTTGAACAAGGCGTAAATGGAAATACTGCCTGGGTCCACGGTGGAAAATTTGATACGTGGCACGATGCCCGAAAAGCGCGAAACGAACGGTTTGCCGAACTCTTGCTACGTTGGCAGCAAGAACATGAACGTTTGAAAGACCTAGTACGTACGCTGCAGGTACAGGCGGCAAGTTCGCATGCGATGGCCAGCAAATACCACGCCATGCAAACTCGTCTTCGCAAATTTGAAGAAGCTGGCGCACCCGAGGCTCCACCGATTGAACAAGATCTCAACGTTGGATTGCGCGGCGGCCGGACTGGATTGCGCGCTCTGACTTTCGAGAAAGTTTCGATCACAAATCTTTCTGGTGAAGTCTTGACTCAACCATTTGATTTTGAGGTCTTCTTTGGTGATCGCATCGCGATTTTGGGAAAGAATGGAACAGGAAAGTCACACTTCTTCCGAATGATTTCAGGAGATAAGGATGTGCACTACACAGGTAATCTCAAAGTGGGAGCCCGTGTTGAGATTGGCTATTTTGCACAGACACATGCACATCCTGAATTTGAGAATAAGACCCTCCTTGAAATTCTGTGGGAGAGCTATTCACTGCAATTAGGTCCTGCTAAGAGCGTTTTACGAAAGTATGAGATAGATAGACAAGCAGAACAGAAATTCACATCGCTCTCAGGCGGACAACAAGCACGTTTCCAAATCCTCTTGCTTGAACTCAGTGGCTCTACATTGTTATTACTCGATGAACCGACCGATAACCTCGATCTTGCAAGTGCAGAAGCGCTAGAACACTCACTTGATCGCTATGAAGGCACCGTTCTCACTGTCACCCACGATCGCTGGTTTACTCGCGGATTCACGCGGTTCTTGGTCTTCGGGGCAGATGGACGGGTCTATGAGAGCCCTGAACCAGTCTTTGATTTTTAGCCATTTTGCGCCTGCCGATCGGGGTATTTGAGCCATTTTGACCCCTCACGCCGCGGAAGGTAAAGTTCTACCTCTGCGCCAGTGGGCGCCGAAGGTCAATCCTTGAAGCACTACGAAAAGAAGAAGGTAATAGAGCATGCGTACATATAGTCCTAAGGCTGGCGACGTCGTTCGTGCATGGCACGTGATCGATGCACAAGATGTTGTTCTTGGTCGTCTAGCAACACATGCTGCAGTCCTTCTCCGCGGAAAGCACAAGGCAACATTTGCACCGCACATGGATATGGGTGACTTCGTAATTGTGATCAACGCCGAGAAGATTTCTCTTTCAGGAAATAAGGCGCTTTCAAAGTTTGCACATCAGCACTCTGGTTTCCCAGGTGGCCTTACATCAACTGTTTATGGTGAACTCCTTGAGAAGCACCCAACACGCGCTGTAGAGAAGGCGATCAAGGGAATGCTTCCTAAGAACCGTCTTGGTCGTGATATCGCTGGAAAGCTTAAGGTTTACGCAGGTCCAGAACATCCACATGCAGCACAAGCACCAAAGCCATATACATTCGAACAAGTTTCTCAGATTATTAAGTAAGGGATCCCATACACATGTCAGATAACACAACATTCGCAGATCTCGACGAGAACGAGATTCCTACTTCATACTCATCTGCAACACCATCTGCTGCGACAAACCGTCCAGCAATCAAGGCTCCTGGTGCTGGCACCGGTCGTCGTAAGGAAGCAGTTGCTCGTGTTCGCCTTGTTCCAGGAACAGGTCGCTGGGTAATCAACGGCAAGGCACTTGATGCATATTTCCCAAATAAGGTTCACCAACAGCTTGTCTCTGAGCCACTTCGCACAGTTGGCGCTGAAGGTCAGTACGATATTTTTGCTCGCATCAATGGTGGTGGAGTTTCAGGTCAAGCTGGAGCGCTTCGTCTTGGTGTTGCACGTTCACTCAACGAGATTGATGTCGAAGCACATCGCCCAGCACTTAAAAAGGCTGGATTCCTCAAGCGTGATGCACGTGTTATCGAGCGCAAGAAGTACGGCCTTAAGAAGGCTCGTAAGCGTTCACAATACTCAAAGCGTTAATTCACTTAAAGAGCGGTGCTCATGTCCCTATTTGGTACAGATGGAATCCGCGGCTTAGCTAACGGCCAGATTCTTACCGCCGAACTCGCTCTCGATGTTGCTGTCGCTGCTGCACATATTCTCGTTGAAGGCTTTGACGATAAATCTCAACGTCCACGCGCAATAGTTGGTCAGGATTCGCGCGCATCTGGTGAGTTTCTAGAGGCAGCTGTTGTTGCTGGCCTTACAAGTGCTGGTGTTGATGTTTATCGCGTTGGTGTTCTGCCAACGCCTGCAATCTCATACCTTGTAGCAAGTACTGGCGCTGATCTCGGCGTAATGATTTCAGCCTCACATAATGCGATGCCCGATAACGGAATTAAGTTATTTGCTCGCGGTGGTGGAAAACTCGATGATTCGATTGAAGCCCTTGTCGAAGCTCGCATCGGTGAGCCATGGGAACGTCCAACTGGCCGAGGTGTAGGGCGAGCAATCAATGATGCCGGTGCAAAAGAGAAGTACATCGAACACCTCATGACATCTCTGACCACTCGACTTGATGGGCTAAAGATTGTTGTTGATTGCGCAAATGGCGCAGCATCTTTTGTAGCACCTGACCTTCTTGCTCGCGCTGGGGCAACAGTTGTGGCAATTTCTCATACTCCAGATGGTTGGAATATCAACGATAACTGTGGCTCTACATACCTCACCAACCTCAAAGAGGTGGTCGTCAAAGAGGGTGCTGACTTTGGTATTGCCCATGATGGCGATGCTGATCGTTGCTTGGCTGTTGATGCCCACGGTAACGAAGTCGATGGCGACATGATTATGGCAATTCTTGCAATAGGAATGAAGCAGGCAGGAAACCTCAAAGCCAATACTGTTGTTGGAACCGTGATGAGCAACCTTGGCTTCATGCAGGCGATGGAGAACGCGGGAATTACCGTTGAAAGAACTCCGGTTGGTGATCGCTATGTTCTCGAACTCATGCTTGAAAAAGATTATGTTCTAGGCGGAGAGCAATCAGGCCATGTGATTATGCGAAAGTATGCAAATACTGGCGACGGACTTCTTACAGCGCTCGCAATTTCTCAAGAAGTCGCACGGAGTAAAAAGAGTTTGGCAGAGCTGGCATCTGTAATGACTCGCTTTCCACAGATTTTGATCAATGTGAAGGGCGTTGCAAAAGAGAAGCTAGCAAGTAATTCGGCAATCTCTGAAGCGGTGATTGCCGCCGAGACCACATTGGGATCTTCAGGTCGCGTTCTTCTGCGCGCCTCAGGTACTGAAAACCTTGTAAGAGTGATGGTCGAAGCCTCGAGTGATAACCTTGCCTCTGAAGTTGCGACAACGCTTGCAGATGTCGTAAGAAAAGAACTTTCTCTCTAAGGAGATCACAATATGTGCGGCATTGTGGGATACACAGGCGCACGTTCTGCAGTTGATCCACTCATTGAAGGACTTCGCAGACTTGAATACCGTGGCTATGACTCTGCCGGAATCGCACTCGGTACACCCACATCATTATTTATTGAAAAACGCGCTGGCAAATTAGCGAATCTTGAAAGTGCTCTGTCACCAAATATCCCAACAGTGCACTCAGGAATTAGCCATACTCGTTGGGCAACCCATGGTGGACCCACTGATCGCAACGCCCATCCTCACGTCGATAACGAGGGGAAGTTGGCGGTAATCCATAACGGAATCATTGAAAATTACTCAGAACTTAAAGCGGCCCTTGAATCGCGCGGCCATACCTTTTCATCCGATACAGATACTGAATCAGTAGCCCATCTTTTATCCGAGCTTCGTAAAGAACACGGTGGAGATCTCACCCAAGCAATGCGCGCTGCGGTCAAACTTCTGCGCGGATCATTTACCTTGCTGGCAGTTCATGCAGATGATCCTGAGCGAATCGTGGGTGTCCGTCGAAATTCACCGCTTGTTGCAGGTATCGGCGATGGTGAGAACTTCTTAGCTTCAGATGTTGCAGCCTTTATCGATTACACCAAACGCGCAATTGAATTAGGCCAAGATGAGATCATCACAATTACTCCAGAAACTATCGAAATCATTGACCTTGATGGAAAGCCTGTAGCACCACGTGAATATGAGATTACGTGGGACGCTTCTGCTGCACAAAAGGGTGGCTTTACACACTTCATGCTTAAAGAGATCTTTGAACAACCGAAAGCTGTTGCAGATACATTGATCGGGCGCTTAAGCGATAACGATCAAATTCTGATCGATGAACTTCATATGAGCGATGCTGAAATTGCAGCCCTAAAAAAGATTGTTGTAATTGCCTGCGGCACTGCTTATCACGCAGGAATGGTTGCAAAGTATGCGATCGAAAAGTGGGCAAAGATCAGCGTAGAAGTTGAGATCGCCAGCGAGTATCGATATCGCGATCCAATCGTTGATAGCTCCACACTTGTTGTCGCTATCTCCCAATCAGGTGAAACAATGGATACCTTGATGGCGGTACGTCATGCAAAGGCTGCTGGTGCTCGCGTCCTAGCAATCTGCAACACCAACAGTTCAACAATTCCGCGCGAATCAGATGCGGTGATCTACACACATGCAGGCCCAGAAATCGCGGTCGCATCAACTAAGGCTCTTCTCACCCAAATTGTTGCCGTCTATCTTCTTGGGCTAAAGCTTGCTCAGGTACATAAAGAACTCAGCGATAAAGAAGTGAAGACCATCTATCACCAGATGCTTGAACTTCCAGGGCAGATCGAACAGATTCTTGAGACAGTTGAACCGCTTCGTGAATTAACGAGAAAATTTGCAGAATCAGATACCGTCTTATTTTTAGGTCGCAATGTTGGTTTCCCTGTCGCACTTGAAGGTGCTTTAAAGCTCAAGGAACTCGCCTACATTCACGCAGAAGGTTTTGCTGGGGGAGAACTCAAGCATGGCCCTATCGCACTTATCGATTCAATTAAGCAGACTCCAGTAATCGCAATCTTGCCATCAGGTCATGAAAATGCACTTGATGAGAAGATGTTGAGCAATATTCAAGAAGTTAAAGCACGTGGTGCTCGAGTAATTGTGATTGCACAAGAAGGTGACGTGGTTGTCGGCGCAGAACACATTATTCGAATCCCTGCCGCGCCTGCGCTATTACAACCAATTCTGGCAACAGTTCCACTCCAAGTCTTTGCATATGAAATGGCTGTCACTCGTGGCAATGATGTTGATCAACCTCGAAACCTCGCTAAGTCTGTGACGGTGGAGTAAGTAATGCCTGTTGCAACAATTCGAAAAAATCAACGTAATAGAGCACTTCGCTGGTCAGCAGTTTTATTCGGTGGATTTTTACTTGTTACACAGCAGGTTTACACATATGGCCCGCTCACCTATTTTGATAAGAAGATAAATAATTCTCCCAAGCCACAATTTGAAGGTCTCGCTGGCTTTATTCTTCGCCGCTTGGATGATTTAGGTCTGCGCGGCGTGACAGCAACGGTACTCCTGATAGCGGCCATCTATATTGCCTGGAAATTTAAGACATGGCGTCCACTCAACTTAGCGCTGCTATCGCTCTTACTTTTGAATCTCATTGTCGGCTCAGCAAAATTACTATTAGGTCGCACTAAACCGCGCCTCGGAATTGATTTGTTGCATGCAGGTGGAATGTCGTATCCAAGTGGCCACGCATCGAATGCTGTTCTTACGTGGGGAATTTTGGCTTATCTGATTTATAGATACGCCCATGTTGATCGATATCAAGGTCGACTTGCAAGTGCTGGCGTTGCACTCATCTCACTTACCGTCTGCACCGTTTCACTTATTCGCCATACGCATTGGTTTACGGACCTGTTGGGCGGTCTCTTTGTAGGAAGTGCTCTCTTAGTCGCTGTTATCGCAGTAGATAGGTATGTTCCCTCGAAAAGCCAACTGCACTAGACTTAACGCCATGATTGATGGAATCGGCATTGATGTTGTCGACATCGAACGCTTTTCAGAAAGTCTCAAGCGGACACCAGCCCTATTAGAAAAACTCTTCACACCCTCAGAGCGAGATAAGCCAACTGCATCACTTGCTGCGCGCTTTGCTGCAAAAGAAGCGCTCTATAAAGCACTAAGCCCGGAACACGGATTGTCATGGCACGATGCTGAAGTAATCAACTTAAGTAATGGAAAACCGGCTTTTCTATTCAGGGGTGGGATCGCAGACCTCGTCGATGGTGCGCAAGTTCACCTCTCACTTTCACACGATGGCGGAATCGCATCTGCAATGGTGGTTCTCGAGAGATGACAACTTTTAATCGAGCAGAGGCTCGCATCGATCTTGATCGAATCACCGCAAATGTCGCCTACCTAAAAAACATTGCAGGTGTAGATCTCATGGCTGTCGTGAAAGCAGATGCCTATGGCCACGGTCTTGTACCTGTAGCGCGAGCGGCACTTGCTGGTGGCGCTACCTCGCTTGGAGTCGCACTCTTGGAAGAGGCGATCACACTTCGTGGCGCTGGAATCACAGCGCCGATCCTTGCTTGGCTTGTTCCACCCGGATCTGACTATAAATCTGCCATTGATCGCGATATTGATCTAGCTGCTCCATCGCTAGTTGCGCTGAAAGAGATTTCTTCTGCTGTCTCTAATCGCAGAACTCGCGTACATCTTGAAGTAGACACCGGAATGACGCGAGGCGGATTCTTGTCTGAATGGGATTCACTTGAAGCTAGCCATTTGGCCGGCATCGAGGTTGTTGGAATCTTTTCGCATTTTGCCCGCGCCGACGAACCTGATCAAGAACAAAACGTAGAACAACGTGATCGTTTTGCAGTGATGTCGAAAAAACTTGAGTCACTTGGGCTCTCACACGTTTCTCAGCACTTATCTAATTCAGCTGCAACGCTCAAGGATCCTGCATCTCGATTCAATATGGTTCGCACAGGAATTGCAATCTATGGATTGACGCCAGATGTAAAAACTCTTGGTTCATCACACTCACTTGGGCTTAAGGCGGCAATGTCGCTTCACGCAAAACTACATTTGGTAAAAGATGTTCCAGCTAACTCACCTGTTGGCTACGGCGCGACTGCGATAACAGAACGTTATACAAAACTTGGAATTGTTGCGATGGGATATGCAGATGGCATTCCACGCATTGCACAAGGTGCTGGAATATTTGTCCATGGCAAACGCGCGCCAATCATTGGACGAGTATCGATGGATCAATTTGTCGTTGACTTAGGCCCCGACTCTGCGGCGATTTCAGGTGATTGGGTTGAAATTTTTGGAGATGGCATCGCAGGGGGTTACACGGCTGAGGATTGGGGCAACGCGTCAGGCTCAATTAATTACGAGATAGTTACACGAATCGGCCCCCGAGTGCCTAGAATCTACCGATCGCAAACGCTAGATAGAGAGTAGGGGGAGTTGATGAGCAAGGATTCACTTCTCTCCATCTCTAACCTCACAGTTAAATTTGGTGGCCTCACCGCACTTGATGATGTCTTTCTTAATCTTGAAAGCAATCAAGTCGTAGGTCTTATTGGCCCCAATGGTGCAGGCAAGACAACGCTCTTTAACGCTATTTGTGGAATCGTTGAGCCAACGTCAGGAAAACTTACTTTAAATGGTAAGTCACATGATTGGCCGGCAACCCATGAACTTACTTCGCTAGGAATTTCGCGAACACTTCAAGGAGTTGGTCTCTTTCCAGATCTTACAGTTGCCGAAAATGTCATGATCGGTGCGCAAAAGTTTGCAAAGACTGGTCTGATCTCTGCTGGATTTGGACGAAATAAACGTGACGAGGAAGAACTGCGTGGGCGTGCTCAATGGGCGCTCGAACGTGTCTACTCAGGAAGCCTTGCAGATAAGCGCGCAGATGCGCTCTCATACCCTGACACAAAACGAGTAGCAATTGCTCGCGCACTCGTCAGCGAACCAAAGATATTAATGCTCGATGAACCAGCTGGTGGACTTGGTGCACAAGATATTGAGTGGATGAATGGCTTGATTCGCAATCTCCGCTCTGAGATGTCAATTTTGATCGTCGAGCACCACATGGATGTTGTGATGAGCGTCTGCGATGAACTCTATGTACTTAATTTTGGCGAGGTCATTGCTAGCGGTAGCGCAGAAACCGTGCGACGTGATCCTGCAGTGATTGCGGCCTATCTCGGAACGGGTGTGGCGTAATGTTAAAAATTAACGGCCTCACCGTTTCGCATGGTGCAATCCGAGCGCTAGATAACGTCTCTTTTTCCGTTGAAAAAGGTGGACTCACAGCAGTTATTGGTTCCAATGGCGCTGGCAAGACAACGCTGATGCGTACTCTCTCCGGACTTAAATCTGCTGATAGTGGAAGTGCGACATGGAATGATCACAATCTTTTGCATGGCAAACCAGAGCACCACGTGCGCCAAGGCGTTTCCCATGTATCTGAAGGAAAATCAGTGGTTGCACAGTTATCTGTCGAAGAGAATCTAGATTTAGGTGCGCTTTGGCGCCGTAACCCTGCTGAGGCGAAGAAGAGTAAGGCTGAGGTCTTTGAACTCTTCCCTCGTCTGCATGAGCGGCGCGAACAACAAGCCGACACACTCTCTGGTGGAGAGCGCCAGATGCTGGCAATTAGCCGTGCATATATGGCACGCCCACAACTCTTACTTCTTGATGAACCATCTCTTGGACTTGCACCACTTGTTATCGAGCAGATTTTTCAATCAATTCGCCACATCGTTGATTCAATGGGTGTCACAGTCGTTCTTGTGGAACAGAACGCAATGGGCGCCTTAAGGATTGCGGACTTTGGTGTTGTGCTCAATCTAGGAACAATCGCAGCATGGGGTAGAGCATCTGACCTCATTGCCGACCCAGCAGTTCGCACTGCTTACTTGGGATTCTAGGGGAGCGCCATGAGTCAATTTCTAGATATGTTCCTGATCGGTATAAGTGCTGCATCGATCTATGCGCTGATGGCAATCTCTATGGTTTTGGTCTGGCGATCCACTCGCGTTGTGAACTTTGCGCAAGCCGGTATGGCACTTCTCTCGGCATACATTGGATATGAACTTGTTTCACGCACTGGAAATTTCTGGATCTCTCTTCCACTTGCGATGATTCTCGGTGCAGCTTTCAGTGCATTCATTGAATTCTTCTTGATGCGCACACTTCTTAAGCACAGTAATCAAGGTCCGATTGCGGCAATCGCACCGATCATTGCAACCCTTGGACTTCTTGGGGTTATTCGCGCGGTCATCGGATTCATCTGGGGACATGGAGATGTTCAGCTTGAAGCCCCGCTCTCCAAGGTTGGGTATAAATTTGGTGACACCACCTTATTTATTGGTCCGATGGGTCTCTTCGTTATTTGTTTCGTTGTCGCTCTCTTGCTTGTTGTCACTATTGTTTTCCAAAAAACCAATATTGGCTTGGCGCTACGAGCATCTGCCTACGCGCCAGAAATCGCACAACTTTCTGGAATCCGAGTGTCGGGAATTCGTACATTGGGGTGGGCGATTGCAGGTGCAGCAGGGGCTGCTGCGGGAATTTTGCAGACGGTTAATGGAACAGGTGGCCTAACACCTGAATCACTTGAGTTTAGTTTGCTTCTCGTCTTTGGATTTATCGCAGCGGTAATCGGTGGGCTCGAATCCTTACCTGGTGCGGTTCTTGGTGCACTTATTCTTGGATTAGTCCTAGCCTTTGTCCAGATTTATATCAGTGGCACCTTGGTGTTTATCGTCGCCTTCATACTCCTGCTTGCAGTTCTCATTCTTCGCCCTCAGGGTTTCTTGGGTTCAAAGGCAGGTCGCCGTGCTTAAAAAACATCCACTCATCACCTTCATATTCTTTGGCGTTGTTCTCTACCTGATTAGCAACCGACTTGATGAATTACTTGTCTATCAAGGCGCAACAGTTGGTATCTTCGTTATTGCAATCGCATCTCTGATTCTTCTCACTGGATATTCTGGTCAAGTATCACTTGGTCACGGTGCACTTATGGCTATCGGTGCATATGCCGCAGCGTTACTTCGCATTCATTACAACGCTCCTGTCTGGCTCACCTTCGTCGTTGCAGTTCTTGCTGCTGCAGTTGGTGGCGCACTTTTAGGTTTAGCGGCAGCGAGATTAAGTGGCCCGTACCTTGCAGGTACAACGCTGGCACTTGCAATCGGTCTTCCATCTATTGCAAACCAATTCTCAATTTTTGGTGGCGAACAAGGACTTTCTTTTGATATCGGATTCCCGCCAGCATCACTCGGTGAAGATTTCACCCAATACAAATGGTATTTCTGGATCAGTTGGTCAGCAGCCCTCATTGCAATGTATTGGCTGAGACATGTTTTGAATTCACGTTATGGTCGAAGCTGGCGCGCTGTTCGCAGTAACGATGTCGCTGCCGAGCTGGCAGGTATTCATGTCGGACGGAATAAAGTTCTAGCCTTCACGATCAGTGCTGGGCTGGCTGGCCTCGCGGGAGCGCTGCTGGGAATGACAATTAGCCTAGTTTCACCCGGTGTTTACCCCCTTCTCCTCTCCTTTTCTTTGGCGACAGGCGCAGTCCTCGCTGGCGTAACTACCCTCGGAGGCGTCATGATTGGGGCAGTGATTCTGGTGGCCATCCCAGAGATCGCGCTAGCGATAGCCAATCGCTACGGCGGCTCAGAGACGATCATCACGAACTTGCCGGGCTTACTGGTGAGTGGATTACTCATCTTGACCGTTCTACTGTCGCCAAATGGCCCGGTTGAACAGATGCATGCACGACATGCAAAGCGTGCGAAGAGCGGCAAAGCTTCGCATAGTCCAGTTGAGTTAACACTCCGTGTAGGCAGTAAGACTTGGTCAACCAAGAAGTAGTAAAGCGAAGAAGTAGTAAAGAAGTAAGTAAAAAAATCCCGCAAGGGCCCTCGATGGAAGGAAAAAGATGATCAAAATGAATCGTCGGAAGCTCGTTACAGCTTCTGCGGTAATTGCAGTCGCAGCGCTGACAGTTACAACTGTGCCTGCGCAGGCGTATAACCCACGCAGCAACGAACCAGGCTTAACAGCAACCACAATCAAGTTGGGTATCACACTCCCAATGACCGGTATCGCATCTCCTGGATATAACAAGATCCCTGGTGCGATGAAGGCTTACTTCGACTATGTCAACGCTAATGGCGGAGTAAACGGCCGTAAAATCTCATTGGTCGTCAAGGATGACCAGTACATCCCAGCAACTGCTGTGGCACGCGCAAATGAACTCATTCTTCGCGACAGAGTTTTCGCACTCGTCGGAACTCTTGGAACAGCGAGCACAAAGGCGCTTACCTCTTCAACTCAGCTTTCTCGCCGTGGAATCCCATCACTTTTTGTAAATACAGGGTGGAGCGGATTTGCAGATAAGAAGGCGTATCCAACAACTTTCTCAATCTTGCCTTCATATCAGATGGAAGCCAAGATTATGGCTCAGTTCATCAAGGATAAGTACGCAGGAAAGAAGATTGCACTTCTCTATCAGGATGATGACTTTGGTCGTGACGCACTCGCAGGATTCAAAACTGCAGGACTCACATTTGACACACTTATTCCATACGCATCAGGTTCACAGGCTCTGCCTGCAACAGGTGCTGGCTGGATCTCACGCTTGCGTACAGCTGCACCAGATGTGACAGTCGTCTTTGGTGTCTCATCAGCAACAACAGCACTTCTTGGTAACGCATTCGCTGCAGGTTGGGTTGGAAAGACTCAATTTATCCTTGGATCAGTCGGTGGAGATGCAACAACAATCGCTGCGACTAACCGTGGTCTTGTTGGTCTTCTCAACGGAGCAAAGGGCCTCTCATTTGCACCAGCCCCTTCAGATTCTTCCGATGAGTACATCAAGCTCTTCCAGACAATCTATGCCGCAGCTCAGCCAACACAGACCTTCGACAATAACGTTGTTGCAGGTATGTCGAACGCTTTCTTGGCTGTTCAGGCAATCAAGGCCGCTGGAAAAAATCTCACTCGCAAGGGTTTGATTAATGCAATTGAGACGAAGGGTTCAACCTTTGCTAATCCATTCCTTACTCCACTCGGATACTCAACAACATCACACGTTGGTGCTACCGGGTATTGGTTTGGAACATACGGACCAACTGGTGCATTGACACCTGATGGTGGCAAGTACACCGTCTATACAACTGATTCAGGTACTGGCCCTGTTGTTGAATCAACATACAAGCGTCCAGCAATGCCTGCGAAGGGACTACCTAACTAATGAAAATCTCATTTAAATCACGTATCGTCTCAGTACTTGCTGTTACAGCAATTGCTGGAACCGTTATGGTTGGCGCACCAACTGCAGCGCAAGCTGCACCACAGTGTGCAACAGCTAACTTTGTTACCCAATGCGCAGGCGTTGGTGCAGACGGTGCTCCATACACATTTATCGCAGCCGCTAACTTCAATGGAACAGTCTTCTTGTATTCACATGGAGTTCGCCCACCACTAAACATCCCAGCAACCCTGGCACCCGTTGGTCCTTACACAATGACCAACGCTGCTGAACCTGGACCACTTGCTGCAAGTGACTTATCAGTCATAAACAAGCTTGTTGCCGCTGGTTATGGTGTGGCAGGTTCAGGCTTTTCCCGTCAAGGAATCAACACTGCAGAAGCGCTTGCCGCCAATAAAGAGTTGATTGCGACCTTTAAGACCAAATTCCCAACAACAAAGACTGTGATTGCATGGGGAGCATCTCTTGGTGCAATGCATTCACAGATGCTTGCAGAGAAGAACCCAGAACTAGTTGATGGTGTGATTCTTGCTTGCCCTGCAGCAAATCCACAAGATGCCTTGATGGCCTACTTTGGTGATGCACTGTGGGGCTTTAAGGCTCTCTTTGATCCAACAATCAAGGTTGGTGGATACTCCACTGATCCTGTTATTCGTCAACAAGAGCAACTTGCGAATGTTGGCAAGATCCTCACCGTTTTGAGCAAGCTTTCAGCTGGTCTTGTAACGGGTGCATGGCCAGATACAGCAAGCCCAGCAGGTAAAGCACTTCAAGCGGCTGGAATCCCATCACGTTCAGCGCTGCTGACAGTTGGACTTATGGCTGGCGTACCAACTCGAAGCAAGCATGTTGATGGAACTTCAGGACCAGCGGGTTCTGCTGAAACATATCCATTGGCTATCGCTCCAGCTGTCGGTGTTCTAGAAAACATGGGCGCAACACTTAACTACGGAACCCTACTCATTGCTGACGGTGAACTTCTTACCGGTGGAAAGGTCTTTGATAATACAAAGACTGATTACGCAGCACGAGTTGCCGCAGATGCTGATATCTACTCCTTCGCACTAAGTGGAAATAGCGCAGTCGCAGCCATCATCGGCGCACTCGCTGCAACCCCACGCGAGACTGCAGATCCCGCAGCCGTTGCGAAGATTCCAAGTGTGGTTGGTCTATCAGGAAAGATCTCAAAGCCAACCATTATCTTCCAGTCTGAATCTGACGAGTTCGTTCCGGCTTCAATCGTTCAGTGGTACATCGATACCTATGCTGAGCAATTTGCTGCTGAAAAGATGAAGGCGATGACAGATGCGAAGAAGTCACGTGCATATGTGGCTCCTACAAATAACTTGGTCGTACTGTGGCAAAAGACTGCCGCTAAGTACTCTAAGTTCACGGCAGCAGGATCACCAGATCTGACAGCAACGCAAGGAGCTGGAACAGGTCACTGCGCATTCACTGCAGCACAGTGGTTGGCAGCAGCCGATCTCATGACTGCAACACTGACAAATGGCAAGTTCCCAACGGGTGGCAAGTTAACAACCACCGCTCGTAAGGTCGGCTTGTCATATGACAACAAGTTCCGCGTGCCAACATTTAAGGCGCTCGGATAACTTGAAGTAGTTTGAAAGCGAAAGGCCCTGGGAAACCAGGGCCTTTCGTCATCTACTACCCTTAACTATTATGCCTCACGAGACTCACGCTACTTATCGCATCGCAGATGCAGATGCGATGGCCGCCCTCGGCGAAAGAGTTGCACGGCAATGTCGCCCAAGTGATCTCATACTTCTCAATGGCCCGTTAGGTGCCGGAAAAACAATCTTTGTACAAGGAGTTGGTAAGGCACTCGGCATCAGTGATGTCACTTCTCCCACCTTTGTTATCTCACGAATTCATGACGGTGTGATGCCGTTAATTCATGTTGATGTCTATCGCCTACTTGAGGCGGGAAGCGCTGCGGCATACGTTGATGACCTTGATCTTGATTCGGCACGCGAAAATGGATTAACAGTAATCGAGTGGGGTGGGGTCGAGTCTGCACGGTTAAGTGATGATCGACTTGAGATCGCAATAGATAGAACCACAATAGATCGAAGTGGTGAAGAACGGATTGTCACAATCTCTGCCATAGGTTCTAGATGGGACGGTGTTGAGTTATGAGCACCAGCCTTGTTATCGATACATCCACATCTCGCACAATTGTTGGTCTTATTAAAGATGAGCAGATTCTGTGGCAGGGATTTCACGATGGTGCAACCGATCACGGCAATGCTTTAGCCCTGCTTGCAAAGCAAGCGTTGGCGGCAGGTATCAACCCAGATCGTGTCATTGTTGGAATGGGACCAGGACCATTTACTGGATTGCGTGTTGGTATTTCATTTGCTCGAGCTTTCGCGGCAGCGCGCAATATTGAGGTGATCGGTATCTGTTCACTCGATGCGATTGTTGTTGACCAAAGTGAGTACACAGTTGCAATTGATGCTCGCCGGAAAGAAATTTACTGGGCCAAGTACCACAATGGTGTGCGGGTTGAAGGTCCCGCTGTTAATTTCCCGGCAGATGTTACTGATTACATCATCGATCTCTATCCGGATGTACTGCGTTTAGTTCAACTCTCAGAATCACAAAATGTGAGCGAGCCATTTTATTTACGTAGACCTGATGCAGTTGCAACCGCGGATCGACCATCATGATTACATACCGCGCCATGATCGCACTCGATATTCCTGTTGTCGCTTCCCTTGAGAAAGAGATCTTCAAAGATGACCCCTGGTCTATGGGGCAATTTAAAGAAGAGGTTTCTAATAACGGGATTACTCGTCATTATTTAGTTGCCTGTGATGCCCAGCATCAGATTGTTGGCTGGGCAGGGGCTCTCTGTGCAGCCGATGGGGCCAATACAGATATTTTAACGATCGCTGTTGTTCCAGAACTTCGCCTACGCGGTATTGCCCGTCACATGCTGACATCCCTGATTGATTGGGCCTATACAAAGAATTCGCCACAGATTTTTCTCGAAGTCGAAAAGACCAATCAACCGGCACAGGCGCTCTATATCTCTGAAGGCTTTGAGATCATTTCGCTGCGCCCTGATTATTACGGGGCCGGCATTGATGCTCTGGTGATGTCCAAGGTGCTCAAATGAGGGGCCCGCTAGTTCTTGGCATTGAAACATCGTGTGATGAAACGGCGATTGGAATCGTTGCCGGACGTACGCTGTTGGCAAATGTGATTGCATCGAGTGTGGCAGAACATGCTCGCTTTGGCGGAGTTGTTCCTGAAATTGCAAGCAGAGCTCACTTAGAGGCGATCCAGCCGGCACTGAAGCAAGCGTTGGCTGATGCTGGTGTCACACTTCGCGATATCGATGCAGTTGCCGTCACTGCAGGGCCAGGACTTATTGGTGCCTTGCTCGTTGGAACATCAACTGCTGCTGGGCTAGCACTTGGCCTTGGTCGGCCAATTTATGGCGTTAATCATTTGGCCGCGCACATCAGTGTTGATTACTTAACTCATTCAAATGCAGTCGAACCCACCATCGCTTTATTGGTCAGTGGTGGACATTCATCGCTTCTCAAAATTGATGACATTACGCACTCGATTACAAAACTTGGTGCGACGATGGATGACGCGGCAGGAGAGGCCTTCGACAAAATTGCACGCATTTTGGATCTAGGTTTTCCTGGGGGACCTGCCATTGATCGCATTGCACGAGATGGCAATTCATCCGCTATTGATTTTCCGCGAGGGCTGACAACAAGTGATGATTGGAAAACTCGTCCCTATGATTTCTCCTTCTCAGGACTTAAGACAGCAGTTGCGAGATATCTTGAAAGTACACCGGCATTTGCAAAGGCCGATGTCGCCGCATCGTTCCAAGAAGCAGTTGTTGATGTTCTTCTGCAGAAAGCAGTACGTGCCTGCCAAGAAAGCGGGATCGATCGCCTGGTAATCGCAGGCGGAGTCGCCGCCAATTCTCGGCTCCGGGCGGTGGCCGAGCAGCGCTGCGAGCGCGCCAAGATCGCTCTGGCCATCCCAGAACCGGCTTTATGTACCGATAACGGGGCGATGGTGGCCTCTCTCGGCTCACTGATGGTTCTATCAGGGCGTCCGGCAAGCCCGTTGGCCTTTGATGCCAGCTCATCGATGCCCGTGGAGGCAATAAGCCTCTAGCCCTGGCCCTCGATTTGCGAGCCGTCGATCCCTTGCCTAGTCTTAGCGTTAGCACTCTCAACCTCACACTGCTAATAGCAAAAGGAGTAAGACCATGGCCGTTGCCATTAAGCCACTTGAAGACCGCATCGTTGTAAAGACCAACGAGGCTGAGACCACCACAGCATCAGGTTTGGTTATCCCAGATACCGCCAAAGAGAAGCCACAAGAAGGCGTAGTCCTTGCAGTTGGCCCAGGCCGCTTTGATGATGGCGTGCGCGTTCCAATGGATGTCAAGGTTGGCGATGTAGTTCTATACAGCAAGTACGGCGGAACCGAAGTGAAGTACAACAACGAGGAGTACCTCGTTCTCTCAGCCCGCGACATTCTCGCAGTTATCGAGCGCTAAGCGATGGGAAAAATTCTAGATTTCGATGAGCATGCTCGTCGTGCGATGGAACGTGGCGTCAATATTCTTGCCGACACAGTCAAGGTAACACTCGGTCCTAAGGGTCGTAACGTTGTGATCGCTAAGTCATTTGGCGCACCTGTTATCACCAACGACGGTGTGACCATCGCAAAAGAGATTGAACTTTCAGATCCTGCCGAGAACATGGGCGCACAGCTTGTTAAGGAAGTTGCAACAAAGACAAATGATGTTGCAGGCGATGGAACAACAACAGCAACCGTCTTGGCACAAGCAATGGTTAAGGAAGGTCTTCGTAACCTTGCCGCCGGTGCTCAGCCAATGGATCTCAAGCTTGGAATCGAAGCAGCCGTTGAAGCCGTTTCAAAGAAGCTGCACGAGATAGCAATCCCGGTAAAGGATCGCGCGCAGATTGCAGATGTTGCAACAATTTCTGCCAAGGATCGCACCATCGGAGATCTCATCGCAGAGGCGATGGATAAGGTCGGAAAAGATGGCGTTATCACTGTAGAAGAAGCATCAACTGCTTCCGTTGAACTCGAATTCACAGAAGGTATGCAGTTCGATAAGGGCTACATTTCACCGTACTTTGTGACAGACCAAGATCGCATGGAATCAGTATTAGATGATGCCTACATCTTGATCTCTGCCAACAAAATTTCATCACTGGCTGAACTTCTTCCAATCTTGGAAAAGGTTTCACAGGCAGGTAAGCCACTGTTGATCATCGCAGAAGATGTTGAAGGCGAAGCGCTTTCTACACTTGTTGTAAACCGTATGCGTGGGGTCTTCACTTCAGCAGCTGTTAAGGCTCCTGGCTTTGGTGATCGTCGCAAGGCAATGTTGCAAGATATTGCAATCTTGACCGGTGGACAGGTTGTCTCAAGTGAGATCGGCATGAAACTTGATCAAGTAGCACTGACAGATCTTGGTCGCGCTCGCCGCATTGTTATTACAAAGGATGCAACAACAATCGTTGATGGAGCAGGGGATAAGGCAGCAGTTGTTGCTCGCACCACTGAGATCCGTAACGAGATTGCAGCATCTGATTCCGATTGGGATAAAGAGAAGTTGCAAGAGCGTGTTGCAAAACTTTCTGGTGGCGTCTGCGTCATCAAGGTTGGTGCACATACTGAAGTTGAACTTAAAGAGAAGAAGCTTCGCCTAGAGGATGCAATCTCAGCTACCCGCGCGGCAGTTGAAGAAGGCATCGTTATCGGTGGCGGCGCAGCACTTGTGCACGCAGCAGATACTCTCGAAGGTGACCTCGGATTCACTGGAGATAAGGCAGTCGGCGTGCGTCTTGTTCGTAAGGCATGCGATGAGCCACTTCGCTGGATTGCAGAGAACGCTGGCCTTGAAGGCTACGTCGTAGTTGCAAAGGTGCGCGCACTTAAAGTTAATGAAGGCTTTAACGCAGCAACAGATGTCTATGGCGATCTTGCAAAAGATGGCGTGATCGATCCAGTTAAGGTGACTCGTTCAGCTCTTGCTAACGCTGCATCTATCGCTGCAATGTTCATCACCACTGAAGCACTCGTCTATGAGCGCCCAGCTGATGAAGAACCAGCAGCCGGTGGCCACGGCCACTCACACGGACCTGGTGGACACAGCCACTAGTTCCCAATGGATTTAACGAAGAACCCCCGCTCAGAACTGAGAGGGGGTTCTTTTTCGTGGACTTCTATCTCACCCCAATTGCATCACCCAATTCTAGACTCAGGGTATTGTTCTCACCCGAGGGAAATCACCCTTGTTGATGTCCACAAGGGCAACGGCTAGACCACCGGAAGATGGCGAAAATGAAGCTTTCACGAATCACACCCGTAAACCTGATTTTCGCACTTTTGGCATCCTTAATTTCCGCGGTGGCAGTTGCTCCTCAAGCACAAGCCCTGACCGCTTGCATCGATACTGGTGCTGCACAAAACAGTATCCGAGTAAGTCCAAGCCATGCATCAGTTTTTTACATTGACACAGGTGTTACTCCGCGCATCGATGCTTCATATGTTGGATACCAGGTTGCGAATACAACAGGGACTCCACTTAAGGGATATTGGGTCTCACTCACAAATTTCACAGGGGGACAAGTTTCTCTTGCTAATCCGGTTGATCAATATATGCAGTTACCAGAGATTGCTGGAAACGAAACAGAGACGGTTTACTTTTTGCTCAAAGCATCAGCATCAACAAAAGTTACCCAGTCACACGATGTCAAAGTTTGGGATAAGCGTCCTGATGGCGCAAGTGCGACTAATCTTTATGGATGCACGTATAGCTTTAAGAAAGTTGCCGAAACAATTAAGGCAGCCGCCAATAAACCGCTCAGTACAGTAGTGAGCGCCATTGGAGCGATCGGCACAACATTTCGAGTCACTATCGAAGGAGCAACTGGAACCATCGGTCAAGGAAATCCTGATGTAGGTCGAATCCTCTACTTCACTCCTGCCGCATACTCATCATTTCCAACGAGAGCGTTTCGACTGGAGCGGGTTACTCTGGCTGTAACTGAGTCAAACGGAACTTTAAATAGCAGTACTGATTACCGTTTCTACAATGATAAATTACTAGTCACCCCATCGACAAAGCCAGATTCGACTGCTTCAGTATCTTTCCCGAGAGATAATGCAGATATAAGTCTTGATAACTTAGTAGGTAAAAGAAAATACCAGAATGAATACATTTTCCGTGTTCTCTCAAGTGCCCCATCTACATCAATCTCACCGATAGCACAAATTTCTTCAGGAACGCAGATTAAGCACACTGCAATTGATGGTAACGGGACCGCGACGATCAACGCTACAGCAGTGACAGTCAATGCATCTCTTACAAAAGAGATTAATTCAACAAGTTATTCTTCTTATCCAGTAACTACAATTGGTCTCAATTCTTACAACGAAGTCCCATATAAAGTCACCCTTTCCTCATCTTCTGCCACAGCATCAATTACTGATGAAATTGTAGACACTCCGCCACAGGGGGCAATTTTTAAGACAGGCTCAGCCCAGCTCAAGATCGGTAGCGGAACCGCTGCAACTATTGCAGATCCTGAAACTCTCACTGCTGAGTCTTCGATGAATCCGCAGCCACTGCACTTCATTGGACCATTCTCGACAACATCTTCATCAAGCATAATCTTGACCTACACCTTGTTAGTTCCGGCGATAGCAGGGACTTATTCAAATACTGTCTATGCAAAGATTGGTGATCAGCAAGTTGTTGCTTCAAGTGGAGTGGCAATTCCAAGACTCACGGTAACGGTTGGTGGAGATGGAAAGGTCTCTGGGTCAGCCGAATCTACAGTTGCTCTAACGCCAGCACCATTAACATCACCGGCGACATTAATCTCCACAACATCTGCAACACTTAATGGATCAATTGATGCCAATGGAGCAACAACAACCGGCTTCTTTGAATGGTCAACCAGCCCAAGACTTGCGACTGTAACCACAACTACTTCGAGCGCGGTAACGGGAACTGATCCCACTGTGCGCTCAGCGTCGCTCACTGGATTGACCGAGGGAACGACGTACTACTTCCGAATCGTTGCAGTCTCAGCTTCAGTGCGATATGAAGGTGAGATTTTCTCATTCACTACTTACGAGTTAGCATCCGCACCGACGGTTACAACTACGACGCCAACAAGTGTCACCACAACGGGTGCTACGTTAAATGCTTCGATTGACCCAAATTTGCAGACGATTACTCAAATCGATTTTATTTTGAGTGTGAATGAAAATATGTCCTCTCCGCTCCCGACTGAAACGGTCTTTGATCTCAATGAGGACGGTGGCGTGACCACAACAAAAACGACGCTTGCAGGTGCTTCGCCTACAGATGTTAGTCTCAATGTTTCGGGTCTTGCTACAACCACAACATATTATTACTACGCCGTTATAACCTATTCTGGGGGGACAGTTAGTGGCCTTCCCACAAAGAAATCATTTAGAACAGGATCAACCACGCAATACATTTCCTTTGCAGGGATTGCGGATCAACCATTTACTAATAGCTCTTTCACTCGCTCACCAATTTCAACATCATTGATATCCCCTGGGACCACACCGACAGGTTTGCCAGTTTCATATACAAGTGAATCTACAGATGTCTGTACTTTGACTGAGACAGGGACAGTAATTACATTTGTTTCTGTCGGTTTTTGCGTGATCACTGCTAACCAAAATGGTGATGCAACGTATGCCGCAGCTGAGCCTGTTACACAGAGTTTTCAGATCACGCCAAGTGCACCGACGGCAACCACTCAAGCGGCGAGCAATATTGCAATTCGCTCAGCAACGATCAACGGTGACTTCACAACCGGTGGCGGAGGAAGCACATCAATCTCATTTACATATGGAACTGATTCTGGCCTTTCGGGTGCGACCACAACAACGACAGCTAACTCACCGTCAACCAGCGATGGTTCAAGAGCAATGAACCTCACTGGACTCTCACCTGCGACGACTTACTACTACAGAATCTCTGCATCAAATGGCACAGGAAGTGCCAATGGCACCATCGTTAGCTTTGCTACTTCAGCGCTTACTGCTCAGACCATTACCTGGACCTCTATTTCGGGGAAAACCTACGGGGATACGGCAACGGCATCTGCAACGGCATCTAGTGGCCTTACAACATCTGTTTCAAGTGTTACTTCTTCTGTCTGTACCGTCCCTGGCGGCTCAGTCTCCGGAGCCACAGTCTCAATTTTGAGTACGGGCAATTGTGTATTGCGAGCAACACAGTCAGGAAATGACACATTCACGGCAGCTGCAAGTGTTGATGAGACTTTTACAGTTTCAGCTAAACCAATAACTGTCACTGCTGATAACAAAACTAGAAACTCAGGTGCTTCACAACCGACGTTTACTTTTACGGCATCCGGCTTACTTGGTTCAGATGCAATTTCATCGGTGACATTCACATTTGAATCGGCAACCGCGAGTTTTTCTGCCTCAACTTCTCCTCCACTTTTGGTGACCAACCCAAATGGTCCATATACAAATACCCCATCTCTAGCAATATTTGGAACAGGCAACGCTTCCAATTACTCGATCACTTATGTGGCGGGTACCTACACGCTCACGTCACTGACTAATCAAGTTCTATCCTGGATCACTATTGGGCCTAAGTCATACGGTCAGAGTGCAACAGCTGCAGTGACATCAGATCAAGGGCTGACACCAGTGACCGTAATCAGTCTCACTACCTCAATTTGTGCTGTGCCCTCGTCATCCGCCTCGGGAGCGACAGTGACACTTCTGGCGCTCGGTGAATGTCAACTTCGTGCATCTCAGCCTGGAAATGGTTCAGTAGGTGCCGCTAATGACACCCTTGAAACTTTCACCGTCACCTCAGCACCTCTTACCATCACAGCGTCCTCGCCTACTGGTATCAAAAGAGGCGACGCCGTCCCAACCATTACTCCGAGCTACTCAGGTTTTGTTAATTCTGAGAATAGTTCAGCGCTTTCAACGCTACCAACATGTGTTACGTCTTACACAACATCATCGGCTGAAGGAGCAACAGAAAGCACATCGTGCTCTGGGGCTGTGGCGGTGAATTACACCATTACTTATGTGAGTGGATCTTTTGTTGTAGCGGCCGCAACAGTTGTCACACCGCCAACACCAACGCCGGTACCGGTTGTTCGACAAACACCGACAGTGACATGGAGTAATCCACCAGCAATCTTTGCCGGAACTCCGCTATCAAGTGCTGAACTCAATGCAGTTTTTAGCGTTCCTGGTATCTGTGTTTACACACCAAAACTCGGAACAATTCTCTCTGAAGGCAATCAAAGTCTTTCGGTGACGTGTACGCCGACCGACGGTGTGCGATTTGATCCAGTAACAACGACGGTTACGATTCAGGTGAAGCCAATTAAAAAGAAGCCATCAATTCTTTGGTTTAATCCTGTTGCAATCACAAACCCAACGCCTCTCACGGGCGCTCAACTTAATGCTCGGCCAAGTGTTCCGGGAACTCTCACGTATTCACCAGCTGATGGCACTGTGCTTGAACCTGGAACATATGTTTTAACAGTCAAACTTGTTCCAACTGATCCAAACTTTGAGGAACTTGAATCTAAGGTGACACTTTTGGTTAGATCAAAGCCAGCGCAAGCAAATGATCCAAAGGCACCAGCAACGCCAAAAACACCAGGTGCTCCAACAACGCCAGTTGTTGTGAAAGACCCTGAGGCTCCAAAAACTCCAGCGACACCGGCAAAGATTGCTGCCATTCCAACTCCGAATAATGCCCCCGTTCTCGCAACGGGCGGAAAGTCGGCAGAAGTGGTTACCGTGGTTCCAAATCAAGAACAGACAGGCTTCATTGTCTCTGCCCCAGATTGGTCGTTAGCGATTTCGTCAACCACCAAGTTCGTGCAAGGTGGGACGACCGATACCAGCGCGAGAGTCGTTATCGAAAAAGGAAATACTGTCACAACTAGTGGAACTGGGTTTAAGCCCTTCAGCCAAGTTGATGTCTATGTGTACTCAACGCCAACCTGGTTGGGTGCTGTGATTACGGACCAATTCGGTAACTTCACCACCACACTTCCAATGCCTGCCACACTTCCTGCAGGAGATCACACCTTCCAAGCGCAGGGCCTAACCCCTGATGACACCGAAAGAACGGCTGCAGTTCCAATTACTCTGATTCCATCAAGTATTGTGGCAAAGCCTGGGACTCTTCGCTTTGATGTCTTCTTTGCCATGAACTCGACAGTGATCACTAGTGCAGAACGCGCCAAGATCACTCGCCAGGTTAAGAGCGCACAGACACAAGCTGCCGCTGATGCAAAGTTTACAATTACTGCAATCGGTTGGGTTCAACCGAACCGAAATCCAGGAAACATTAAATTCTTATCAACAAATCGTGCAAAAAATGTAGCGAACTTGATGAAGAAGCTGGGACTTAAGGGGAGTTACTCATTAAGTTTCCCAGGACTTGATCAGAATGATGTGCCAACTGCGCGACGGGCATCTGTCGTGATTAAGTGGGATATGTCTAAGTAGGGATTCACATTCAAGTAATAACGAGAAAACCCCCGCGGATTACTCGCGGGGGTTTTCTCGTTACAAGGCGGATTCTAAAATTTAACTTGCGTGTGAAACCGATGTTTCAGCAACGATCGATGCTGGGATCGTTAGCGGTGTGACGCCTTGGCGCTCAAGGATTGCGGTGCGATCATCTTCTGAAAGACCTCCCCAAATTCCATAAGGCTCTTGCACGGCTAGGGCATGGGCGCGGCAGGCAGCAATGACAGGACAGCTTGCGCAGACCGCCTTTGCTGCATTCTCGCGATTGCGACGGCGTGGGCCGCGCTCTCCATCAGGATGGAAGAACATCTCAGGATCAAGATCGCGACAAGCGCCTTGGTACTGCCATTCCCACTCTTCCATTACCGGAATCGGTAAGCGTGAAATCTCAGCCATCTCTTTACTCCTATTCGTTCCTCGTTTCGGCCAACCATACAACCGTTTCATAGGTTGTTCAAGTATCTATCGCGCCAAAGTTGCTTCAGGGGGTAAAAAAAGGCCAGGTGAGCGTGTTTTCAAGTGGTGAGATGTGCCACTTCACGCCACGATTACCCCATGAGCCCAGCAGAGCAGCCGCCATCGGCTACAGGAGACCTCCTGAGCGTGGCGGCGGTGGCTCGCAGGATTGGTGTTGCCCCGGCAACTCTTCGCACCTGGGCGCGTAGATATGGCATTGGGCCCCAGGCGCACGAAGTGGGATCACACCGTAAGTATTGTCCAGGCGATCTTTCTAAATTGATGTTGATGCGTCGCCTGATTAGCGCAGGTGTTTCACCGGCAGATGCTGCCGAGCAGGCACGTAGCCATGAGGGCGCTGTTGTGATCGAAGAGATGGTCTCTCTCTGTCGCGAATGCGATGAAACTATCGATGCAATTCTTAACGCAGTTAATGCGCTGGACTCTCTCTTTGTCGAAACGATGTTGCGCAACGAGATTGCAGAGAATGGAATTATCAGTGCCTGGCAAGATGTTTTTGTCCCGGTACTCGTAGAGGTTGGAAGTGAGTGGGCAAGGACTGGTAAGGGCGTTGAGATTGAACACATGCTCACCGAAATACTTAAACGTGTTCTGCGCGAATCAGCAGGAGAAATCATTACTCCGACAAATGCACGCCCTGTATTACTTGCATCCGTTGGAGAAGAGATGCATTCACTCGCACTCCATGCACTAGCTGCTGCGTTGGCCGAACGAGGAATCGAGACACAATTTCTTGGTGCTCGAACTCCAATCGAAGCGCTCTCTGCAATGGTGACTCGTTTTGCACCCCCTGCCATTTTCTTGTGGGCCCAAATGCCAGTCCATGCCAAATCACAATTCATCACTGAATTGCCACGAGTTCGCCCCGCCCCACGGATCGTTCTCGGTGGCCCGGGCTGGGATCAAAAGTCCGGTGCTGGCGCTCGCTCTGTAGCCTCATTGAGCGAGGCTGTCGATGAAATTACGCTGGCAATAGGGGCTTAAACGCACCGATAGACTTTGCCCTCACTCATCAGTGAGGAGCGCCCATGAGCGAGCACGACAAGGTCACCATGTTGGGGCTGACCTATGACGATGTACTCCTTCTGCCTGATGCATCCGATGTTGTTCCCAGCGAAGTAAATACCTCTACCTGGCTTACTCGAAACATTTCGCTGGCTGTCCCGCTGGCATCTTCTGCCATGGATACCGTGACTGAATCGGCCATGGGAATTGCGATGGCAAAAGCTGGTGGCATCGGAATCATTCACCGAAATTTTTCAATTGAAGATCAAGTTATTCATGTGAAGTTGGTTAAAAACGTTGGTCTTGCAGGTGCGGCAGTTGGCGTCGGCGATGATGGATTTGCACGCGCACAAGCGCTGATCGTAGCGGGTGTTGATGTTGTTGTCGTTGATACAGCCCACGGACATCATCGCGCAGTGCTTGAGGCGATTGAACGCATTAAAAAGTTTTCATCCGTCACCGAAGTTATTGGCGGAAATGTTGCAACACGTGCGGGAGCACAAGCGCTTATCAATGCAGGAGCGGACGCGGTCAAAGTGGGCGTTGGTCCAGGATCGATCTGTACTACTCGCGTTGTTGCAGGTGTCGGTGTTCCACAAGTGACAGCAATTATGGAAGCAGCCAAGGCCTGTAACAAAGCCGGTATTCCATTAATCGCTGACGGTGGATTGCAATATTCAGGTGACATCGTCAAAGCCATTGTTGCTGGCGCACACTCTGTGATGCTCGGTTCACTATTGGCTGGATGTGATGAATCACCTGGTGAACTCATTGAAATTGATGGCCGTAAATTCAAGGCATATCGCGGAATGGGTTCTCTCGGTGCGATGCAATCTCGCGGCGAGCAGAAGTCGTATTCAAAAGATCGCTACATGCAAGATGATGTTTTAAGCGAAGATAAATTAGTTCCTGAAGGAATCGAAGGAAAGGTTGCCTACCGTGGCAGCGTCGCGGAAGTTGTCCACCAACTTGTTGGTGGATTGCGAAGCGGTATGGGATATGCCGGAGCCCCAGATGTGCAAACTCTGCGCCGCGATGGACACCTGATTCAAATTACTGCAGCCGGGCTACAAGAGAGCCATCCTCATGATGTGCTTCATGTAGCCGATGCACCTAATTATTCGAAGGCTAAGTAAGGAGAGCACTCGTGGATATCGAAATCGCCCCAGGAAAACGCGCTCGCCAGGCTTACTCTTTTGACGATATTGCCATTGTGCCAAGTCGTCGTACTCGTGACCCAGAAGAAGTTTCAACCACATGGCAGATCGATGCCTACAAATTTGATCTACCGATGTTGGCAGCACCGATGGACTCCGTTGTCTCTCCTGAAACAGCAATTGAGATCGGTCGTTTAGGCGGGCTCGGCGTTCTCAATCTTGAAGGTTTGTGGACTCGCTATGAGGATCCACGAATTCCTCTAGGCGAGATTGCATCAATGCCAGATAAGCATGCAACCCGTCGCATGCAAGAAATTTATAGCGCTCCGATTCGCCCAGAATTAATTAAAGAGCGAATTAAAACAATTCGCGATGCAGGTGTCACAGTGGCGGCATCACTTTCACCAGCGCGTACTGCAGAATTTCACAAAGCGGTCATCGCGGCAGGTGTTGATATCTTCGTTATTCGTGGAACGACAGTTTCGGCAGAGCACGTTGCATCAGAGCGCGAAGAACTGAACTTGAAGAAATTCATCTACGAGCTTGATGTCCCTGTCATCGTTGGTGGGGTTGCAACCACAACAGGTGCTCTGCACCTCATGCGTGCTGGGGCAGCAGGAGTCTTGGTAGGTTTCGGTGGCGGAGCAGCACACACCACTCGCAAAGTTTTAGGTATTGAAGTTCCAATGGCATCAGCTGTTGCAGAAGTTGCTGCAGCGCGACGTGAATACCTTGATGAATCTGGTGGACGTTATGTTCACGTTATTGCAGATGGCGCGGTTGGCCGCTCTGGTGATATCGCAAAGGCAATTGCAATGGGAGCCGATGCGGTCATGATGGGTTCACCGCTTGCAAAGGCGAGCCAAGCACCAGGACTTGGTTGGCACTGGGGATCAGAGGCCCATCACAGCCAACTTCCACGAGGTGAACGCGTCAATGTTGGCACAGTTGGTTCACTCGAAGAGATCTTGCTCGGACCATCACATAGCGCTGATGGCTCAATGAATTTATTCGGGGCACTTCGCCGCTCAATGGCAACGTGCGGATATTCAGATGTGAAATCTTTCCAGCGCGTAGAGGTGCTTATTAGCCATGGCAAGTAACGTCACATCCGGTGGCGTTCTAGTCGTCGATTTCGGTGCGCAATACGCCCAATTGATTGCGCGTCGAGTTCGTGAAGCACATGTCTACTCTGAGTTAGTTCCACACTCAATTACATCGGCTGAAGTTCTGGCCAAAAACCCTTCAGCAATCATTCTTTCGGGCGGCCCATCAAGTGTCTATGCCGAGAATGCACCAGCATTTGATACTTCTATTCTTTCTCTAGGAATTCCTGTCTTTGGAATTTGTTATGGATTCCAAGTGATGGCACAAGGCTTAGGTGGCGTCGTTACCCAGACTGGTAAATCTGAATACGGTCGAACTGATCTTGCTGCAGTTACTGCTTCAAAAGTTTTCTCATCCCTGCCAGAAGCACAGAAAGTCTGGATGTCACATGGTGATGCCGTTACACAAGCGCCACCAGGATTTAGCGTCGCGGCATCGACGTTAGATACTGCAATTGCAGCCTTCGAAAATGAGGGTGGACATCTTGCCGGTGTGCAATTTCATCCGGAGGTTCTTCACTCTGAACACGGTCAAGCAATTCTAAAAAACTGGCTCATAAACATTGCTCAGTGCCCTGCTACATGGACAACATCAAATATTGCATCAGTTGAAATTGAAAAAGCGCGTACCGCAATCGGTGCAAAGCGGGTTATCTGCGGACTCTCAGGCGGAGTTGATTCAGCAGTTGCTGCTGCAATTATTCAAAAAGCAGTTGGAGATCAGTTGACCTGTGTCTTTGTCGATCATGGACTTTTGCGCAGTGGTGAGTCTGAGCAAGTTCAACGTGACTTTGTCGCATCGACTGGTGTGCAACTTGTTGTTGTCGATGCCGTTGATCAATTCTTAAGCGCGCTTAAAGGTGTCACTGATCCGGAGGAGAAGAGAAAAATCATCGGTCGTGAATTTATCCGATCATTTGAAAAAGCGGCACGAGATATCGCCGCCGGGGGAGACGTTGAATTCTTAGTGCAAGGAACTCTTTATCCAGATGTTGTTGAATCCGGTGGGGGATCAGGCACTGCCAATATCAAATCTCATCACAATGTTGGTGGCCTTCCAGATGATTTGAAATTCTCATTGATTGAGCCACTGCGCACACTCTTTAAAGATGAAGTCCGTCAGGTGGGCCTTGAACTTGGATTGCCAGAAGAGATCATCTGGCGCCAACCATTTCCTGGTCCTGGTTTAGGTATTCGCATTATTGGCGAGGTCACCTTTGATCGCCTAGAACTCTTACGTAAGGCCGATGTGATTGCTCGCGCAGAACTCAAGGCTGCTGGCCTTGATCGAACAATCTGGCAATGCCCAGTTGTGCTACTGGCCGATGTTCGTAGCGTTGGCGTACAGGGCGATGGTCGCACGTATGGCCACCCAATTGTTTTACGCCCTGTTTCAAGTGAAGATGCCATGACAGCAGATTGGTCACGCATTCCATATGAGGTCTTAGAAAAGATTTCCACGCGAATTACAAATGAAGTTCAAGGAGTAAACCGCGTGGTTCTAGATGTAACATCTAAACCGCCAGCAACGATCGAGTGGGAATAAGCCATGAAAAAACTAGTACCGACACTTCTTATCGCTACCTTGCTCATTGCAACATCGCTAGTGAGCGTGCAGGCAGCAGAGCGTCCAACTTCAGTGGCCTCATGTAAGAAATCAACAGCGAAACCACGAGTACCAGCAACTCTCAGGCAACCAATGACGCCACTAAAGAAGATTCCTAAGACTCTTACCTTACGCACTAATTGTGGAAACATCACAGCTACCTTGCTTACTAAGCAAGCGCCACAGACAACAACAAATATCACCACTCTTGCAAATAAAAAGTATTACAACGGTGTTATCTGCCATCGCCTGACAACTGAAGGTATCTATGTTCTGCAGTGTGGAGATCCAACCGCACAAGGTGCTGGAAGTCCTGGCGGCTGGAAGGGATATGCAAATGAAAACCTTCCTAAGGCAGGGGCAAAGAATTACCCAGCAGGCACACTTGCTATGGCCAATAGTGGCAAAGGTCCAAATGGAGAAGGCACTAACGGCAGTCAATTCTTTTTAGTCTATGCAGATACTCAGCTCGGCCCTGACTACACAATCTTTGGTCGCATTACTTCAGGTTTGGATCTACTCAAGAAGATCGCCGAAGTAGGCGCTTACAAAGTTGAATCAGATGGACAGGCCTATTACGTAGGTGATGGTTTTCCTGTGCAGCTTGTTGTTATTGAAAGTGCTTCAGCGCGGTAGCAATTAATTTGTGTGAACGATTTTAAAAGCTTCAGCGATACGTCCATCAGGTAATCCGCCAAGGCCAGCATTGCGCTGACCCCATTCGCGGACCATGTTTTCTAGCTCTGGATTATGGCTAGTTTGTGACGCATGGCTATGAAGGGCTGCCATCTTTAAATCAAATGTATCCGTGATATCAACAAAGTGATCTGGTGTGGCAAAGCCCATCATCCACACTTCCTTAACTCTCCAAGGCTGTAACCCTTCGTCATCGAGCAAATCTGTAAATGCAAAAGGATTTCGCGCATCAGGATAAACAGCCTGTATCGCTGCCTCACCTGCTGCTAAATGATCTGGATGGCTTGCGCCAATCCGCTGCCAGTTACGTTCAGGTGATTGGCAGACCATACGATCTGGCTTCGAGATTCTGATTTGTCGAACTAAATCTTTGCGAAGAGCCAGCGTTGGTTCAAGGTGGCCATCAACGTAATTGAGAAATGTAATGTCGGTGACGCCAACTGCAGCTCCTGCAGCCCTTTGCTCACGTTGCCTGATTGCCGGCATCTCTTCCTTGGTGAATCCAGATTCTTCGCCACCCTGATCGCCATTAGTACAAAAGACATAGGAAACATGAATTCCTGCCTTGACCCATTGTGCGATCGTGCCGCTTGCACCGAAGTCAGAGTCATCAGGATGTGCGTTGATTACCAATACACGCGAAATTTCGGAATCGTTAAGGGGCTCCATGTTGGCCGATCCTAATAGACTCCCGCGCATGAACGAAATGGCAACGCCTGCAGATCACTTAGTTGATGGTCTGAACCCAGCGCAGCAGGCTGCCGTTATTCATAAAGGTGGGCCGCTTCTCGTTGTTGCTGGAGCAGGCTCTGGAAAGACGCGTGTGCTGACTCGGCGAATCGCATATCTCATGGACGTTCGAAAAGTTCGCCCCTATGAAATTCTCGCAATCACATTTACAAATAAGGCTGCTGGCGAGATGAAAGAGCGAGTTGCCGATCTTGTTGGGCCAATCGCTAAATCAATGTGGGTCTCAACCTTTCACTCAGCATGTGTGCGTTTATTGCGCCTTGAAGCACAACGCCTAGGGTTTACCAATTCATTTAGCATCTATGACTCTGCTGACTCACTTCGCCTGATTACCATCGTTGCAAAGGGCCTTAACCTAGACCCCAAGCGTTATCCGCCGCGTCAATTTCAATCAATTATCTCTAACGCCAAAAATGAATTGATCGGTCCCCAGGATTATCTGCATGCAACCACCAACCAGTTTGAATCTGTCGTTGCAGATGTGTACACCATTTATCAGAAGCGCTTGGAATCAGCGAATGCGATGGATTTTGATGATCTGATTCTCAATACTGTGAAAGTTTTGCAGCGTTTTCCTGAGGCGAAGGCGCGTATGCGATCACGCTTTAAGCACATCTTGGTTGATGAGTATCAAGATACAAATCATGCACAGTACATTTTGGTGCGAGAACTCACCGGGTCAATCGACGATGGCCTGCCACCTGCAGAGCTCTGCGTCGTAGGCGATGCTGACCAATCAATCTATGGTTTTCGTGGGGCGACCATTCGAAACATTCTGCAATTTGAAGTTGATTACCCAAATGCCACAACTGTCTTGCTCGAACAGAATTATCGTTCTAGCCAGAATATTCTTACCGCCGCCAACGCCGTGATTACACAGAACACTTCTCGCAAAGAGAAGAACCTCTGGTCTGATTCTGGTGCGGGTGCTCCCTTGGTTGGCTATGTTGCAGAATCTGAACATGACGAAGCCGAATTTGTTCGCGACGAAATTAGATCTCTGCAGCGAAACGGAATCTCTGAACCAGGAGATACTGCAATTTTCTACCGCACCAATGCTCAATCTCGCGTCTTTGAAGAAGTATTTATGCGTGCGGCGCTGGCCTACAAAGTCGTTGGGGGGCTTCGGTTCTACGAGCGCAAGGAAGTGAAAGATCTCCTGGCATACCTTCGCGTTCTAGCAAATCTAGAGGATGAGATATCTCTGCGCCGAATCATCAATATTCCTAAGCGAGGCATTGGTGATCGAGCACTTGAAGAGGTTGATCTCTTTGCAGCATCTCGTGAGATCACTTTCTGGCAGGGACTTAACCGCTGTACTGAGGCAGAACAAGTACCTGCTCGTGCTGCAAGTTCGATTGTGCAATTTGTATCAATGATGAGCGCACTGGCCGTCTTGGTTGAGGCAAAGACAAAACCTTCTGTGATTATCGAGGCAATCCTTGAGCAATCTGGTCTGCTCACAGAACTTGAGGCAAGTACCGATCCGCAAGACGAGGTTCGGGTAGAGAACTTAAAAGAACTTGTAGCTGTTGCAATGGAGTATGAAGAGCGTTCATTTGATGAGTTGGCCGAAGATGAAGAAATTTCACTTGCCGGTTTTCTGGAAAAGGTTGCACTCGTTGCCGACGCCGATGAAATTCCTGATGGCGAAGACCGAGGTGGAATCGTTACCTTGATGACGTTGCACACTGCTAAAGGTCTTGAATTCCCCACAGTCTTTCTCACCGGTATGGAAGATGGAATATTTCCGCACTCGCGAACATTTGACGATAAGGATGAGATCGAAGAAGAGCGTCGTCTGGCATACGTTGGTCTCACTCGCGCAGAGCGGCGTCTCTATATTTCCCGTGCTGAATATCGTTCGTCGTGGGGTGCACCAAATTACAATCCACCTTCACGTTTCCTTGATGAGATTCCAGCCGATGTCATCGAGTGGCGCAACGAAGGTGGTAAATCATTTACTCCTTCTACATCGTTGCGTACAACACGCACGCAATCTGCTCCACCACCTCGCGCCACGGGTAAGAAGAGCAGTGCAATGGTCTTAGCAGTGGGTGAGCGTGTGTCACATGACACATTCGGCCTCGGCACAGTTGTGGCTGTAGCTGGCGAAGGTGATAAGTCAGAAGCCACGATCGACTTCGGAGATTACGGTCAAAAGCGCCTTCTTTTACGTTACGCGCCGGTCGAGAAGCTCTAGCGCGGGCTCTAAGATGGGCACAGTGAATTTTGCGCATATACAAGCGCCCATCAATGAAGGAGCGATCTAGTGGATCTCTTTGAATATCAAGCTCGTGATCTCTTTGAAAAACATGGCGTACCTGTTCTTGCAGGCGCAGTTGCAACTACGGCAGACGAAGCTTTTGCTGCTGCATCAAAGATGGGCGGCAAAGTTGTCGTTAAGGCTCAAGTCAAAGTTGGCGGTCGCGGAAAAGCAGGCGGTGTAAAGCTTGCTGAAAACGCAGATGATGCTCGCGAAAAAGCGGCAGCAATTCTTGGAATGGATATTAAAGGTCACACAGTTCATCAAGTAATGATCGCTCAAGCTGCACCAATCGAATCAGAGTATTACCTAGCCATCTTGCTCGATCGTTCAAACCGTACATTTCTTGTCATGGCATCTGTTGCCGGTGGAATGGATATCGAAGAGGTTGCAAAGACCGCTCCAGAGAAACTGGCCAAAGTTCCAGTATCTGCAGTCGATGGAATCTCACTTTCTAAGGCGAAGGAAATTATCGCGCAGGCAGCATTTCCAGCAGATGTTGCAGATCAAGTAGCAGGCGTTCTTGTCACACTATGGAAAGCATTTACCGCTGAAGATGCAACACTCGTTGAGGTCAATCCACTCGTTAAGACAAGCGATGGCAAAGTTATCGCTCTCGATGGAAAAGTCACGCTCGATGAGAATGCAGAGTTCCGTCAGCCAAGCCATGAAGCCTTGGTTGATCACAGCGCAACTAATCCGCTTGAGGCACTTGCAAAAGAGAAGGGCCTCAACTACGTCAAACTAGAAGGCCAGGTAGGAATCATCGGAAACGGTGCGGGCCTTGTGATGAGCACACTCGATGTTGTTGCTTATGCTGGTGAAAAATTTGGTGGAATGCGCCCAGCTAACTTCCTTGATATTGGAGGCGGTGCATCGGCACAGGTAATGGCAGATGGCCTATCAATTATTTTGGGTGATAAAGATGTAAAGAGCGTCTTTGTTAACGTTTTCGGTGGAATTACAGCATGTGATGCTGTTGCCAACGGAATCGTTGCCGCCCTTGAAACACTAGGCTCAACTGCAACAAAACCAATTGTTGTTCGCCTTGATGGAAATAACGTCGAAGAAGGACGTGCGATTCTTAACGCTGCAAACCACCCATTGGTAGAGCAGCTCGACACGATGGATGGAGCAGCATCACGCGCTGCAGAATTGGCGGCGAAGTAAATGGCAATCTTTATCAACAAAGCAAGCAAGGTAATCGTTCAGGGTATGACAGGTTCTGAAGGAACCAAACACACTCGTCGTATGTTGGCATCAGGCACTGCAGTTGTCGGTGGTGTCACACCAGGTAAAGGTGGCCAGGTTGTAGATATAGATGGCCATCAGTTGCCAGTCTTTAACACCGTTGCAGAAGCGATGGCGGCAACTGGAGCAAATACATCAGTTGTCTTCGTTCCACCAAAGTTTGCAAAGGCTGCCGTAATCGATGCTGTTGATGCTGCAATGCCGCTCGTCGTCGTGATTACTGAAGGTATTCCAGTTCACGATTCAGCCTTCTTCTATACCTACGCGCAGAGCAAAGGCTCTACTCAAATCATTGGTCCAAACTGCCCGGGACTCATCAGTCCAGGTAAATCAAATGTAGGAATCATTCCTGCAAATATCACACAGGCTGGACCTATTGGCCTAGTTTCAAAATCAGGAACACTGACTTATCAGATGATGTATGAACTCCGCGATATCGGATTTAGCACTGCAGTTGGAATCGGTGGAGATCCTGTCATTGGCACAACTCATATTGATTGCCTTCGTGCATTCCAAGATGATCCTGAGACAACAGCAATTGTGATGATCGGTGAAATCGGTGGAGATGCCGAAGAGCGTGCAGCAGCATTTATTGCAGAGTATGTAACTAAGCCAGTCGTTGGTTATGTTGCCGGATTTACAGCACCTGAAGGAAAGACAATGGGCCATGCTGGCGCAATTGTTTCTGGCTCATCAGGTACTGCAATCGCTAAGAAAGATGCTCTTGAAGCAGCTGGTGTAAAGGTTGGACAGACTCCTAGTGAGACAGCGCGCTTTATGCGCGCCATTCTCGGGCGCTGATTTCTGATGGTGCAACGTGTCCTTGCGGTCACCTTTGCACAAGCACTTCGTAGCGCCGGCATTCTCTTGTTTCCCCTTGCCTTCATCACTCTTGTTGCGTGGGCAACTGCCGGTAGTACAACGGGAACAACATCAGATCCGATTCGCGCTGCGATGTGGATCTGGCTTGGTGCACATCATGTCCACTTTGATCTCTCACTTTCACCTACAGGCGTTGCAGGCAGCCTGACATATCTTCCAATTGCGGGGCTAATTCTTCCGATCCTGGCTCTACGCAGTGGATTCAAACGAACAATTGCAAAGTTAGATGGTGATTATTCAAATCTCACTGGTGCACGTCTCTTCTATTCACTCTTTTACGCAATCATCGCCTTCTTCATCGCTTTTTTCGCTGGCTCTGAGGGAGTAAGACCAGTGTGGCCACTGGCTGCCATATTCGCATTTCTTATCGCCTTTGCCAGCAGCCACCTCACCGGACAGCGCATCTCTTTTGCAGTACCAGTTGTGCTCGCCTTGCGTGTTATCGCACTTTTACTTGCACTTGGTTTTGCTATTTATGCAACCGCATTCTTTATGAATTTTAGCCAAGGAACACTTATCACTACCGTTCTAGCACCTGGACTTCTTGGTTCGCTACTGCTCTTTATCCTCAACGTTCTCTACCTACCAAATGTTGCGATCGCAGCGCTCTCTTACATAAGCGGTGCAGGTTTTGCGGTGGGGGCTGATACCAATCTCTCACCGCTGACTCATGACATCGGACAAATTCCTGCGCTTCCACTTCTTGCAGCGCTACCGGTGAGCTCGCAGCCTTTGATGCTTCTCTTCTCGCTTCTGATCATCGCACTTGGCGCACTATTGGGTTACTGGTCTCTCTCATACCAATCACGAACAGCATGGCAGAGCTTCTTCCTTGTTCTGATCGCACTTGGATTACTAGGTTATTTAGCAAGTGGGGCACTGATCACATCAGCCATGGGTGCTGTCGGTGTATCAATCTGGAAATTCCAGTTAGCGATAGGCCTAGAACTACTTATTGGTCTCCTTGCTTTCACATACATACCGCGCTTGCGAGTATTTAACAGATGAAAAGAATTGTTGTTCTTGCATCAGGAAGCGGAACGCTAGCGCAAGCAATTTTTGATGCAGTGCAGGCGAAAACGTTACTGTGTGAAGTAGCCGCCCTCATCAGTGATCGTGCCGATGCCGGTGTAATCACTCGGGCCGAGAACCACGGTGTGCCAGTGCATCTGCACCCTATGACCAGCGATCGAGTCCAGTGGAATAAAGATCTACACGATCGCCTCTCGATGCTAAACGCTGATTTAATTGTGAGCGCTGGCTTTATGCGCATTCTGGATCACTCCATCACTTCGGCTTTTCCAATTATCAATAGCCACCCGGCACTCCTGCCGCTCTTTCCTGGGGCCCATGCGGTTCGCGATGCCCTGCAATCTGGCGCAACACATACAGGTACAACAATTCATTGGATAGATGCAGGCGTAGATACGGGTGAGATTATTGCTCAAGAGAGCCTTGAAATTGAGTCAGGGGAGAGCGAGGAATCTCTCCATGAGCGCATTAAGATTCTCGAAAGATCTCTCATAGTTGCGACGATCGACAGGCTACTATCGATGAAAGAGAACGCCACATCATGACAAAGAAGTTGATCAAGCGCGCACTAGTAAGCGTCTATGACAAAACAGGATTGATCGAATTAGGAAACGCGCTACAGAACGCTGGCGTAGAAATCCTTTCAACGGGATCAACCGCTGCAACGCTGCGTGAGTCCGGGATCAACGTTATCGATGTCAGTACCTATACCGGTTTCCCCGAGATTATGGGCGGCCGGGTGAAGACTCTTCATCCTCGTATTCATTCAGGAATCTTGGCTGATCAGAATAATCCTGATCATCTCAAAGCGATTGCCGATCTAGATATTGCACCTTTTGATCTTGTCATCATTAATTTGTATCCATTTGCCGAAACAATTGCATCGGGTGCAACATTTGAAGAATCTATCGAGCAGATCGATATCGGTGGACCATCGATGTTGCGCGGTGCTGCAAAAAATCATGGAAGCGTCGCAGTGATAAGTAGTCCACAGCAGTATCCGTTAGTAGCTAAAGCGTTAAATGATGGTGGCTTTACTGGTGAAGAACGTCAACGCCTAGCTCTAGAAGTCTTTAGAAGAACAGCTGAATACGATCTTGCAATTGCAACATGGCTTGGATCAGCAGATGTGATCCCCGATTGGTTTGGCCAAATCTACACACGCGAGAATTCACTTCGGTATGGAGAGAATCCCCACCAGAGTGCTGCGATTTTTAAGGGCTCCTCAAAAGGCATCGTCGGTGCAGTTCAGCACCATGGAAAAGAGATGTCATTTAATAATTACACAGATGCAGATGCTGCTTGGCGAGCAGCCCTTGATCACAGCGCACCGTGTGTTGCAATTATCAAGCATGCAAATCCCTGTGGAATCGCTATTGGTCAGACTATTGCTGCGGCATACAAGGCTGCGCATCAGTGTGATCCAGTATCTGCCTTCGGGGGAGTCGTCGCTGCTAACCGTCCAATCTCATTAGAGATGGCTCACTCATTAGCAGAGATCTTTACTGAAGTTGTGATCGCACCAGGATATGAAGACGGCGCTATTGAAGTTCTCTCGAAGAAACCATCAATTCGTATTCTCTCATCAGCATCACAAGAAATAAGTAGAGTTGAAATTCGCCCCGTCTCTGGTGGGGTATTAATGCAAGAGACAGATTTGATTAACGCACCAGGAGATAGCCCGCAGGGATGGAAGCAAGTGTCAGGAGATGTTCTATCTGCTGGCGTGATGGCAGATCTTGAATTTGCTTGGCGTAGCGTTCGCGCCGTAAAAAGTAATGCAATTCTTCTTGCAAAAGATGGTGCATCAATTGGCATTGGAATGGGTCAAGTCAATCGAGTGGATAGCGCCAAGCTCGCAGTTGATCGAGCGGGTGATCGAGTCAGCGGAACCGTGGCGGCAAGTGATGCCTTCTTCCCATTTGCAGATGGTCTAGACATTCTTCTGCGCGCGGGTGTCATTGCAGTGGTTGCCCCAGGTGGAAGTGTTCGAGATGAAGAGGTGATTGCAGCCGCCAAAGCTGCTGGAGTAGCGATGTTCTTTACCGGAACCCGACATTTCTCACACGCCTAAGCCGTTAGAATAAGGATATGAGCGCAGAGATTCTCGATGGTAAGGCGTTAGCTGCCTCAATCAAGAAAGATCTGACGCGTCGAAGCGCAGCACTTAAAGCAGATGGAAAAGTTCCAGGACTTGGAACGATACTTGTCGGTGATGATCCTGGCTCACATTCTTATGTTTCTGGTAAACATCGCGATTGCAAGGAAGTTGGAATCACTTCTTTTCGAATAGATCTTCCAGCAACCGCTTCACAAAACGATGTGCTTGCCGCCGTCAAAGAACTTAATGAGACCCCAGAGTGCACCGGATATATCGTGCAACTTCCCCTGCCACGTGGAATCGATACGCAGATGATTCTTGAGGCAATTGATCCAGATAAAGATGCAGATGGTCTTCATCCAATGAATCTTGGGCGACTTGTTGCTGGATACGATGCACCACTTCCGTGCACACCACGTGGAATTGTCGCACTACTCAACCATTACCAAATTAACCTTGATGGCGCAGATGTTGTAGTTATTGGTCGTGGCCTGACTGTAGGACGTCCCTTAGGGCTATTGCTATCGCGCCGCCAGGAAAATGCAACAGTTACTCTCACGCACACTGGCACCAAAGATCTTGCCCTCCATACACAACGCGCAGATATTGTCGTTGCGGCAATTGGTCAGTCACATTTCTTAAAAGCGCCGATGATTAAAAAAGGTGCAGTGCTTATCGATGTTGGAATATCACGGACTGCAGATGGTTTAGATGGAGATGTTTGCCCTGGTGCATACGAAGTAGCAGGTTATGTGTCGCCAATGCCGGGTGGAGTTGGTCCGATGACTCGCGCAATGTTGTTGCAGAATGTGGTCGAATCATGCGAAAAGAATTGAGCGGTTCTCGCGGCGCGGCATATGCGCTATTAGTCGTCGGCGTCGTGGCGGGGGTCTTCTCTTTTATCCGTGTGGGCTCACTCATGATTGCGGTGGCGATGGCCGTTATCGTCCTTTCGGGGCGTAAAAGTGAAGCCAATCGGGGGATTATTCCGACTTACTTGCCGATACTGATTGCAATCTCACTTTTTGCGATGGCGATAGCCCTCCCGCGCGGGTTGTAGGCTTGACCTAATTCGGCCCGCAACCCTGGGCCCACTGACTTTATAAGAGGTTTGATACATGGCAAAGAAAGTTACTGTTGTCGGAAGCGGATTCTACGGATCAACTACAGCGCTTCGTTTAGCTGAATACAACATCTTCGACACAGTCGTCCTTACAGATATTCTCGAAGGTAAGCCAGAAGGTTTAGCACTCGATATGAACCAATCGCGTTCGATCGAGGGTTTTGAAACCAAGATCATCGGCGCAACTACAACTGCAGATGGTGCTGGATATGAAGCGACAGCGAATTCAGATGTTGTTGTCATCACCGCCGGTCTTCCTCGTAAGCCAGGCATGAGCCGTATGGACTTAATTGGAGTCAATGCTGGAATCGTGCGCGGAGTCGCAGAAAATATTGCAAAGCACTCACCGAATGCGGTGATTATCGTTGTATCAAATCCACTCGATGAGATGACGGCGCTGACACAGATTGCAACCAATTTTCCAAAAAATCGCGTAATGGGTCAGGCAGGAATGCTTGATACGGCGCGCTTTACCAACTTTGTCGCTGAAAAACTCTCTGTCCCTGTCGCATCCGTTAAGACGCTGACACTTGGTTCACACGGAGACACCATGGTTCCAGTTCCAAGTCGTTGTACCGTCGATGGGGTCGCACTTTCTGAAAAGCTAACAAGTGAAGAGATTGCAGATCTTGTTGACCGCACACGCAACGGTGGCGCTGAAGTTGTAGCGCTGCTGAAGACTGGTTCTGCTTACTACGCACCATCTGCTGCAGCCGCGCGTATGGCTAAGGCCGTGATCGAAGATTCAGGTGCGGTTATGCCGGTCTGTGCTTGGGTTGATGGCGAATATGGAATTACCGGCGTCTATCTCGGTGTTGAGGCATCAATTGGACGCGAAGGTGTGAAGAAAGTTGTAGAAACCGCTCTCACAGATTCAGAGCTTGCCTCCCTTAAGGAAGCTGCTGAGGCCGTGCGCTCCAAGCAGTCAGATGTGCTTGCACTCTAATTACCAGTTGAAAAATCAAACTCACGACTCACAGTAAAGGAAGAAAATGAGCAAGATCAAAGTTGAAGGAACAGTTGTAGAGCTCGATGGCGATGAAATGACTCGCATCATCTGGCAGTTCATCAAGGACTCACTCATCCTTCCTTACCTTGATGTCAACCTTGAGTATTACGACCTTGGTATGGAATACCGCGATGCCACTGATGACCAGGTCACTATTGATGCAGCCCGTGCGATCCAAAAGCATGGCGTGGGTATCAAGTGTGCAACCATTACTCCGGATGAAGCTCGCGTTGAAGAGTTTGGCTTGAAGAAGATGTGGAAGTCTCCTAACGGAACTATCCGCAATATCCTCGGCGGCGTAATTTTCCGTGAGCCGATCATCATTAGCAATGTGCCACGTTTGGTTCCACATTGGACTAAGCCAATCGTTATTGGCCGTCACGCATTTGGCGATCAATACAAGGCAACTGACATTAAGGTCCCAGGTCCGGGCAAGCTCACACTCTCGTACGTCCCTGAAGGTGGGGGAGAGGCGATGAATCTTGAAGTATTTGATTTCAAATCTTCAGGTGTAGCAATGGCTATGTATAACGTTGATGATTCGATTCGTGATTTTGCACGCGCATCGCTGAACTACGGATTGCTCCGTAAATTCCCTGTCTACCTCTCGACCAAGAACACAATCCTTAAGGCCTATGACGGTCGCTTTAAGGATATCTTCCAAGAGATTTTTGACGCTGAATTTAAGAAAGATTTCGATGCTGCGGGAATTTGGTATGAGCATCGCCTGATCGATGACATGGTTGCAATGTCACTTCGCATGGAAGGTGGCTACGTCTGGGCATGTAAGAACTACGACGGTGATGTTCAATCAGATACCGTCGCACAGGGTTATGGCTCACTTGGTCTCATGACATCTGTATTGATGACTCCAGATGGAAAGGTCTGTGAATCAGAGGCCGCTCACGGAACTGTGACTCGTCACTACCGTGATCATCAAGCAGGTAAGGCGACATCTACAAACCCAATCGCATCGATTTTTGCATGGACCCAAGGCTTGGCTCATCGCGCCAAACTTGATAACAACTCAGCTCTAGCAGAGTTCACAAAGACCCTCGAGCGCATCTGCGTTGAAACTGTTGAACAGGGCAAAATGACAAAGGATCTGGCCTTGTTGATCTCACCCACAGCACCTTGGCAGACCACTCAAGAGTTCCTCAACTCAATTGATGAGAACCTCAAGAAGGCGATGGCATAAGTAAAAAAGAAGTAAATAAAAATGCCCGCCGAATATCGGCGGGCATTTTTATTGAGAATGTATTGCTTGGCTAGAGACGCTCTCCAGTTGTTGAACTGAAGAGGTGAACTGAACTCTGTTGCGCGGTGACTGTGATTGTCTGTCCTGCACGTGGAGGGTTCTTTGGATCCCAGCGAACGATTACTTGAGCTCCTTCATCACTTTCATTTGCAAACTTCACAGAAGCATCTGCAGGCTTTCCGTAGACAAATGCATCAGAGCCGAGCTCTTCTACAACTTCCACAAGAACGTTAAAGCCAGAAGAGGCTGGTGAGAAGCCTTCAGGGCGAACACCAACGATGACAGATGATCCGGCAGATGCTGGAACATCGATGTTGAGATCTCCGAGCTTGGCCTTGCCATTGACAACAGGTGCTGTAAGTAGGTTCATTGCTGGTGAGCCAATAAATCCAGCGACAAATGCATTTGCAGGATTGTCATAGAGATTACGTGGCGTATCAACTTGCTGTAGCAAGCCATCCTTAAGAACAGCAACGCGATCACCCATGGTCATCGCTTCAACCTGATCATGTGTTACATAAACGGTGGTGATTCCAAGACGACGCTGAAGAGCGGCGATCTGTGTACGAGTTGCTACACGCAACTTCGCATCAAGGTTTGAGAGAGGTTCATCCATAAGGAATACCTGAGGTTCGCGAACAATCGCGCGACCCATAGCAACGCGCTGACGTTGTCCACCTGAAAGAGCCTTTGGCTTGCGATCAAGGTATGGCTCAAGATCCAATAACTTTGCAGCTTCACGGACGCGCTTATCGCGCTCTTCCTTTGACTTTCCTGCAATCTTGAGAGCGAATCCCATATTCTCAGCCACAGTCATATGTGGGTAGAGAGCGTAGGACTGGAAGACCATTGCGATATCGCGATCTTTAGGTGCAACGTTTGTTACATCTTTATCGCCGATGAGAATACGACCAGCATCGATCTCTTCAAGTCCGGCCAACATACGAAGTGATGTTGACTTTCCGCAGCCTGATGGCCCAACGAGTACAAGAAACTCTCCATCGTTAACGACGAGGTTGAGCTTGTCTACTGCTGGTGCGGTGGTGCCTGGATAGATACGTGATGCGGCTTCAAATGTGACAGATGCCATGTGGCAACTCCTTCTCCGGGCAGGTACGTGCCCGACGGTCCGAGGATGAAGGTGCCCACCGGTTGGTAGGCAGGTGAAGGTTACGACAGGGCGGGCATAAATGGAAGAGAACTCGGTAGACTTAACCCATCATGGAGAGCCACTCGATTAGCTCACTTTTTGGTGATTTGGGGATAGTCGCCCTGTTGGTCACCATGGGCGCGCTCTTTGTAGCCGCTGAGATCGCCCTCATCTCCCTTCGCGAGAGCCAGATTAAACAGATGGCAAGCAAAGGTCGTCGGGGTGCCAAAGTTGCCTTCTTAGCATCCAATCCGAACCGCCTTTTAGGCGCAGTACAAATTGGTGTCACAGTCAGTGGATTCTTATCTGCAGCTCTTGGCGCAGAACGACTTGGTAAGTATGTAATTCCACAGCTTGAAGAGTTAGGTTTAGCAAGTGGCGCTGCGCGAGTCATTTCACTCGTGAGTATCACACTGGTGATCGCATACTTCTCACTTGTCTTCGGTGAATTAGTACCAAAGCGAATCGCTCTCTCTCGCACCGAACCAATCGCGCTCGCCTTATCAGGCCTAATTGATATCACTGCCAAAATTTTTAGACCCGTGATTTGGCTACTTTCACATTCAACAAACTTTGTTGTGCGAATCTTCGGAATCGATCCGCACGAACAGCGCACCGCTATGTCTGAAGAAGAGTTACTCGATCTTGTTGCCGGCCATGCAGCTCTCACTGATGAAGAGCGTGACATTGTGGAAGAAGTCTTCAACGCATCTGAGCGACAGATTCACGAAGTAATGGTCCCGCGTACCGAAGTAGATTTCATTGACGCATCTCTTACAGTCGGTAAGGCGATCAATTTAGCGGTCGATAAAGCTCATTCACGTTATCCAGTAGTTCAGGGCTCAACAGATGAAGTCATTGGATTTATCCATGTGCGTGACCTGCTTGATACATCTCTTGTAAGTGCGGGCGGAAAAATTCAAGAGCTCGTCCGCACCGTGATGTTCTTACCTGGAACAAAAGGCGTGCTGCCCGCTCTGACCGAGATGCGTAATCAGCGTCAACATTTAGCAATTGTTCTTGATGAATACGGTGGCACCGACGGCATCGTCACACTGGAAGATTTAGTTGAGTGCCTCATTGGTGATATTCGCGATGAATATGACGGTGATGAAGAGGAAGTCACGCTAGAAGAACGCACCGGTGATTTTGAAGTCGACGGATTAGTCTCCATTGAAGACCTTCTCGATGAATCGGGGATTGAGATTCCAGAAGGTCCATATGAGACAACCAGTGGTTTTGTCATGCACTTCTTAGGTCGTATCCCAGTGGTGGGCGATGTAGTAAATATCAATGGAATTCGAATCTCGGTCCTGACAATGGAAGGTAAGCGCGCTGGGCGCTTATTGATCTCGCGGAATTCCTAAACCGTGCAAGAATTACGCTCATGAGTCAGAAGCGAGTTCTCTCGGGCATACAGCCGACAAGTGACTCTTTCCACCTAGGTAACTACTTAGGTGCGGTCAAACAGTGGGTAGAGCTGCAAGATACACATGACACGTTCTACTGCATCGTCGATCTTCATGCACTCACCATTGAGACCGATCCGGCATTGCTGCGAAAGCGCACACTTGATTCAGCTGCGCAATTGCTGGCACTTGGAATCTCTCCTGAGAAATCAACGCTCTTTATCCAATCTCAAGTTCCACAACACAATCAATTGGGTTGGATCATGGAATGTATGGCAGGTTTTGGTGAAGCCAGTCGCATGACGCAATTTAAAGATAAGTCAGCAAAGGTTGGCTCTGACTCAGCACGTGTAGGGCTATTTACCTACCCGATGTTGCAGGCTGCTGACATTCTTCTCTACCAGGCAGATCTTGTACCTGTCGGTGAAGATCAGCGCCAACATATTGAACTTACGCGCGATTTAGCTGGGCGTTTCAATGCACGATATGGAGATACCTTCACGCTCCCCGAGGCGTACATTTTAAAAGCGGGCGCAAAGATAAATGATATTCAAGACCCGACATCAAAGATGAGTAAATCTTCAGGGTCAGGTGCTGGCGTCATCGAGATTATGGATTCTCCTGATGCAAATCTCAAGAAGATTAAATCTGCCGTCACCGATGCAGGACGAGAAGTGAAGTTTGATCAAAGCGAAAAACCAGGGATTAGTAATCTCTTGACCATTCATAGCGCACTCAGTGGTCGCACAATCGCTGAACTAGAAAATGAGTTTGAAGGAAAAGGTTATGGCGATTTTAAATCAGCAGTTGCCGATGTTGTTGTCGAATATCTGCGGCCAATTCGTGAGCGTGCGCTCGAACTTTTACAAGATGAGAAACATCTTTTAAGTGTTTTGCATGACGGTAGCGCCAAGGCTCGCACTGTTGCGGGCGCAACCGTGGATGCAACCTACAAGGGGCTAGGGGTAGTCCAATGAAGAGCAGAATTTTCTTTGCATCCCTACTCGTTACATCTTTATTGAGCCCCATTTCAATGGCTTCTTCGCAGGCGCAATCACCACTTATTTGCTTGGCCTACGACGAAGGAGGCCCGGGCGATGATTCATATAACGATGCAGTTCAAGATGGGCTCAAAGTCGCTGCAACAAAGCTGGTATTTACTCTTGAAACCACTGTGACATCTGGCGATGCGAAAGATCGCAAAGATCGCCTGACTTCCCTTGTGAATAAAGGGTGCCAGATAGTGATCGCAGTCGGTTCTGGTTACGCCACAACTTTAAAAGAACTTTCTCAACAATTTCCTGAGACTCAGTTCGCGATTCTTAATGATGCAACAGTTGATGCCCTCAACGTCACATCAGTAGTCTTCGCAGATGTTCAAGGCGCATACTTAGCTGGCTACGCTGCTGCGCTAGCGAGTAAGAGCGGAAGAGTAGCGATGATCGGATACTCTCCTCAGAAAGATATCTTTGAAAGAGGGTTTCTTCCTGGTGCAAAGGCTGCAAAGAAATCGATAGTGGTTTCAAAGCGAGTAATTTCAAACTCTGCAAGTGCAACCACCTCTGCTCTCCTTCGATCTGGTCACGATGTGATCTACCTAGCGACAACCGGATCTGCGACTGAAGTTTTCTCAGCGATTGCATCCTCGAATCGCACAGCAAAGACACGATTCCCAGCAGGACTCATCACTCTTGAACCAGAACAGTTCCTGACAGTTGATGCAGCCTCTAAGAAATTCCTTCTTGCAACTGTTGTAAAGAGAGTCGATCTTGCACTCATTGACTTACTTACGGTCACTTTGGCAGGAAGTACCCTCTTTGATGAAGTGGATCCGGCGTTAGGCGTCTATGGCTACCGATACGGAATCGATGATAAGAGCATCGAGATAACACTGCGTTCTCCAGCGCTTATTTCAGCACGATCAAAGATCAATACAGCGAGTGTTGCCGCTGCAAAACTGCGTTAACTTGCGAGAAATTCGCGTAGCGGCCCACGTAAATCCGCTAAGACCTTTTCGGCGCTATCGCTATCCGGGGTAATTACTTCGACATAACACTTAAGTTTTGCTTCAGTTCCTGAAGGACGAATAATTATTCGCACGCCGCCGGATAGCCAGATTCGTAAGCCATCTGTTGGTGGCAGACCATCACGAGGTGCCGCCAGATCATCAATGCTCTCAACTGTGCGACCTGCAATCACCTGCGGCGGGTCGTTTCGAAGGCCGGCAAGGAGCGCAGTTATCGCCTTCATATCGCAGACTCGAATCGAGATTTGTTCTGTGCCATGAAAGCCGTGACGAGCCCAGACTTCATCAAGCAGGTCATTAAGGTCTCGTCCATCTTCGGCCAAGGTTGTTGCAATCTGAGCGAGAAAAATCGCTGCTGAAATTCCATCTTTATCATTGACCGTTTGCGAGTCAACTGCGTATCCGATTGCTTCCTCATATCCAAAAGATAAATTCTCGATTTTTGCTAGCCACTTAAATCCTGTGAGCACTTCGCGGAAGTCAATTCCGTAATGCGCACTTATCTTCTTCAGTATTGAAGATGAAACAATGGAGTTACCAAATGTTCCAGTGGGTGCACTTCTGGCAATCCATTCTCCGAAAATTACGCCTAACTCATCACCTCTGAGCATGCGCCACTGTCCAGATCGATCTTTAATGGCGGCAGCGCACCGATCTGCATCAGGATCATTTGCGATCACAAGATCAGCGTTATGTGAACGAGCAGTAGCAAGAGCTAGATCAATTGCACCAGGTTCTTCTGGGTTGGGAAAGGCGACAGTAGGAAAGTCAGGATCAGGCTCTGCTTGTTCTCTGACAAGAATCAGATCTGGAAATCCTGCCTTCTTAAATACTTCTGAGATAGTTGCAGTACCTACTCCATGCATCGCGGTATAGACAATTGTGAGTGCACCAGGTTTTTTTCCAAGAGTTGCCGTCCGAGAGATGTACTCATCAATAATTCGCTCTTCGACAACTTCCCATTGTGTGCCTCGAGGTTGAATAGAAAGATTTGTTATCGCTGCTATTTCATCAGCAATGAATCCATCTGTTGGATTGATAATCTGCGAACAAGCATACGAAACTCCGTCAGCAGTGGGCCCGACATAGACTTTGTACCCATTATCAGCAGGAGGATTATGGCTAGCAGTGACCATGACTCCAATATCAGCGCTGAGCGCCTTTGTTGCATATGCAAGAACTGGTGTGGGAAGGGCTCTCGGCAAGATAAAGACTTCACATCCTGCGCCACTAAAGATCTCAGCGCTCTCCATTGCATATTCGTAAGATCCATGGCGAGCATCTCGACCAATAACCACGCGAGTGAGGCCACGCTTTTTCATGTACTGCGCAATTCCTGCAGCAGTACGACCAACTACGGCGCGATTCATACATGATGGCCCCGGTCCATTAGGGCCACGAAGACCTGCCGTACCAAATTGTAGAAATCCGTTGAAATAAATCCGAAGAGATGTCTCGTCACCGGCATCAAGAAGAGCCTGTAAGGCAGAGGCAGTTATGGGATCTGGGTCGTCAGCGATCCAGTTCTCTACCTCACTCTTTAGCGCGTTATCCATAGATCTATCTGGCTCGACTAAATTATCTGTGGGATTGCTTTTTTCAAAAGTTCGCCCATCGAGCTAGCAGCGGCTTTTCCTGCAGCAATAACCTCTTCGTGGCTCAATTTTTCCCCAGTGACGCCAGCGGCTGCATTTGTTACGAGAGATATTCCCAACACCTCTGCACCGAGAGCGTGTGCAGCGATTGCTTCTGGAACGGTCGACATTCCAACTAAATCAGCACCGATAGTTCTCATCATATGAATTTCGGCGGGAGTTTCATATGTTGGGCCACGCCAATGAACATAGACGCCTTCTTGTAGCGATGAATCTGCAGATTTCATGATTGCACGAATGCGCTTGCTGTAGAGATCGGTGAGGTCAATAAATGTCGCACCAACCAATGGTGATTGTGCAGTAAGAGAAATGTGGTCACGGATAAGAACAGGTTGTCCGACTTGGTATTGCGGGTTAATTCCACCGCACGCATTGGTCAAAATGACGACTTTACATCCAGCCTTTACCGCTGTGCGAACTCCGTGAACTACCGGCTCCATTCCCTTTCCTTCGTACAAATGTGTACGACCTAGGAATACAAGAGCATGGATAACGCGATCACCATCATTGATGGCATATGAACGCACTTTTCCTGAATGACCTTCGACTGCAGGCGGGAGAAATCCTGTGATCTCTTCAGCGTTGCACTCATATGCTGGGGTACCGAGTGCATCAACTGCACCAACCCAACCAGATCCCATCACTAATGCAATGTCGTGAGCCTTAACTCCTGTGCGAGTTGCAATCTCTGCCGCCGCACGAGTGGCCGCTTCAAGCGGATCTGTATAGAGCAATTCGGATGTGGTCATGCCCGAACTATGTCACAAATCGATGATGTCGCACAAAGTTCTGGCACTTGCCACTGTCTCTCCAATAACAACCGTCAGATTTGTGACCACACCACTCTTATGGGCATTGAGTGGCTGCTCCATCTTCATCGCCTCTAGGACAATGATCAAGTCACCTTCTTTAACAACAGCGCCTTCTTCAACAGCTACCTTTACAACAGTTCCTTGCATAGGACTTGTCAGTGCCGTTCCCGCAGCCGCACCAGCCGTGGATTGTTTTGCTCTTCGACGTTTAACTACTGGAGCAGGGGCGTGAACAGTAATTTCAAATCTCTTTCCATTGACTTCAGCAACGAGTGATTGCGCAGCAGCTTGCGTCTGCTTATCGCGCCCAGTATATGAATACGCAGGGATTTGATTATCAAATTCATTCTCAATGTAACTCGTATAAATCTTAAAGTCTTGAGTGAATGCAGAATCTTCCATAATTGCGCGATGAAAGGGAAGCGCCGTGGGAAGTCCTTCAATAGTGAATTCGGCAAGTGCTCGACGTGCTCGTTCAATTGCCTGTGTTCTGGTAGCGCCTGTAACGATCAACTTGGCAAGGAGAGAATCAAAGTTACCGCCGATTTCGTCACCGCCTTGAAATCCTGCATCAACGCGTACTCCAGGCCCAGAAGGTGTGGACCATAATGTAATTTGACCTGGTGAAGGAAGAAAAGAACGACCTGGATCTTCGCCGTTAATCCGAAACTCAATGCTATGGCCACGAATGATTGGATCTTCAAAGCCGAGTGGCTCACCCATAGCGATTCTGAATTGTTCGCGAACAAGATCGATCCCAGTGACTTCTTCAGAGACAGGATGTTCAACCTGGAGCCGCGTATTTACTTCAAGAAATGAGATTGTGCCATCTTGCCCGATTAAGAATTCGCATGTTCCTGCACCAACGTATCCAGCCTCTTTCATAATCGCCTTGCTTGAGCGATATAACTCATCCACCTGAGCCTGCGTTAAAAATGGCGCAGGTGCTTCCTCAACGAGCTTTTGGTGGCGGCGCTGGAGCGAACAGTCACGCGTGCTGATGACAACTGCGCTACCAAATTGATCGACAAGAACTTGAGTTTCAACATGTCGTGGTTTTTCAAGATAACGCTCAACAAAACATTCACCGCGCCCAAAACCTGAAATCGCCTCACGGACTGCAGAAGCGAAAAGTTCTGGAATCTCATCAATTGTGTGCGCTACTTTCAGGCCTCGTCCGCCTCCACCGAAGGCTGCCTTGATTGCAACTGGAAGTCCGTACTCTTTAGCAAAGGCGACAACTTCTTCATGACCCGAGACTGGATCTTTGGTTCCAGCAACAAGTGGCGCACCCGCTGCGGCTGCAATGCGTCGAGCCGAAACCTTGTCACCTAGCGCGCTAATTGCAGATGGTGGGGGTCCAATCCAGATAAGACCCGCATCAATAACTGCTTGTGCGAATTCGGCATTCTCTGAGAGAAAACCGTAGCCAGGATGGACTGCATCAGATTCAGAGGTAATTGCTAGGGCAATAATCTTCTTGATATTGAGATAGGTATCTTTGGCACCTACGCCACTGAGTGAGTACGCAAAATCTGCTGCTTGCGCGTGCAAGGATGTTCGATCTTCCTCTGAGTAAATCGCCACACTTTCAATTCCGTGATCCTTACAAGCCCGAATCACTCGGATTGCGATCTCACCACGGTTTGCAATTAATACCCGTTTCATGACATCTCTTTCACTTGTGGCCAGGTGTATCCCAGTTGTGACATGGCACTTCGCAGAAATGGCATTGAGATTCCCACGACATTTGTGTAGTCACCTTCAATACTAGGGATAAATGGCGAACCAAATCCATCAAGGGTGAAACCGCCAGCAACATGGAGAGGTTCACCTGAATCTACATAATCTTTGATCTCTTCCTCTGACAGCGTGGAAAATGTCACCTTGGTAGTCACACGATCCGCAATCTCAATTCCTTTTTCAGTATCAATAATGCAATGGCCGGTATGGAGTAGCCCACTTCGTCCACTGATTGCTCTCGCTCGCTCATATGCGATTTCAGGAGTACCTGGCTTACCGAAAGAAACTCCATCAACATCAAATGTTGAATCGCAGCCGATAATGATCGCAGGATAATCAATCAGCTCTCTTACCGTGTGTGCCTTTGAGATCGCTAAGGCAATGACCATATCTTTTGGTGACATCGCGTTAAAGAAATCGGTCTCTTCATCAACGTTGCTCACGATTATTGTTGGCTTAAGGCCAGCATCTACAAGGAGCCTCTTTCGAGAAGTTGATTGTGAGGCAAGAACAATTCTGGGCATCTAATCAAACCTTCTTGCACCATACGTGATCTGATGCGGCAATGGTTGACGCAGTTGTGGCAAACCAAAGACGCTCCGTTTAACAACTGCCTTAAGCTCTACCGGCTTCTGATTGGCTAGAGCGGCTTTCAGAGCAGAAATCTCTTCGGGAGTTGGATTTCCTGAGGTGATAGAAAATTTCATTAGAGTGGAATATTTCCGTGTTTACGAGCAGGAAGAATATCTCGCTTAGTCTTCAGAGTTCTAAAAGCCTTAGTGATATATGCACGTGAGTCTTCGGGTTCAATGACTGAGTCAATTGTTCCCCGTTCTGCAGCAGCATATGGATTTGAGAGTTTCTCTGTGTACTCATTAACCAATTCTTTTCTTAGAACTTCTGGATCATCTGATTGTGCGATCTCACCTCGGTAGAGAACATTGACCGCGCCTTGAGCGCCCATCACGGCAATTTCAGCAGTAGGCCATGCAAAGTTGATATCGCTGCCAAGATATTTTGAACCCATCACAATAAATGCTCCACCATAGGCTTTTCTTGTGATCAAAGTGACGAGTGGAACAGAGGCCTCAGCGTAGGCATAAAGTAATTTCGCACCACGGCGAATGATTCCGTTCCATTCTTGTTCTGTGCCAGGAAGAAACCCTGGAACATCGACCAAGGTGAGAATTGGGATGTTAAAGGCGTCACAGAAGCGAAGAAAGCGCGCTGCTTTCTCACTGGAGTTGATATCTAAAGTACCCGCTAGAGCCGATGGTTGATTAGCAATAATGCCAATCGATTGCCCCTCAATACGGGCAAAGCCCACCACGATATTTGGCGCATACAGTGCGTGTACCTCTAAGAATTCACCCTCATCCACCAAGGTTTCAATGAGTGATTTCATATCGTATGGCTGATTCGGTGAATCTGGTATCAATGTATTGAGTGCAATATCGGCAGCACTCTTTGCAATCGATTGAGTTGGTGGAAGCACTGGTGAGCCATCCATGTTATTTGACGGTAGATAAGAGAGTAGCGCTTTAACATAATCAATCGCATCAGCTTCAGATTCCGCCATGAAATGCGAGTTACCTGACTTCGTGTTGTGGGTAAATGCGCCACCAAGTTCTTCCATGCCAACATCTTCACCAGTAACGGTCTTGATAACTTCAGGTCCTGTGATAAACATATTTGAAGTTTCTTTGACCATGATCGTAAAGTCGGTAAGAGCTGGTGAATAAGCAGAACCACCAGCACATGGCCCAAGAATGAGTGAAATCTGTGGAATTACTCCCGATGATCGAGTATTGAGTCGAAAAATTTTTCCATAACCATTAAGGGATGCGACACCTTCTTGAATTCGCGCTCCACCAGAATCATTTATTCCAATGAGTGGGATCCCGCTCTTGAGCGCGAACTCTGCGATCTTTACAATCTTCTCTGCGTGAACTTCTCCAAGACTTCCTCCGAAGACTGTGAAGTCTTGAGAGTAGAGCGCAATTGGTCGCCCATCTACTGTCGCGGTTCCAATAACAACGCCATCGCCATAGGGACGTGATTTCTCCATGCCGAATTGGGTTGATCGATGACGAGCGAACTCATCGATTTCGGTGAATGAGTCAGCATCGACAAGCATCTCAATACGCTCGCGGGCGGTGTATTTACCTTTAGCGTGCTGCTTTTCAACGGCCCTAGCTGAGCCTGCATGGATCGCTTCATCAATTTTTTCGCGAAGATCATCAATTTTTCCGGCAGTAGTGTGCAGATCTGGGCTCATGTCTATACGGTACTAGCCATGGGTATAGATATGCCAAGAGCGCCACTAGATCAGAGCGCAATTGCCGCCGCCTCGTCGCAGTACTGGCGAGTAAGCGTGGTTGATCTCACGGCATCTACCCAAGACGATCTTATGAAAAAAATTACCGCAGGAGATGCGCGCAATGGTGAAGTGATCGTTGCAGATTTTCAAAGTGCAGGACGCGGCCGATTAGATCGAACTTTCAGTGCGCCTGCATCTACCGCACTTCTTTTTTCACTTTACCTGATTCCAGAAAGATCCCGCGAAAATTGGGGATTCATTCCGCTCTTAGCGGGTGTATCTGTCGCGCGTGCATTAACTCAAGTGAATAGAGAAATTTCAATTAAATGGCCAAATGATTTACTCATAGGCGAGAAGAAAGTTGCTGGGATAATTTCTACTCTTCATGGCCAGGGTGTCATTGTGGGCATTGGGTTAAATGTTTCAATGACGAGTGAAGAGCTACCTGTGCCAACTGCGACTTCTCTGCAATTAGAAGGTTTTACAACCCTTGATCGAAATCAACTCATTACAATGATTCTTAAATCCCTCGAAGAAGATTTCATTAATTGGGATCATGGTTCTTCATTCTGCGATCAGTATCTGGCACACTCTTCAACTATTGGAAGTGACGTTCAGATTGAGTTACCAGGTGGGGTGAAAGTCCAATCTAAGGCGCTCTCAATTGATGAGCTGGGTCAACTGCACCTAGAAGATGGCCAATGCATTTCAGTTGGCGATATAATTCATCTACGATAAGCAGGTGAAGAAGCGCTTTCCTACGGTCGGTGTCATAGGAGCAGGCCAACTGGCTCGGATGAGCGTTGCTCCTGCAATTGCGCTGGGAATCGACCTAAAACTTTTCGCACAGAGTAAAGATGACAGCGCAGCACAGATCTGCGAACACGTTGTGGGCGATTACAGAAATTTAAAGGACGTTCTTGATTTCGCCCAAGAATGTGATGTCATCACATTTGAACATGAGCTTATTCCTCTTTCGATCATTAAAGGGATTGAGGCACAAGGTGTTCGTGTCTATCCACCTTCGTCAGCTTTTATCTACTCTCAGGATAAAGCTGCTATGCGCGCTCTCCTGAGTGATCTTCCATCACCTCAATGGTCTGTCGTTACCAATTCCGCGAAAGTTACTACCTTCCCAGTCATCGCCAAGGCTATATCGGGAGGATATGACGGTCGAGGTGTATGGAAAATTTCGAACCGTGACATGCTCGATGAAGTGCTGAGTAATAACCCACAGTTGCTTATTGAAGAGTTGATTGAATTTGATTGCGAAATAGCCGTGATGGTGGCACGTTCACCTCACGGACAAGTAAGTACATGGGCACCTACTCATACAGTTCAAGAGAGCGGAATCTGCATCCGGACAGTGACACCTGCTCAAGTAATTAGTGATGCCGTCGCTGAGAAGGCTACTTCGCTCGCACTTTTAATTGCACAACGAGTCGGTCTTGTCGGTGTCATGGCTGTTGAATTATTTGTCCGCGGTGAAGATGTATTCATTAATGAACTTGCCATGCGTCCCCATAACTCTGGCCATTGGACGATTGAGGGCGCTGTAACAAGCCAATTCGAACAACACCTACGCGCGATCTTAGATTTACCGCTCGGTGATCCTTCAATGACGGCAAAAATTGCAGTCATGGGCAATCTTCTCGGCGGAGAGAAAACAGATATGTATCGCCCATACCTGCACCTCATGGCACGAAACCCAGAGCTCAAGGTTCATCAATACATGAAGGAAGTGCGGCCGGGTCGCAAAATTGGACATGTCACAGCCCTTGGTGATGATCTCCTACACTTGGAGGAGTTGATTGGGCATGCGTGCGACTATATGAGTGGAGAAATTGATGAGTGATGTAGCGATCATCATGGGTTCTGATTCAGATTGGCCAGTAATGATTGAGGCCGCCCACACACTTGATGCTTTAGGTATTTCGTATAAAGCCGATGTTGTCAGTGCACATCGCATGCCAACTGAGATGGTGGAATTTGCTCAAGGAGCAGTTGCAGCAGGATATAAAGTCATTATCGCCGGTGCAGGGGGAGCAGCGCATCTTCCAGGAATGGTCGCGTCCCTTACAACTCTGCCAGTTATTGGAGTACCAGTTGCACTCACGCATCTCGATGGAATGGATTCACTTCTTTCAATCGTGCAGATGCCAGCAGGAGTTCCTGTTGCAACAGTTGGGGTTGGAAATGCAAAGAATGCCGCGCTATTGGCTGCCAGAATTCTCGGAGTATCTGACGCGGTGATTGCTGCCAAGGTTGGGCAGGGGCTTAAAACGGCTAATGAAGAGGCGAAGAAAAAAGGATCGACCTTACATACCAAAAGTAAGACAGGTTTTTAATCCGAACGACTCTAATCCGAACGGCCTAGCGCATGAACCCGCCAGCCAGCCTTACGCCACTTATCGCGATCAAGCATGTTGCGACCATCGATTAAGAATTTCGATTTAACTAATTGTCCGATCACCGATGGATCTAACTCCCGATATTCCTTCCATTCAGTGAGGTGCAAAATGGCATCAGCATCCTTAACTGCATTGACTACGCGCTCTGCATAATCAAGGTGTGGGAAACGCTTGCGCGCTGGTTCAATACCCTTGGGGTCGTGTACAACAACTGCTGCACCGGCCGCCTGTAGCTGTACCGCGATATCAAGTGCTGGGGAATCACGTACATCATCGCTATCAGGTTTGAAAGTCGCGCCAAATACTGCAATTTTGTATTGCGTGAGATCTTCAGAGAGATTTGAACGCACGACATCAATGACTCGCTGGCGCGCGCGTAAGTTAATTGCATCTATCTCGCGCAGAAATTCAAGAGCTTGATCCGCTCCAAGTTCCTGCGCGCGTGCCATAAATGCGCGAATATCTTTAGGCAGGCATCCACCACCAAATCCAATCCCTGCTTGAAGGAAGCGGCTGCCAATTCGTGGGTCATATCCAATTGCTTGTGCAAGCACTGTGACATCACCACCTGCAGCTTCGCACACTTCTGCCATCGCATTGATGAATGAAATCTTTGTCGCAAGAAATGAATTAGCGGCAACCTTTACAAGTTCGGCAGTTGGAAGATCAGCTCGTACCCAAGGAGTGCCTAGAGCAATCACTGGTTTGTACACTTCTTTAAGGATCTCTTCTGCACGATCATTTGCAACGCCAACAACAAGTCGGTTAGGGGTCAAAGTATCTTCAACTGCAAAACCCTCGCGGAGAAATTCAGGATTCCACGCTAGATCTGCCTGTGGCGCAGTTTTGGCTAGGCTCGCGCGAAGTGCTTGCGCAGTTCCCACGGGCACAGTTGATTTTCCAACTACAAGAGCACCATCTTTAAGGTACGGCGCGATAGCAGCAACGGAAGAGTTCACGTAGGTGAGATCTGCAGCGAGGCCATCCTTGCTCTGAGGTGTTCCTACACAGATGAAGTGCACATCAGCATCGGCAACTGCAGAGAAATCTGTTGTGAATGAGAGTCGACCTGTCTTCATCTCTGATGCAAGTAACGTATCTAGCCCTGGCTCGTAGAAGGGCAGTTTTCCGCTACTGAGGAGATCGACTTTGCTCTGGTCTGTATCAACACCCACAACTTCAAATCCGAGCGAAGACATGCAGGCAGCGTGCGTTGCACCTAGATAACCGCACCCAATTACTGAAAGCTTTAATGACATAGAGGTGAGTCTAAGGCACGAACTATTTAATCTCGCCGCATGGATTTTCAGCAGATGTGCGAGTCTTGAATTTATCTACGATGACGGGGGATTTTGAGGGTGCAGCCGATGCAGATGGGCTGGGGGTCGGGATGACTTCATCGACGAGCGGGAGATCATTGCGCAGGCGATCAAAGAGATCTGCACTCAACGCTTGATCCCAAATAACAACTGAACCAACGTTTGGGTCTCTGCCATTTGGATTTGAAATTGGGACTGTGAGAGTCCGCACATTACCTGAGGAGAGGTTCTTCATCTGCTTTGCAAGAGTGAGCAGATCATCAGGGGAGAGACCTGCATCTAATTTCACACTTGCAAGGGATGCATTAATAAAGTTCTTTAACTTGAATGGGTTGAGCAGGGTTCCGCTACTGGTGGCCTTACGCAAGACTGCACTCATAAATTGTTGTTGCCGTTGCATACGGCCGATATCTCCTCGACCATCAAAGTCGCGAGTACGAACATATTTGAGCGCTTCAATTCCGTTGAGTGTATGAACTCCTGCACTAAGAACAAGGTGGCTTTTTGGATCATCTATATCGACCTTGGTGCAGACTTCAACGCCACCTAGCGCATCGACAATTCCAGCAAACCCAGCAAAACTCACTTCGACATAGTGATCAATTTTTATTGAGGTCGCGAGTTCTATCGTCTCAATCAAAAGTGGTGCGCCACCATAAGCAAATGCAGCGTTAAGTTTTCCAGGGCGAGCAGAGACAATTGTTTCCTTATTCAAACTACTTGGATGCTCGGGAATTGTTACTAAACTGTCACGGGGGAGAGAGATGATGGATGCTCGATCACGCGACTTGCTGAGATGGATCAGAAGCATGGTGTCTGATCTGCCACCTGCGGCAACAGCGGTAGATCCAACGCGAAGCTCTTTAATCTGTTGCTTTGTTAACCCTTCGCGAGTATCTGAACCCACGACGAGATAAGTCTCTGCCTTTGAGATTTTTTCAGGACGATTCTCAACCGAGTTAAAGACATCAATTCTGGCTATAGAGCTACTAATCTGGCCTAACCCGAAGGAAGAAACAGATGAGACAAGCACGATGGCAACCGAAAGTGATGTAATTATCCGGATTGCTCGTGTTGATTTCACTTGGTAAGAGTACTTGGACGATAGCGTGGAGGTGTTATGACATCGCCGAACACCCCTCGCCCAGCCCTTCCAGGTATCAGCGTTATTTTGCCTGTTCTTAATGAAGAGGCTCATCTTGAAGAGTCGATCCGCGCAATTCTCGCTCAGGAGTATGACGGTGAATTTGAAATTGTTTTGGCGCTAGGACCTTCGACCGATTTAACTAATGAGATCGCAGAACGTCTCTCTGATGAAGATTCACGAGTAATTCTTCTCAGCAATCCCTCAGGTCGGACAGCGACGGGGCTCAATCTTGCTCTGCATCGATCGAAGCGAGAAATTGTGGTGCGAGTTGATGCACATGCAGAAATCCCAGCAAATTATCTTCACCTAGTCGTCGAAATTCTCGGTGAATCTGGAGCGGTAAATGTTGGTGGCGTTATGGGAGCAGAAGGAATTACATTCTTTGAAAGTGCAGTTGCTGCCGCAATGCGCAGCCCCTTTGGCGTCGGTGGATCAAGATTTCATATTGGCGGTAAGGCAGGCTTTGTCGATACCGTCTACTTGGGAGCATTCCTACGTCAAGCAGTCATTGATGTAGGCGGTTTTGATGAGAGATTTATTCGGGCCCAAGATTGGGAACTTAATTATCGATTAAGGGAAAAAGGCGGAAAGATTTACTTTGATCCGCGTTTACATGTGACATATCGCCCCCGCCCTAATTTTCGACGATTGGCAAAACAGTATTTTGAGTACGGTCGTTGGCGTCGTGTCATCGCCAGAAAATATCCAGAGACGATCAATTACAGATATTTAGCCCCACCACTTGCTCTTATCGGCACTGTTCTCTCGCTCTTTGCGGGCACCTTCATCGATCCATCGCTCTATCTTCCAGCGGCTACTTACATCACATTTATCGCGATCACCCCACTCTTTATCTCTAAAGATCTTGCACACTATCCAGTACTCGTCTTTATTCTGCCCACTATGCATTTTTCTTGGGGATTAGGCTTCCTCACATCACCGCGAAAGCTTGTTCCGGAGTCTCTAAGGTAACCTTGCTCTATATGAGTACCCCTGTGAATGTGTATGAGCCCTACCGAGCTGGGCTACCGCCGCTCGGTGAATACGGACGCTCTCTCTGGTCTCGACGCCATTTTATTGCCGAGTTCTCACGCTCACAATTGCGTGAACAAAATTACGGATCGGTCTTCGGTCAGCTCTGGCTGGTACTCAATCCACTCTTGCTCTCGGGTGTTTACTTTCTACTGATCTTCATTATCGGTGGAAAGGGTGGCCCGGACCGATATGTACATCTGACTTCGAGTCTTTTCTTCTTCTACCTGATCGCTAACAGTCTCACAGGGGGCGTGAAGTCAATTACGGCAGGTCAACGTTTGATTATGAATACGGCATTTCCCCGCATCATGCTTCCCATCTCAGCCTCAGTGATTGCAGTCTTTAAATTTATTCCAACCTTGATTGTCTTCTTCGCGATTAGAACAATTATTGGAGCGCCGTATTCTTGGCAGATGCTCTGGGCAATTCCAATTTTTATTCTTGGAGTGCTTATGGGACTTGGTATGGCGATTAGCATCTCATGTATCAATGTTTACTTCCGAGATATTTCAAGCTTTCTTCCATATATGACTCGAAGCTTGATTTATCTATCGCCGATCCTCTATGAAGCATCTGCACTCTCAGATCAATTGAGAGCGCTTCAGATTGCAAATCCGATATTTAACTTACTTGATGCGTGGTCTCAAGTTATGGTCTACGCACAAGCACCGTCGCTTAATTCCATTCTCATCACTTTGGCATGGGCGCTGACGATTTTCTTTATCGGCTCATACTTTTTCTTAACGAGGGAGCGTGATTTCGCTGTCCGTCTCTAGTACTCACCCACATCACAGTATTGCCGTATCAGTTCAATCTGTTGGGCTCACCTATCTCACCTCGGTTGACAAGAAACCAACGCTCAAAGCACGCATTAAAAAATTTGGTCGAGGTAGAAAATCTACTCGCACCGTTAATGCAGTAAATGATGTGAGTATTGATATTAATTATGGAACAGTATTAGGCGTCATTGGGTCAAATGGTGCGGGAAAATCATCACTGATGCGCGTCATCGCAGGAATCATTCCACCGACACAAGGTCGAGTTGAGGTCTATGGGTCGGTAAGCACTCTTCTCGCACTCGGCGTGGGTTTCAACGCATCTCTCACGGGGCGCGAAAATGTTTATCTTGGCGGATTAGCGGCCGGGATGTCTCGCGAAGAGATCGATACTCAATTTGAAGAGATCGCCGCTTTCTCCGAATTAGGAGAAGCGATTGATTCGCCGATGCGCACGTACTCATCGGGAATGTTCGCCCGCCTTGCTTTCTCTGTTGCAGCTACCGTTAAGCCTGACATTTTGATTATTGATGAGGCGCTTAGTACTGGCGATGCACGATTTAAGGAGAAGAGCCTCAATCGCATTAAAGAGCTGCGGACCGAAGATCGAACTCTCATTCTTGTGAGCCACGCTTTAGCGACTATTGAAGATGTCTGCAATGAAGTTATTTGGTTGGATAAAGGTAAACTCATAGCTCGCGGTGAGCCGAAAGAGATCATCAATCAATATCGCGAATATATGCAGGTACGAAAGAGTGCATCATCTGATGAGGATGTCTAAAAAACTTATTGCAGTTTTAATTGCAACTCTTGTTTTTCCAACTCCAACTGCTAGCGCTCAATCGGTTCCTTCAACATTTGAATTCACTGGAAGTGGCTATGGTCACGGTGTTGGTATGAGCCAATTTGGTGCAAGAGCATTGGCGCAAGCTGGTGAAACTGCCAGTGCAATTCTTAATTATTACTATAAAGATGTTCAGGTAGCACCATTTGTTGATACACATACAATTCGAGTCAATATTGCCAATCTCGTAAAATCAATCTCCTTTGCAACACAGATTCCAGGTGCTCGTTTAGAAGTCTTTGAAGGCGATGTCGCACTCGCACCTGAGCTCACCCCAATCGCAATATTTGAGAGCAGAAAACGCGCCACCTTCTCCTTTGGATCTAAATCCGTAATGTTGTCAGGAATCGCTCGCGGAAATGCAGTCACGCTCAGATGGGTTGGAGATGGCGCAGTCATCTCGATGTTTAGCGGCAAGACAACGAGCAGATACAAATATGGGTACATCACGATAAAGGTACTTCGTGGCGCTCTGGCAGTGACAAATACGATGTCGCTGAGAGATGAATACCTTTATGGAATTAGTGAAGTCTCATCAAGTTGGCCAAGCGCGGTTTTAGAGGCGCAAGCAATCGCCTCACGCAGTTACGCACTCTCAAAGTTAGGTGTTGTTCGCACGGCCTGTGATTGCCAGGTGTATTCACATATCTCTGATCAGAACTTCGTTGGATATTCCAAAGTGAGCGAACCCCGTTTCGGGCACCTATGGAAAGCTGCCGTTGATCGCACCATTATTGATACAACAACGAGCTTGGTTGTTTTAAGTGAAGGAAAGCCGGCACAGACCTATTTCTTCTCCTCATCGGGTGGAGCAACTCAGAGCACGTTAGATGCTTGGGGAACTGCCACTGCATACACGCAATCCGTTCCAGATTCAGCCAGTGTGGATGTGAAAATCAATCCTAGATTTGCTTCGTGGAAGGCATCAGCAACGCAAGAGTTGATTGCAAAGGCATTCGTGTTACCTGATGTGGTTTCACTTGAAATACTCTCGCGAAACGAAGCGGGCGCCGTTACTTTCATTGCGGGCACTTCTTCAACGGGAGTAGTAAAGAAAATTCGGGGCGATACATTTAGAAGTCGCGCAAAAATACCTTCACCATGGTTTAACCTGGTAATTCCACCAGTTCCTCAGGGCTAGTTTGAGTGAAGAATTGAATTAAGCCCGCCCCATGATCCTTCGCGCATAACAACTTCTAGGCAACCATCAAGAGAGTTGCGACGGAAGAGAAGATTATCTGCGCCATTGAGCGTTGCAGCTTTTGCAATCTGACCATCTGGAAGTCGTACCTTTGCAGCGGCGGTGATGTAAGTACCTGCCTCAACAACACAGTTATCACCGAGAGAAATTCCTAGCCCAGAGTTTGCTCCCAGTAGACACTTTTTTCCGACTGAGATTACTTCTTTGCCACCGCCACTGAGCGTGCCCATTATCGAAGCGCCGCCACCGATATCACTGCCATCATCGACAACTACTCCAGATGAGATGCGACCTTCCACCATTGAGGTTCCTAAAGTTCCAGCATTAAAGTTAACAAAGCCTTCATGCATCACAGTTGTTCCTGGAGCAAGGTGTGCACCTAAGCGCACGCGATCAGCATCAGCGATGCGCACTCCTGATGGGATTACGTAATCAACCATTCGCGGGAATTTATCTACGCTCAACACTGTGACGTGTCCGTGGCGTGCTTGTAGGGCAGCGCGCACATCTTCAAATCCATCGAGTGCGCAAGGGCCAACTGAAGTCCAGACAACATTTGTCAGGAGCGAAAAGATTCCATCAAGTGCGAGCCCATGAGGTTTGACTAGGCGATGAGAGAGTAGATGAAGGCGTAGGTAGGCATCGACTGCATCCTTTGGGGCGACGTTGAGATCAATCTCGTAGGAGACAATTTCGCGACTGACTTTTCGGGTCTCATCTTTCCCAACTAAATCTTTGAGAGTTGATGAAGGCTCACCGACGAGTGCGCCGAGAGTTGGTGCTGGAAACCAGACATCAAGCACAGTCGATCCAGAGAGTGTTGCGATTCCATGACCTGAAGCCAGTCCGGGATGCGAATGTGATTCAGTCGTCATGTGCTTACAATATCGCCTATCCTTATTTTCATGGAGCGACAATCCAAGAACACACTCGCAATAACAGTCCATTGCGCTGCACCCATTGAGAAAGTCTGGGCAGAGATTGAAAATTGGAGCGCTCAAGGCGACTGGATGCTATCGACAACGGTCTGGCTCACATCTGAACAGCGCACTGGAGTTGGAACCACCATCGCCGCATTTACCGGCCCCTTTCATCGACGTTATCCATCTTTTTCTGCCCTAGGTTTGTTAGACACTATGACTGTAACTGTGTGGGAACCGCCAACGCGATGCGAAGTGATTCATACAGGAGCCCCCTTAAAAGGAAGCGGCACATTTCTTCTTGAAGTAACAGGGCCTGATTCCACCGCCTTTCATTGGAGCGAGACGATCGATATTCACCGCGCACTATTTCTTATTGGCGCGCCATTCATCTGGCTCGGCGTAAAAATCTCGCTCTGGCGCTTTTCCAGGCTCTTTAAAAATTAATTGTGACCATACAAGTTCGTTAGTACTCCCACCGCTATTTGATAGCAGGTAACCTCATCCCATGGGAGCGCCGAAAACCCTTGCTGAAGTGCTCGCCGCACTTCCTGAAGAGGAGCGCATCATTTTGACCTTGGCATATCTGCGGGGAATGAGCGCTGTTGAGATTGCCACCCTTCTTGGCGTGCCCCCTAAGTCAGTCGAAGCGGTAATTGCCTCAGGAAAGGCGCGCTTAACCGCCGAATTAGGCATCTGAGACCCATACTCAGACGCATATGAGGAGCGCTCTCTCGATTTCATAGATGGCCTGAGGTGCGAGATACTTAGCCCTCACTTTCGACTACCCCCGATCGAAGGTTCACGTTTTTCAAGGGGCTTTGAAGAGGCTTTAAAGGAGTCCATCATGGCAGCTATGAAACCTCGCACTGGTGATGGTCCAATGGAAGTAACTAAAGAGGCGCGCTCGCTGGTGATGCGCATTCCTCTAGAAGGTGGCGGACGACTTGTCGTTGAACTCAATCCCACCGAAGCAAATAATCTCAGTGCAGCTCTTGAAGCCGCTGTTGCACTCATCAAGAAGTAAATACCCTCAGCCGACTGGTTCTCATGGAGATTAGCGCGCTCAATCCCGACATTGATTCAGTGTCAACTTCTGATGTCATTGTCATTAGTTACATCATGTTGCCTGCAGAAGCGGATAGCACCCCTGAGATAATTTTTAATGCTCACCCTGCCATTGTGAAGAAGATCGAAAAACTCTTTGCAGTAGATCTTCGTGATGAACTTTCATTCTTCTCACCCACAGGCAAAGCAGCAGAAATAAACGAGATACCGGTAAGTGCACCAGATAGCACCGTTGAAAAAATAGTTTTGCTCGGTGTGGGAGATCAATCACTGGCTTCATTTAGAACTTCAGGCGCAGCACTTGGAAGAAAAGTACGTGGCACCGATAAAAAATATGCAACGCTAGCGCCAAATAAGCGCGATGAGGTTATTGCCTTCGCAACTTCAGCATTTCTAGGACATTACACATGGACTATGAAGACAACTGTAACTGCGACCAATCCTGAGATTGAGATAGTCACACCTGATACCGAGCCGGTCGATCATGCACGAGTTATCGCCACAGCAATCTGTGACGCTCGCGATCTCATCCATACTCCATCGAATATTAAGAACCCACTGTGGATGGCAGATCAGGCGAGAGAAGTGGCGAGAAAAAACGGTTTAGAGATTTCAGTTCTCTCTGGTGCAGGATTGAAAGAATTCGGTGGTTTACGTGCCGTTGGAAATTCATCCCCAAATCCAGGACCTCGATTTATTCATCTGACTTACACGCCTAAAGGTGGAAAGAACTCATCACGGATCCCTCACGTAGTTCTCATTGGCAAGGGGATCACCTTTGATACGGGTGGAATTTCTCTCAAGCGCCCATACGACACCATGACGGCGATGAAGAGCGATATGGCGGGTGCGGCAGCAATTTTGGCAACCATCGGTGCGGTTGCAAAGCTTGGCGCTAGGGTCAAAGTCAGCGCACTCATGATGTGTGCAGAGAATGCACTATCAGGCACTTCTCAGCGACCAAGTGATGTTATTAAACATTACGGTGGAAAAACAGTTGAAGTGATCAATACAGATGCTGAAGGCAGATTGGTTTTGGCAGATGGATTGGCTTTTGCAGATATCAATCTTGATCCTGATTATGTTGTAGATATTGCAACACTCACCGGGGCCATATCTCTTGGTCTTGGTCGTCAATACGCTGCGATGTATACACGCAATAAAGCACTCGCACATACCTTGTCAGAGATCGGAGAGCGCACCGGCGATCGCGTGTGGCAGATGCCGCTCATCGATGATTACACCGATTCTCTCGAAAGTGATATCGCAGATTTCAATCACACCGCCGATAAAGCCCACTATGGTGCGGGCTCAGTCACTGCCGCGCTCTTTCTTGAACAATTTGTTGGTCAGCGCCAATGGGTCCACCTCGATATCGCTGGAACAGCGCGCAGTGAGAGTGACTCAGGAGAAAATCCCAAGGGTGGAACTGGTTTCGGCGTGCGTTTACTCGTGGAGTGGCTAACATCCATCTCATGATCAATCAGGTTGACCCCCACTCTTACGCTGAAGGCTTCATTGGCGAGAGCGTTGAAAAATCTCAAGCACGCGCACGTGGGGCTGAAGTTGGCGCTATTGATGTAACTCCAGGAGTCGGCTCATACCTTCGACATTTAGCACACATTCTTGATGCTCAATCAGTAGTTGAAATCGGTACAGGTTCAGGTGTTGGCGCACTCTGGGTACTCGAGGGAATGCTTCCAAGTGGAACACTCACATCTATTGATGGCGAACAAGAACATTCAGCGATTGCAAAAATTGCATTGCAAGATAGTCAGATTGCCCAATCGCGTTACCGATTGATTACAAATCCTGCGATTGAAGTAATGACAAAGTTAGCCGATCGCGCATATGACCTCGTTATTTTTAGAGATAACGCTGAAGATCTCCCTGATGCCATCATCGAGGCTTATCGAATCCTGCGTAGCGGTGGAGTCTTTGTTATTGATAACTTCTTTGGTGGTTCGAAGGTCAATGATCCAGCCCAGAGAGATCCCAAGACGATTGCCCTGCGCGATGCGGGGAAAATTCTTAAGAGCGATACTGAAAAGTGGGTGACGTCACTGATTCCTGTAGGGGACGGACTGTTACTTGCCACTAAGTTGTAGAAAGATAGAGCCATGAGCGAGCAACCAAATCAGCAACCCATGGGAACAGGTCCATGGTGGGTGCCTTCATCTGCTCACGGTAAAGCAAAGTTTGTTACTCGATCCAATGCTCTTCTCATGGCTGGAATTGCTGGATTAGTTGGTGCAATATTTGGTGCGAGTTCATCTGGTTCTCTCTTTGGCTATGACATCAAATTGACATCAGTGTCGTCATCAATCGAAAGACCACCCGGATCTGTTGCAGATATTGCACAGCGTGTTTTACCTTCAGTTGTTTCGATCTCAGCAAGAGGTGAGCGAGGCGGCGGAACCGGCACAGGATTTGTTATTGATAGCAATGGATTTATTCTTACCAATGATCACGTGATCGCTGATGCTGCTGCCGACGGTGGAAAAATTGAAGTTCAACTCAATGATGGAACAACACTTAAGGCGACGATTATTGGACGCGACTCCTCTTATGATCTTGCAGTCCTTAAGATTGATCGCCGCGGACTCACAGCGCTCACCTTTGGAGATAGCGATGAGGTTGCGGTTGGAGATGCCGTTATTGCAATCGGTTCTCCCTTAGGTTTAAGCGGAACGGTAACGTTGGGAATTGTTAGTGCAAAAGATCGAGCGGTTACTGCAGGAGAAGATGCTGGAGAAAATTCTTATATCAATGCAATCCAAACCGATGCTGCGATAAATCCTGGAAACTCAGGTGGACCACTAGTGAATTCAGCAGGAGCGGTGATCGGCGTTAATTCAGCGATTGCAACTCTCGGCTCGTCTTTTCTCTCATCACAGTCAGGATCGATTGGACTTGGTTTTGCAATTCCAATTAATCAAGCCCGTAAAACCGCTGAACAGTTGATTAAGACCGGTAAAGCGACATACCCAGTAGTGGGAATCTCTGTTGATATGCAATATGCAGGCGACGGAGCAAAAATCGCTGATACCGCGAATGCAATTGTTCCAGGAGGGCCAGCATCGAAGGCAGGTTTGCGCGCTGGAGATCTGATCACAAAGTTTAATGGTCGAACCATTACAACACCCGAAGAGCTCATTGTTTCAATTCGTTCACAGAACGTTGGCGATACTGTCGAGATTGAGTACATCCGATCTGGCAAGACTCTTAAAGCAACGCTGACCTTGACGGCTGGTGAGTGATGTTCGACTTTGGTGCTGGCGAAGTTCTGGGTCTTGTAGTTCTTGCTTTGATTTTGGTCGGTCCTGAACGAATGCCACGTGTTGCCGGAGATCTAGCGAAGATGATTCGAAAAGTGCGTTCGATGACCAACACCGCTACTGCAGAGATTCGGGAAAATCTTGGACCGGGATTTGAGGATCTCACGCCCTCTGATCTGAATCCAAAGACATTTATCAAAAAACATGTCGCATCAGTTCTCGATGAAGAAGATGAGAGAGATGGCAAGGGCAAATCTGGAGAGAGCGCATTTAAGCCTCAGATTGATCCAGATCTTCTATGACAGTCATTGATGCGATCAATGCAGCACTTGCAACTGTGCAAGACCCTGAATTACATCGAGCACTTCCCGAGCTCGGAATGGTTGAAAGCGTTTCTCATTCCGGCGGAATCGCCGACTTAACTATTCTGCTCACTATCTCAGGTTGTCCTATGAAAGATCGACTGACTACAGATATCACCACTGCTGTAGGGGCAGTTGAAGGAGTTAATGAAGTCCGCATCACATTTGGCGTCATGAGTGATGAAGGACGAAGCAATGTCAGAAAGTTAGTTCGCGGCGGTCGCGAAAAATTTATTCCTTTCGCACAACCTGAATCTCTGACTCGAGTAATTGGCGTTGCATCAGGTAAAGGTGGCGTTGGTAAATCATCGTTGACGGCAAACCTTGCAGTTGCAGCAGCAAAGAAGGGCTTGCGCGTTGGAATCCTCGATGCTGATGTGTACGGTCATTCGATTCCACGATTGATGGGACTCTTAGGGGTACGCCCAACTGCTATCGATCAGATGTTTATTCCTCCAGAGAGTTATGGAGTCAAGACCGTCTCGATGGAGATGTTTAAGCCTGAGCGCGCAGATGCCGTTGCTTATCGCGGCCCGCTGCTTCATCGAGTGCTAGAACAATTACTTTCAGATGCTTATTGGGGAGACCTTGATCTCCTACTTCTAGATCTTCCGCCTGGAACTGGTGACCTTGCGATTTCACTCGGTCAATTGATTCCAACATCAGAGATTCTCGTTGTCACAACTCCACAAGTTGCTGCTGCAGAAGTTGCAGAACGTGCTGGAAGAATTGCACACCAGATGCATCAACGTGTGATTGGCGTTATCGAAAACATGTCTGCGTTTATCTGCCCAACATGTAATGAATCGACCGATTTATTTGGATCAGGTGGTGGAGAAGAGACTGCTGCACGACTCTCAACTCTTGTTGGGGCCGATGTGCCGTTATTAGGTAAAGTCCCATTTGCTCCAGATCTACGTACAGGTGGAGATTCTGGTGCGCCGATTGTTCACGCTCAACCTGAAAGTCCTGCAGCAATTGCCATCTCAAAGATTGCAGATCAACTCGTCATCCGCGAGAAATCTTTACTTGGAGTCAGGCTTGGAGTTTCTACCTAACTCTTTTGCAATCTCTTTTGCAATCTCTTTTGCAATCTCTTTTGAAAGTTCTCCAAGTTGGTCCTTTAAATTCTCTTTCGTCGCAACTTCATTCATTGCAAGCCTGAGACTGGCAAGTTCGCGAGTGAGGTATTCCGTATCTGCCATGCTTCGATCATTTCTCGCACGATCTTCTGCCAGAGTAATTCGATCACGATCTGCTTGGCGATTTTGCGCCAACAAGATAAGTGGTGCGGCATAGGATGCTTGAAGCGAGAGAATGAGTGTAAGAAAAATAAATGGGAACTCGTCATATCGTAAATCACGTGGTCCAAGAGTGTTCCAGAGAACCCACGAGAGAACAAAGACGCTCATGTAGACCAAGAAGCCAGCGGTTCCTAAGAATCTAGCGAACTTCTCTGAAAGGCGACCGAATGCTTCTGCATCAATATTTGGGCGAAGAGTTCTACGTGTCTCACGAGGTGTATCTAAACCGTTGTTGCGTGCCATCTTTATACCTTGCCTTTAACTTCGCTAGTGATGCTTTCTAAATCTGTTCGAGTGTTATCTCGGTGATCTACACGCCAATTATCTGGTAACAAGTGATCGAGAACGTCATCGACAGTAACAGCCCCCAGTAAACGCTGATTTCCATCGACAACTGGCACGCTTAACAAGTTATAACTTGCTAGGTAGGTCGAAACTTCATTTAACGTTGCTTCTGGGCTCAAACCCTGCGTATCTGTATCAACGAGTGAACCAAGCAGGGTTGCTGGTGGCTCACGGAGCAATCGTTGGTAATGAACCATTCCAATGAATCTCCCTGTTGGAGTTTCAAGAGGTTGGCGAGTGACAAATACTTGAGAAGCAAGCGCTGGTGAAATATCACTTCGCCGGACAACTGCAAGTGCATCTGCAACGGTGTAGTCAGCGCTCATGATAAGTGGCTCTGTAGTCATCATTCCGCCGGCAGAGTAGTCCTCATAATTCATAAGACGCAGAACATCTTCGGCATCTTCGGGCTCCATCAAATCAATTAATTGTTGCGCGCGCTCTGCTCCAACTTCGTGGAGAAGATCAGCAGCATCGTCTGGATCCATCTCACCGAGAACATCTGCTGCACGTTCACCTTCTAACTCAGTGAGAAGTGCTACACGCTCAACTTCATCCATCTCTTCCAAAACATCAGCCAGTCTTTCATCATCAAGTTCTCTGGCAATTTCCACTCGACGATGTGGTGTTAAATCTTGAATTACGGCGGCTAAGTCTGCTGCTCGCAGATTATTCATCGTGGCGAGAAAGCGAGAGGTGCTTTGATCGGTTTCCGGTGTTTCAAATCCCTGCACATCTTCCCAAGCGAGAGTAGATGTGATGCTTTTGCGGCGAATACCTTTGCGACGCATCATTACGTGAACGTGGGTAATAAACCAGTCACCAGTTCGATATGACTCCATACCAAGATCTTCAGCAACGACTGCTGCACCGTCTTGGACAATACTGATTGATTTATCGAGAAGATCACCAAGAACTAAGTGCTCACCTGTGCGCGATTCAAAACGGCGCAAATTGACGAGCCCGGTGATCACCACAGCTCCAGATTCAATTGATGTCACTCGGGTCATCGGCACAAAAACTCGTCGCCGCAAAGGAACTTCTACGACTAAACCAAGAATTCGAGGTGGTTGATTATTTGTGCGAAGGCTCGCAACAGCATCTCTTACCTTGCCCACTGGATCACCATTGGGATCAAAGACAGCAGTACCCGCTAATCGAGCGATAAAGACGCGACTTGTTACCTGGGTACTCATGGGACAAGGGTAACCCCCTCTCATGGTTCAGATACCTTTGCTCAGTGTCCTCCATTGAAAACCACACGCAGATTCCGCAGCGCCCTGACCTTTTCCGCTTAGGTCTTGGAATCATTGGAATTGGGACATCTGGCCCTCTTATTGCAATGAGTGCAATGCCCGTTGTCGTTCTTATTTTCTGGAGAAATCTTGGTGGCGCTCTCTTCACTCTGCCATTTGCAGCTAAAGCACTCTTTTCAAAAGACTATAAATATCGTCGTGCAATTGCACTCTCTGCTTTATCAGGAGTGGTACTCGCTCTTCACTTCATCGGATTCTTTCTTGCTATGCGCTGGACAACCGTTGCAGCGGGTACAGCGATAGTTGCACTACAACCGATCTTTGCCGCACTTTTTGTAAAGTTTTTAGGTGGAGATATTCCAGCTCGAGCTTGGCTTGGTATGGGAATCGCATTTGTTGGCGTCATCATGATTTCTGGCGTCGATCTATCGATCTCATGGCTGGCTTTCAAAGGCGATGTTGCAGCACTTATCTCTGCCGCATTGGCTGCGGTTTATATGCTCTTGGGATCAAGAGCGCAGAAAGAGATCGGCACTCATAGCTACACATCTATCTGTTACTTTGTTTGCGCAATAACAGCTCTTCCTATTGCGCTACTTGCAGGTTATGAGCTCTTTGATTTCGAGATGAAAGAATGGTTAATTCTTCTCGGTTTAATCGGCGGTGCCCAGATTCTTGGACATTCAATGTTTAATGCCGTTTTAAAGCGAGTTTCTCCCGCCATTGTTTCTTTGATCGTATTTTTTGAAGTTCCAGTGAGTACACTTTTAGCCATGTGGTGGCTTGATCAGACTCCATCGATCGCTCTCATTCCAGGCATTATTGTTATTTTGACAGGATGCATATTGGTTGTATTGCGCACACGTCCAACGGAAGCGGTTACTCAACAATGATTGATCTACACACGCACACAAGTAACAGTGATGGCACAGATTCACCTCATGCACTTGTAAATAAAGCGCTCTCTTCAGGAATTACAGTTTTAGGTGTTACCGATCATGACACTACATCAGGGTGGGCCGATGCGGTTCAAGCGCTCAGACCAGGTCTATCGCTGGTGCTTGGCGCTGAGATCTCTTGCCTGACAGAGGATGACGTTGCAGTTCATATGCTGGGTCTTCTCTTTGATGGAAGTAATGAAAAAATGCAGATAATGCTGGAGGAGTCTCGGGATTCGCGATTGCCTCGCATGAGAAAGATGACCGAGTTACTCACTGCTGACGGAATTGATATTTCACTCGAAGAAGTTTTCGCTGCGATGCCAGAGGGAGCAACTCTTGGCCGCCCACACTTAGCTGATGCACTTGTAGCCAAAGGTCATGTAAAGAGCCGCGATGAAGCGTTTGCCGACTTGTTGAATAATTCTTCGAAATATTATGTGACTCATATCGCGCCAACTCCAGAAGATGCCATCAAGGTGATCAGGCAGGCCGGGGGAGTCGCTGTAATTGCTCATCCATTTGCTACACGCCGAGGCCAAACACTATCTGCCATGAGTTTTCCATCACTTATTGCAGCGGGGCTTAATGGCGTTGAAGTTGATCATCGGGATCACGCGCAATCTGAGCGAGACCAATTGCGAGGAATTGCAGGAGATCTTGGACTAGTTGTTACTGGCGCAAGTGACTATCACGGAACAGGTAAACTCAATGCAATGGGGGAGAACCTCACAGATCCCGCACAATGGGAAATTTTGGAATCAATGGCAGATGCTCGAAGGGTGATTACTTTATGAACATAGTCGAAGTAAGCGCACTTACTTTCGCTATCCAATCATTTGTTACTTTGTTCGTGATCATGGATCCACCGGGTGCAACCCCTGTCTTTTTAGCACTTGTCGCAGATAAGTCTCCGAAGGAACGCATTCGTCTTGCCTGGCAGGCTGCTGCAATTTCACTTGTCGTGATTGCATCCTTTGCACTCTTTGGCCAATTCGTTCTTGAGTATATGAAGGTCTCAATGGAGGCGCTGCAAGCAGCGGGTGGATTACTTCTTCTCTATGTCTCACTCCAATTGTTGACTGGGCGTATTGACGAGATTGATATGTCTACCAATAAGAATGTAGCCCTCGTTCCACTGGGAACTCCACTTCTGGCTGGGCCAGGCGCGATTGTCGCCACCATGATCTTCGTGAAACAAGTTCAATCACCAGAGTATGCGATTGGGTTGATTGCAGCTGTTGTTGCAGTTCACATCACGATCGCTATTGCCCTCATGGCTTCCACAAAGATTCTGGCAATTATCAAAGATAGCGGCGTCACACTTGTTGCTCGCATTGCAGGACTTCTGCTTGCTGCAATTGCGGTGCAGATGCTTGCAGATGCAATAAAAATCTTGGCGGGATAAAACGATGAAGTACGATCCCCGCGGTATTTACTCCCCAGATAATGTGGTCTGGAAGATTCATAGCGATCCATCAATGCTTATCGGTGGGCTCCGCGCACTCTTTGAGCAAGCTCTGCACCCAGTTGCAATGGCAGGAGTAGCAACTCATTCAAACTTTCGTGAGGATGCATGGGGTCGCCTTGCTCGCACAGGGGATTACGTCACTACATTGACATTTGGATCTACCGAAGATGCCACCACCTTGGCCGCCCGCGTTCGTCGAGTACATACCAAGCTAGGACTCGATGACCCACACGAATTGCTCTGGGTGCATATGGCTATGGTTGATTCCTTCTTAGATACTGCAATGCGTTCTGGACTAGAACTTTCAGAGCAAGAACAAAACAATTATCTCTTGAATATGGTTGAGTTTGCAGATCTCGTTGGAGTACCGCGAGATGACGTCCCATCTACTACTGCCCAACTCGCTCAGTATTTTGCTGAGATTCTTCCAGAACTTGAAGCAACTGATGATGCAAAACGTGCTGCAATTTTCTTAACCCTGCCACCACTTCCAAATCTTGTCAGATTTGCTACCCCTGCGGCCCCTGCATGGGCTGGAGTAAGTGCGATCGCCGCTGCAAGTCTTCCTCGCTGGGCTCGTGATTTATACGGTTGGCCAACACTTCCTGGTCAGGAAAGCGCTACAAATCTCTCGCTCTTTGCACTTCGCAAAACTCTTTCATTGATTCCTCAAATGTTTATCACGCCACCAATTTTCATCGAAGGTAAGAAGCGTTGGTCTGAACAATCGGTGAGCGCATGAGTACATCCGTTATCACCATCGCAAATACTGCGGGAGGCTCCGGTAAGACAACTCTCGCTCACGCACTCTCCGTTGCTTTCATCGAGTACGGAAAGAAAGTGCTACTTATTGATCTAGATCCACGCGCCTTTCTTACCTTCCGTGTTGGACGCGAAAATTCCAGACGATCTTTCTCAGATTTTTTGCAAGGCGCGATTAAGGTGGAAGATTTAGATTCACATAGCGAACGTTTTGACTTTATCTCATCAGATTCTAGATCTGGCTTTGGGTACTCTGAGATCGAACTTCGCTCGCTCATCACCTCACTTCCTAAAGATTATGACCTCATCGTTATTGACACACCCAGTGATGTAAACGCGGGCTTGGTGGCTGCTCTGAAGATTGCAGATCTAGTCCTCATCCCGTATTCACAAAGCGTTCACCAGTATCGTGGAATCGAGCAGATTCAAAAATTAGCACCGGATGCTAAAAAATCACTCTTAAGAATTGGTGACGAGACAGATGTAGCTAGCCAATTTAACCAATGGAACCATCTCGACGGCCGATGTTCTAGGGCGTCGGAAATTACTCAAGCAGAGTTAACTGCAGAGAGTGTGCTGACAACGGAAAAGGGTTCGCAGATTGCGCGAGAGATCAGAGAATCGGCCTACAGTGTTCTGGAAGAGCTCGGTCTAGCTTAAGAAGTAAACTTTTTGGTGCGGACTCGTTCACGTTTCTCACGAGGTGCAGCCTTTGCGCTTTCAACTTTCTTCTCAGCAACAGGCGCACTTTTTCGTGGCTTATCCATACGCCCTGTAGATCCTGCAGGAATTTTCATCATGGCATAGAGATGTTCAGATGATGAATAAGTCTCAACTGGTTCTGCCAGACCTAACTTCAACGCCATATCAATCATCTTCCAGCGAGCGAGTTCATCCCAATCAACAAAGGTGAGGGCAATTCCATATGCACCAGCTCGGGCTGTTCGGCCGATGCGGTGCACGTAGGTTTTCTCATCTTCTGGGCACTGATAGTTAATAACATGGGTAATTCCGTCAATATCGATTCCGCGTGCTGCAACATCAGTTGCAATAAGGACATCAGACTTGCCGCCTTTAAAGTCATTGAGTGCTTTTTCACGCGCTGCTTGTCCCATATCACCATGGAGAGTGGCTGCCTTAAATCCTCTTTCGATCAAATCATCAGAAGTTTTTTGGCAGGCGCGCTTAGTTCTGCAGAAAACGATTGTTGGTCCACGTCCATCTGCTTGCAGAATACGTGCCAACATCTCGATTTTATCCATCGCATGCGCGCGAACAACGTGCTGTTCGATGCGTGATACAACATTGCCTTCATCTTGGGAATCTTGAGTGCGAATATGAACTGGCTGGTTCATGAATTTTCTCGCTAGAGCAATAATGTCTCCGGGCATTGTTGCTGAAAAGAGCATTGTTTGAGAGCGATTTGGTGTTGCTGTGAAAATCTTCTCGACATCTGGGAGAAATCCTAGATCGAGCATCTCATCGGCCTCATCTAGGACCACGCGGGTAACACTGGCAAGCTTTACTTGTCCTTGACGATAGAGATCTAAAAGTCGTCCAGGTGTTCCAACAATAATTTCAACACCTGCTTGGAGCGCCTCTATCTGTGGCTCAAATGCACGGCCTCCATAGACTGCCAATACACGAATCTTGCGGCTCTGAGTAATCTCTTCAAGATCTTTTGTGACCTGTACGCAAAGTTCGCGAGTAGGAACAACTACAAGAACTTGAGGAGAGTCCTGATATTCAAAGGTCTTCCACTCTTCATCTTCAGGTGCAATCACCCGATCAACAAGTGGAATTCCAAAGGCGAGAGTTTTTCCTGTACCGGTCTTTGCTTGTCCGATCACATCGCCATCGGCGAGAGCGATCGAGAGAACCTGCTCTTGAATAGGAAAGGGTGCGGTGTACCCGTGTTCGTTGAGAGCTGCAATGGTCTCTTTACGAAGAGGTAGATCTGCGAAAGTCAGAGTCACTTACAGTGCGCCGAAGCCGACACGACGCTCAGTCGGTTGGCCAATTTCGACATAACCGATACGAGCGGCTGGAACGATTATTTCGTGGCCACGGATATCAGTCAGGGTTAAAGGTGAGCTGTCGGAGAGGGCTTTAGCAACAGCGGCTTTGATATCTGCAGGGCTTGATTCGCATTCGAATGAGAGTTCACTGGAGATATCTGCAATAGCAATTCTAACGAGAGCTGCCTTAGCGCCCTCTGATTTCTTTGTGCTCATGTGCTTATCCTAGGCGTAAGCGGTGCGAACTGCTATTCGGTGCGAGGGAAGCCCGAAATTCCACGCCACATCAAGTTTTCCACGAGGTCAACGGCTTGTTGACGGGTTAATTTGCTATCGCGTTCTAACCAATGACGGGCCGTTACTTGTGCATAGCCAATGAGACCGACGCCAAGAAGCATCGAAACCTCTTTAGGTAATCCGGTGTCATTAGAAATCACACCACTGACGGCAGCAGCACAGTCATAGGTCATTCGATTGAGACGCTCGCGCACTTGTGGCTCAACGCTCATATCACTTTCGAAAAGAAGTCTAAATGCCTCGCCTTCATTTTCAATAAAGGCAAAGTAGGCAACAACGGTGGCACGGACTCGCTGAGCGTTATCAGGAGTTGATGAGATAGCTTTTTGAATTTCAAAAACCAATGAATCAATGTGAAGATCAAGGACTGCAAGATAGAGATCTAGTTTGGAAGGAAAGTGTTGATAGAGAACGGGTTTACTGACTCCGGCACGATCTGCGATTTCATCCATTGCAGCAGAGTGGTAACCAGCGGCGGTAAAAACCTCTAGCGCAGCGGCGAGAAGAATTGCTCTGCGTTCATCACGAGGCAGGCGCGGCTTATCTGGAGTGCTCATTAGGCTAATCGTAGACGCTAAGTGGCACGCTTTCCTACTCTGAGGCAGAATATCTAATTATGAAGACGCCCCCACTCGTTTCACCAGGTCCTGCTCTCTCCGTTGACGAAGTACGTAGATATAGCCGGCACCTCATCATCCCTGATGTAGCCATGGCGGGGCAGCAGAGATTGATGAACGCAAAGGTCCTCTGCGTTGGTGCAGGTGGACTTGGTTCACCAGCACTCATGTATTTAGCCGCTGCTGGTGTGGGCACAATAGGAATTGTTGAATTCGATACCGTTGATGAATCCAATTTGCAGAGACAAATTATTCACGGACAGTCTGATATTGGTAAGAGTAAAGCGCAATCGGCAAAAGAGAAGATTCTTGAGATCAATCCTTATGTCAATGTGATCACGCACGAAATTCGACTAGATGTTGATAATGTCATGGATATCTTTGCCCAATACGACATTATTGTTGATGGAACAGATAACTTTGCGACTCGATATCTTGTAAATGATGCATGTGTTCTTTTGAAGAAACCATATGTGTGGGGATCGATCTATCGATTCGATGGTCAGGCAAGTGTCTTCTGGGCCGAATACGGACCGTGTTACCGATGCCTCTATCCAGAGCCACCACCACCAGGAATGGTTCCATCATGTGCTGAAGGCGGAGTTCTCGGCGTACTGTGCGCAACTATTGGTTCAATTCAGACAACAGAAGCAATCAAGGTACTTACAGGTGTCGGCGAACCGTTGATCGGTGAATTGATGATCTACGACGCACTCGAAATGGAATTCAAGAAGGTAAAGATTCGTAAAGACCCAAAGTGCCCTATTTGTAGTGATAACCCAACGCAGAAGGCGCTGCTTCCAGATTACGAGGCCTTCTGTGGCGTTCTTTCGAACCAGGCACAAGAGGCTGTTACGGATTCAACAATCACAGTGACAGAACTGAAAGAGAAAATCGACAGTAAAGAAGATTTTTACTTGATCGATGTGCGCGAACCGAGCGAGTTTGAAATCGTACGAATTCCTGGTTCACATTTGATTCCAAAGCAGGGCTTTATCGATGGAAGCGCACTTGCTGATTTACCTCAGGATAAGCCGATCATTCTCCATTGCAAGAGTGGGGTTCGCTCTGCCGAATGTCTAGCAATTCTCAAGGGTGCAGGCTTTAAAGATGCCTCACACGTATTTGGTGGAGTCGTTGCTTGGGCAAAACAGATCGACACTACGTTGCCGGTTTATTAATGCTCCAAAGTTACAAGGGAGCGCGCATCCTGTTAGTTCATGCTCATCCTGATGATGAGACGATCAACAATGGCGCGACAATGGCTCTCTATGCCGCACTTGGTGCACAGGTAACACTTGTTACCTGCACTCGAGGAGAAGAAGGTGAAGTTCTTGTCCCTGAGCTCGCGCATCTAGCGTCGAGTGAATCAGACCAACTTGGGCCGCATCGTGAAATCGAATTAGCTAACGCCATGAAGGCACTAGGAATCTCTGATTTTCGATTTCTGGGAGATGCATCCACCCGCTTTCGCGATAGCGGCATGATGGGAACGCCTCAAAATGATCGTCCAGATGTTTTCTGGCAGGCAGATCTAGCAACGACGAGTGAGTTACTGGCTACCGTTATCGATGAGATTAAGCCGCATGTACTCATTACATACGATGAAATCGGGGGATATGGCCATCCCGATCACATTCAAGCGCATCGCGTTGCAATGGCAGCTGCCGAGCGCGCTAACTGGTCGATCCCAAAAATTTATTGGAACACAATGCCAAAGTCTGTGATTGCAGACGGAATAGAGAAAATGAAGGCGCTGGGATCAGATTTCTTCGGAGCTGAAAGCGCCGATGATCTTCCATTTGCAAAAGATGATGAATTTGTCACAACGTTAATTGATGGAAACGAATACGTTCAAGCCAAGATGCATGCAATGGCTGCGCACGTTACTCAAATCGCTCTTGATGGCCCATTCTTCGCGCTATCGAATAACATGGGACTACAAGTGTGGGGAAATGAGTATTACACCTTGGTAAAGGGCGAACGTGCAGAACCATTTGATGAGCAAGGGCGCGAGACAGACCTGCTTGCAGGAATAACTTTCGCATGAAATATTTTTTAAGCTTTCTTATCGGAGCAATCACAGCAGCAGGTGGAGTCTTTTTGCATCTTTCGTATCCACCCTTTGGACTTATTCTCGGACTTGCCGGCACGGCAGCAACATTTTGGTCGGTCGGAAAGTTTTATGGAAAGAAGCGCTATCGAATTGCCGCTCTTGCTGGTTGGCTCATCGTTCTCAATGACGCAACAACTTTTGGCGAAGGCGGAGAACTACTCGTACAAGGAGATACGATCGGACTTACTTTTCTCGCCAGTAGCCTTGCAGTTGTCGTGATCGCAATTTTTCTTCCGGCAAAAAGTTAACTCCAACTCTGCCCATCTGGACCATCGTTAATAACAAGACCACTAGCTTCAAGTTGTGCTCGTAGGCGATCACTTTCAGCGAAGTCCTTATTTGCCCGCGCCTCTGCTCGTGATTCAAGAAGAGTTACTTGTTCGCCCGTAAGTACTACCTTTTCAGGAGCCCGATCCAAATCAAGCCCAAGTACCTGATCGGCATATAGGAACAGTGCACGCTTTCTCTGCGCAGTGATCTGCGCATCTTTTTCAATCGTGCGAAGGCGTTGCAGGGCTCGTGGGGTATCGAGATCATTGAAAAACGTCTCTTCAACCTCACGATCCTTTTCGACTGCAAGGCCAGTGCCACCATCGGCAACCAAACGACGCCACCTTTTTAAAGTTGCGTTCGCTGCCGTTAATGAAGCCCACGAAAGATCCATCTGTGATCGGTAGCGATTTTCTAGAAAGGTAAATCGAGTGGCAAGTGGATCAAGTTTTCGATCAATCACATCTTGCAGAAGAACAACATTGCCAGCGCTCTTAGACATCTTGCGACCTTCGAAAAGAAGATGCTCGCCATGAATCCAATGTGTGACAGTTTCATGGCCGGTGAGAGCATTTGATTGCGCACGTTCGTTTTCGTGGTGGGGAAAGCGAAGATCAATTCCACCTACATGCAGATCGACACTCTGGCCAACATATGCAAGTGACATAGCGCTGCACTCGATATGCCAACCCGGATAGCCAACACCCCAGGGTGTTTCCCACACCATTTGTGAACGATCACCGGCAATTTTCCACAGCGCCCAATCAGCGTGGAATCGTTTCGCCCCATCTTCAGAGGCATCAAATCGATGTCCCGGTTTAAGTGAATCGAGTCGGTTACCGCTGATTGCCCCATACGTTGGGAACGATTGCGCATCGAAATACACATTCCCATCAACACCAACGTATGCGAAACCGTTGGCAATCAATTTTTCAATTGCCGAGATCATCAGTTCGATACTCTCACTTGCCCGCGGATAAAGATCAGCTGGAAGAATGTTCAGACGTTGCAAATCTTTTTGGAAACGAGCCTCGTATTTTTTAGCAATTTCAAAAGGATCAATAGCCTCAACTTTTGATTGCGCAAGGATCTTATCTTCGAAGTCAGTAGCCATGTGACCAACATCGGTGATGTTCTGCACTAATTGCACTCGTAATCCAGATGCTTGCGCGACTCTAGATATGAGATCAGAGAGTAAGAAGGTGCGCAGATTTCCCACATGGGCATCTCGATATACGGTTGGTCCACAGCAATACATGCGCAGAAGTCCGTCATTTCCAACGATATCAACCACTTCACGTGATTGAGTTTCATAGAGCCTTAGCATGCACACTCCGATGTTTCTGCACGCTGAATGAATCGAAACGTATGATGAACTCTAAATCCTAATTTTTCGTAGAGAGCCTGTGCATCCTGATTTGATTGGTCCACCTGTAGCGCCATCTTCATAGCACCGTTTTCAATTGCAGAATTCATGCAAGCCAGCATCAGTAGTCGTGCCAATCCCCTTTTGCGGAAAGTATCAGCAACGATTAGTCGTGTAACGATCGCCCACGTCTCAGATATTGCTACACGAGCGGTCGCAATTATTCCTCCATTATGAGTAAGGGCAATGTATCGCGCTGGATGTGCCATCATGATTGAGCGAAGTGAGTGATCATCATGAAGTGCAAGAAATGCATCGCTAGGTTGATCTGTGTTCATGATCTCAACGCTGCTGCTAAGCGCTAAATTCTCAACATCGGCACTCAATTCTAAATCTTTAATGAGAAATGTGGCACCTAATTTTTCACTCCAGCCTTGCGCAATGAGATAATCGTTAAATTCCTGGTACAGGGGGAGACAGATTTGAAAGACTGTTGGAAGTTGCGCCTCGCGATACATTTCATCTACGGCAGTGATCGCGTGTTCAAGATCAAGTCCTGACTCACCAAACGGCGGGGCTCCTGTTACTAGGACTGAATTCGCACGAAATCCTTTCCCATTTGAGATACGACATTTCCAAGATCCGAGATTCTTGATCTGGTGAGGTGGCCATGTGCGAGTGGAGAGCTCTTCAAGTTCGGCAACGCGTAGCGAGAGCGGTGCGCCTTTTCCGGCACGGGGGATTACATCCTCAATCGGGTGCACAATTGCAAGATCATCTGGGTTAAAGGCAATCACTTCGCCATTTCGCTTGCGGATCGTAGTCATAGATTCCAAAACTCCGACTAGATCCCGATATCCACCTGCGGCGTCGTGAAAACGCAGTGTCAGTCGACGGCCAATCAATTCAGGACCGAGGGCGGTAGATCTGGCTTCCATAGGCTCACATTAACCCTGCAGTAGCGTGGGTGCATGGTTAGAATGTGACCTCAACACGTTCTGCTTTAACTTGTACCTTCGGAGGTTGCTCGTGACATATGTAATTGCCCAGCCATGTATCGATGTGAAGGATAAATCCTGCATTGAAGAGTGCCCAGTCGATTGCATCTACGAAGGCAACCGCATGCTCTATATCCAACCTGATGAGTGCGTCGATTGTGGAGCTTGTGAGCCTGTCTGCCCAGTTGAGGCGATCTATTACGAAGATGATGTTCCAGGTGAGTGGAAAGAATTTCCTAAAATCAATACAGAATTCTTTGTTGAGATTGGGTCTCCTGGTGGCGCTGCAAAAGTAGGCCTCACCGATCATGATCATGTCGATGTTCTCTCCATTGAGAAAAAAACTTCCTGATTTTCCCTGGGATGCCCTTGCTCCCTACGGAGTAAAGGCGCGAGCGCATCCTGATGGGATCATTGATCTCTCGCAAGGAACGCCGGTAGATCCAACTCCTGAATTTATTCAGAAAGTTTTTGCTGATAACTCAAATTCACCTAGTTACCCCACCACTGCAGGAACGCCCGAGTTACAAGAAGCGATTCGCACGTGGGCTCGTAAACATCTTGCCGTAACTGGAGATTTCGATGTCCTACCTGTAATTGGATCTAAAGAATTAGTTGCCTGGCTGCCAACGTTCCTACAATCACAGAGTGTGATTTATCCAAAGGTTGCTTATCCAACATATCTCGTTGGCGCAATGCTTGCTCAATCAGAAGAGATTCCCGTTGACATTGATGCAGACACATGGCCGTACGCAGATCTCGCCTGGGTTAACTCACCTTCGAATCCGACAGGTCGCGTGCATACAGAATCTGAGCTCAGAGCGATTATTCAATGGGCTCGCAGACACGACTCTGTCGCAATTTCTGATGAGTGTTATCTCGAATTCGGTGACACAACAACGCCAACATCGATGCTCGCATACGCCGATGGCAATAATAAGAATCTACTTGCCCTGCACTCACTCTCTAAGCGTTCCTCACTAGCAGGCTATCGCGCAGCATTTTTGGTGGGGGACCCAGAGCTGATCGCACAAATACGAGAACTAAGAAAGCATGCGGGCATGATGGTGGCTCTTCCTGTTCAAAAAGCAATGACCATCGCACTCGGTGATGATGATCATGTCGAGCTCCAACGCAATCGGTATAACGCACGTAGAGCAACCCTGAGACCAGCGCTAGAAGCGGTCGGATTTACCATCGATGAAAGCGTTGCAGGACTTTATCTTTGGTGCACGCGGGGAGAAGATGCCTGGCAATCAGTTGATTGGCTAGCAGGACTTGGCATTCTTGCTACCCCTGGAAGCTTCTATGGCCCCGATGGCTCACACCATATACGAATCGCAATGACTGCAACGGATAACGCTATTGCAGATGCATGCGCACGGATTCTTGCAACAAGGGGTTAAATAGAAGATGACATCAGCCATTTTACTCGTCGGGGGACGAGGCACTCGACTTTCTCCCATTACAGATGAAATTCCAAAGCCGATGTTACCAATTGCGGGTTTACCCGTTACAGAGCATCAGATAATTGCTGCTAAGCGCGCTGGTGTGAAAACTCTTGTGCTTGCTACATCATATTTAGCTGAGGTCTTTACTCCGTATTTTGGCGATGGCAGTAAGTGGGGGATTAATCTTCGATATGCAGTAGAGAAAGAGCCCTTAGGAACCGGGGGTGCGATTTCTCATGCAGCACAATCACTAGATAGTGAAAAAAGTGATGAACCAGTGCTGATATTTAACGGCGATGTGATTAGTGATCACGATATTTCGGCACAGATCCGAAGTCATCAAAAAAATAGTGCCGATGTCACGCTACATTTGATTCAAGTAGAAGATGCGCGGGCCTTCGGATGTGTTCCAACGGATGAGAATGACCGCGTTATTGAATTCCTAGAAAAGATGGAGCATCCGGTAACCAATTGGATCAATGCCGGCTGTTATGTTTTCAATCGTGGCGTCATTGATGCAATTCCTCTGGGAGTCGTCACTTCAGTGGAGCGAGAAACTTTTCCTGGATTGATTCAGGCAGAGCGGCGCGTATTCGGATACAAGGAAAATGCCTACTGGCTTGATATTGGAACACCGAGTGCACTCTTTAAAGCATCGCGTGATCGCATCAAAGAAGACTTTGTCGCGAGCCCAACCGCACGCATTGATGCAACGGCCACACTCACTGGTGGAACCTCGATTGGAGAGAAGGCAACTATCCAAGCGGGGGCAATACTTGATAATTGCATCGTCTCTGAAGGTGCCGTGGTGGCAGAGGGCGCCCAACTATCTCGGTGTTTTCTGGCACCAGGTGCGATCGTTGACTCTGATCTCACCCTGCGCGATCACTATCTATCTGGCGATAAGAGCGCTTCGATCACTTTTCTTTAATTTTTTTAAAAGGCAAAAATTGTCGATTTTTGGCCCATTTACGCTCATAAAGATGGGCAAATCAGAGAATTTCAACTCTCGACCTGTCCTCTGGGAGTTGACAGAAAGGGATTACACGCGTGTAATTCATTCCTAGCAAGCCCGAATTCCACTCTGGAGCGGGCCCTAATGTCTTGAGGAGATTAGCTCATGCCAATCCGCCCAGAAGCACAATCAACTGGCAAGCCATCAGCCCCCACTGCTGGACCGACTATTCAACTAGCAACCGGTGAGAATATTGAACTCTCCTGGCAGGAACGTGCACTCTGTGCACAGACAGATCCTGAAGCATTCTTTCCTGAAAAGGGTGGTTCCACCCGTGAAGCAAAGCGCGTCTGTCTCTCATGCGATGTTCGTCAAGAATGTCTTGAGTACGCACTCGCACACGATGAGCGCTTTGGAATTTGGGGCGGACTCTCCGAACGTGAGCGCCGTCGTTTGAAGCGTCGCCCAGCGTAGGAGATGTCTGTGCATCGCGTCAGCGCGATACTTGTTGTTCACGATGGAGCAACATGGTTACCAGAAGTTGTGGCTTCTCTTGCATCGCAGAGCAGAACAATTGATCAGTTAATTGCTGTTGATACTGGCTCTACTGATTCTTCTGCAAAGTTGCTTAAAGGTGCGCGCATACCAATAATTTCTATGCCGCGCGAAACTGGATTTGGTGCCGCCGTTGCTTCCGCTGTTGAGAAGTTACCGCCACGAGCAGACAATGAATGGCTTTGGATAATTCATGATGATTGCGCGCCAACACCTGGTGCGCTCGCAGCACTTTTAGCAGCAGTAGAAGACCGGCCACAAGTTGTTATGGCAGGGCCAAAACTTTTAGGTTGGCATGATCGAACACACCTTCTTGAAATTGGCGTGAGCATTGCAACTAATGGTTCACGGTGGACAGGATTAGAAGAATCAGAGTACGACCAAGGACAACACGATGGAGTCGCTGATGTACTGGCTGTAAGTACTGCAGGTGCACTGATTCGCAGAGATGTATTTGAAGATCTTGGCGGATTTGATCAGAATCTAGAACTCTTTCGTGACGATGTAGATTTTGGCTGGCGTGTGCACTCCGCCGGTCACAGCGTTGTCGTAGTTACGGATGCCGTGGCATATCACGCACAGGCTTCAGCAACCGAACGTAGAACCATTGATGTGAAAGGCGCTCTGCTCCATCGCCCACTGCTCCTTGATCGCCAGAATGCCGCCTATGTTCTCCTAGCAAATGCATCATGGTGGCTACTCCCACTGCTGGCCATCCAATTGTTTACATCTGCACTACTTCGAGCCATCGGTTATCTTTTTGCAAAACTACCTGGATATGCCGGAGATGAAATTCTTGCAATTGCAAATCTACTTATCAAGCCTGGTGAATTGATAAAAGCACGCAAGGATCGCAGAGCCACACGCTTAGTTTCAGCTCAAGTAGTTTCACAATTCATTCCTTCGCGCGCACGGCAATTGCGCCTTGCATTAGAACGTTCACGCGCTGCCATCGGTGATTTTGTTTTAAAACCAACGCAAAAAACTGAGATCGATGAATCACTTCTTGATTTGCCTACCGAAAGTGAATTAGATGAAGAAGATTTATTAGAGCCAGTCGTCACGCGAAATTGGAGTAATCTTTTCAAGAGACCATTTGTGGTTGCCATCATCTTCCTTACGCTCTTGACGCTGATCTGGTCTCGAAATCGAATTGGGGCAGTCTCAGGTGGAGCTCTTGCGCCTTCTCCCGAGAGAGCAATCGATCTCTGGAACTTCTATTTTGCTCCATGGCATGAAGTGGGATTGGGTAGTAGTAGCGCGTCCCCGCTCTGGATTCCTCTCATTGCGCTGGGTTCACTGATCACTTTTGGAAATGTCGCGATCTTCATCTCACTCTTCTTTACAGCAGCCCCGATCCTGCTTTTTCTCTCGATTCATCGTCTGCTTAAGAAATTGAGTAGTAACACCTTTATCACCGCATGCGCAGCACTTCTTTATGCCATCTCACCCGTTGCAATATCGGCAATAAATTCCGGGAGAATTGGTCTGCTCGTTCTGATGATTACGACTCCCTTTTTGGTTGAGCGAGTATTCGCGTGGCAGAGAATTGAGACATTTACAGTTCGGGCTCTGGCTGGGCTATCGCTCACACTTTCATTCATCTTCGCCTTTGCACCAGCGTTTCTCGTTCCACTCATCGCCTTTAGCTCTGCCGCCATTACTGCCGATGTGCTTTCAATGAGAGTCACTGGTGATAAAAACCTTTTCTTCATTCGACTTCGCAGGCGCCTGACTCTTGCTTGTGCTCCAATTTTGCTTACAGTTCCTTGGAGCCTGGAACTCTTAAGTTCCCCACGAACAATCCTTCTGGATATTGGTTTACTTACTTCAGGGGGAGGAGCAAACCTCTCTTTCTTGGCAAATCCAGGTGGAGCCGGATCGCTACCGTGGTGGCTGCTCAGTCCTGTAACACTCATTCTCCTCTTCGCACTTTTTGCAACTCATCGAGTACGTCAAGTTGCATCAGTCGGCGGTCTTCTCCTTATTCTTGCAACACTTTTTGCAACGCTCTCGATTGCCGGTAAGGGAACCAATACTCCTAACATTGTATACACAGGAGTGTTTATTGCGCTGGCAACGCTAGCTGCAATCTATGCAGCCGTTGTAATTCTCGATGGAGTAAGAGAACGTTTGATTAACACTCATGTTAATTACCGCCACCTCGCTGCATCCGGTTTAGTCATTGTCTCGATTGCATATGGTCTTGGTGCATCTACATGGATTGCAACTCGTGCCCCCGAAGCACCGTTGCAATCTGCCCAAGGTGAAGTTCTCCCACCATTTCTCGCTATTGAAAGTCAATCGAAGACTCTTGTGATTCGTGAGCGCCTGATTGAATCCACCCCCGCCTTGAATTACTTCATCGCTCGCGGTGGAGATATATCTTTAGGTGAAGCCGATGTTGTTCCTGCGGAAAAATCTGAAATTGCTTTGGCAGTTACTGGCCTTGCCGATGGAAGCGGAATTACAAGTAGTAAAACTCTTGGAAGTTTTGGCATCACCTATGTTTTTCTTAAAGCACCTTCGCAGGGAACGCTGGCACAGACTATTGATGGAATCGGAGGCTTTACACGGGCATCCTCAACGAGCGCTGGCATAGTGTGGAAAGTCGCCGGTGCAACCGGAAATTTAGTTCTCACCGATGCAAGTGGAAAGTCATCCCAACTTCGCCCTACTGCCAACATTGATGAATACATGGTCCCGACTCCCGGCGTTGTAACTCTCACGCAAAGTTACAGTCGAAGCTGGTATCTCGTTCAAGATGGAAAGCGACTCACTCGTATAAAGAACGAACTTTCTCTCCCACAGTTCTCTGTAGAGACTCCAGGGGTTGTTCTCCTTATCCAAGATGGCTCTGTCAGACGTGGCTGGATCTCACTCCAATTCCTCTTCCTACTCACAGCGCTCATATTTGCAGCACCGAGTGGAAGACGTAAGAGTGAAATTTCTGATCGGGAGCTCTCATGAGATTTAAACGCCCGATAGTTATCGCAGCCATTATTTCTGCCACTCTCATCCTAGGGAATGTGAACCAGGGCAGTGTCACGAATTCAGCTTTCTCAGAGAGCTATCCACCTGTGGTCTGCCCTGCAACTCCTTCAGGAGAAACCAGTGCAATTTCAGTTCCATCAACTCAAACAGGTTCACGTATTTTGGGTAAGAACTCAAATGTATTCAAACCCACTCGAACGCTTCGGCTGCAGCAAGGTAGTAGCCCGACAATTCTCGATACAAAGAACTTCACATCACCTGTCTGGCAAATCAAGAGAGGGGTGTGGGCGGGTGCAACAATTTGCTCAGCACCCTCGTCCTCACAGTGGTTTGTTGGGGGAAATGCTGATGTGACAAGTAAAGGAAAACTCATTCTGATCAATAGCGGATTGAGTGAAGCAATTATCGATCTTCGAATGTGGAGTGAATCTGGAGTTCGTCCTGCGCGTGTTATTACCCTCAAAGCAAATTCATCTCTTGTGCAGAATTTGGGCGCTTTAGATCCAGGATCAAAGAAGATTGCACTACACGTTGCACCTCGTTCAGGTCGAGTAAATGCATTTCTGATTGATGAACGCGGGCGCGGATTGCGCGCACTTGGCGGCGACGTTGTGAATGCAACTATTGAACCAAGTCAAGAGATTGTTATTCCTGCTATCCCTCAGATGAATCGGTCGGGTAGTGCCCTTGGCCACACGCTCCGACTTTTAGCCCCTGGTGATCTTCCTGCTCAAATTTCCGTTGAATTAATCTCTGCAAAGGGCTCATTCACTCCAGTGGGATTAAACGATCGCACTATTCAGCCAGGGATAGTCACCGAGTTTGATCTTGATCTCCAGCTACCGCCAAGTACCTTTGCCCTGAAAATTTCTTCGGATAGACCGATTCTAGGATCTGTCTACTCCTCCACATTCGCTGAAGGAAAATCAGACTTTCTGTGGAGTACAGCAACGAGTCCAATAACTGAGTACTCATTGGCTGTAAGTGGGTTAGCCCCTGTGCTCTCTTTTGTGGGGGAGCGAGTCTCCATTTCACTCACAGTTCGCTATACAAATAAGAAAGAGAAGAACTTTGAAATCAAGGGAGAGGAAATTGCGACCTTTAGAGTCCCAGCGAATGCGCGCGCTGTGATTTTTAATAAAGTTTCTGCAAATACCTATGGAGGAGCCCTTGTTTCCACCCAAAGTGGTTACGGCTTCTTCCCATTAATTCCTGGTAGCCAACTGACTCGCGCCCTACTTCCAAGCCAAAACATTCGTGTCTTAAATCCGTAGCCAACACGCGAACCACTAACCTTTACGTATGTCATCACCAAGTAGGACGGGCAGAGGATGCTCGCGCGCGACCTGTCGCGCAATGGCTACGATGACCCTGACCTATATCTACGCCGACTCAACTGCCGTACTCGGCCCACTTGCGACTTTCGCTGAACCGCACGCTTATGATCTCTGTGAATTCCATGCTCGAAAGTTAACTGTTCCCAATGGTTGGAACGTTCTTAAAGAAGAGATTTCATCTGCAGGATCTGGTCCTACCGATGATGACCTCATGGCGATTGCAGATGCCGTTCGTGAAGCTGCCGCGTCGCTTCCAGAGGTAAACGAAGATCGTACGCAACGTATGCATCAATCAGCACAGATCGGTGCACGTCGCGGCCATCTTCGTGCCGTCCCGAATTAAAAGTATTTCTCGTGTCAATTTTTAAAGCATACGATATTCGCGGACTTGTTGATGATGAGATTACCGCTGACTTCTGTTTTGCAACTGGTGTAGCACTTGCACGCTTTCTTAAAGGTGAACGTGAGCCTGGGACGGTGCTCATAGGCGAAGATATGCGCCCGTCATCTCCGGTATTTGCTTCCGCTTTCTCCGCCGGAGTTACATCCCAAGGATTAGATGTCATCAGAATTGGCCTCGCCTCGACAGACATGCTCTATTTCGCTTCAGGCAAATTAAATATGCCGGGAGCGATGTTTACTGCAAGTCATAATCCTGCTGAATACAACGGTATTAAGTTATGTCTAAGCGGTGCCAGACCTATCGGTCGTGAATCTGGACTTTTGCTTATCGAAAGATTTGTGGAAGAGGGTTCACCTCTCGGGCTAGGAACGGTCGGGGTCGAAAAGAATCAGAACATGCTTGATGAATATGTGAATCACTTGCTCACGCTTGTTGATCTCACAGAGATGCGCCGATTAAAAGTTGTCATCGATGCGGGAAATGGGATGGCAGGATTCACTGCCCCGGCTGTCTTTGCCCGCCTCAATGCAGAAGTTATTGAGATGTATTTTGAACTCGATGGAAGCTTTCCCAACCATGAAGCAAACCCCATTGATCCTAAGAACTTGAAGGATCTTTCTCGTGCAGTCAAGGAGCACAAGGCCGATATCGGTCTAGCCTTTGATGGCGATGCTGATCGATGCTTCTTAGTCGATGAACGGGGCGAACTTGTAAATCCTTCAGCCCTCACAGCCCTGATTGCTGATCGTGAACTTGCAAAAAATCCTGGTGCCAGCATTATCTATAACCTCATCTCATCGCGTAGCGTCAAAGAAGTTGTTGAAGAAAATGGTGGAACAGCGATTAGATCTCGCGTAGGCCATTCCTATATCAAAAAACTTATGGCAGAAAGTGGAGCAGTATTCGGAGGAGAACACTCCGGTCACTTCTATTTCAAAGATTTTTGGCGGGCAGACTCTGGCATGCTTGCAGCCCTTCATGCACTTGCCGCTCTCTCTCAAACTGATAAAAAATTGAGCAACATGCTTCAAAGTTATAATCGCTATGCATCAAGTGGTGAAATTAATTCAGTGGTTGAGGATGCAGTGGCTGTCATGTCTGCAATTGAGTCTCATTACGCCCCTATGAATGGGATCACAGTGGATCACTTAGATGGACTGACTGTAGAGAGTGCGGATTGGTGGTTTAACGTAAGGGCATCAAACACTGAACCTCTACTGAGGCTCAACGTTGAGGCGACCACCGAATCGCTTATGCATGAAATTCGTGGACAGGCACTCGCGCTTATAGGTGGCAAGTAGCCTTCTTTGCCAGTAATCTTGGCTCACAGCAACCTAGCAAGTAGAGCCCTACGCCTTAGGTAAGCACTTAATCACCTACCGTGTAGAGGAGAATAGTTATGACTACGACAGAAACAACACCCAAGCATGACATTGCAGATGCATCCCTAGCAGCAGAGGGTCGCAAGCGCATCGAATGGGCAGAACGCAACATGCCAGTACTCGCTCAAATCAGAGAGCGTTTTGAAAAATCACAACCTTTTGCTGGAGTTCGTATCTCAGCATGTATGCACGTCACTACCGAGACCGCAAACTTGATGCGTGTTCTTAAGGCAGGCGGAGCGGAAATCGCACTCTGTGCATCAAATCCATTATCGACACAAGATGACACCGCTGCAGCACTTGTACATGAATACGGCATCTCTGTTTTCGCGCGTAACTCTGTAGATCGTGAAGGTTATTACTCTCACATCAATGCAGCCCTCGATATCGAGCCACATCAAGTCTTTGATGATGGTTGCGATCTTGTAAACACATTGCACACCACTCGTCGCGAACTTCTGCCAACAATCACTGGTGGATGCGAAGAGACCACAACTGGAGTTATTCGTCTCAACCAGATGGCAAAAGATGGCGCACTGACATTCCCAATGATCGCTGTTAACGACACCGATACAAAGCATATGTTTGATAACCGTTACGGAACCGGACAGTCAACTCTCGACGCTGTATTCCGTGCGACAAACTACCTACTTGCAGGACGAGTAGTTGTTGTTGCTGGATTCGGATATTGCGGAAAAGGTGTTGCAGAGCGTGCAAAGGGTATGGGCGCTGATGTAGTCGTCACCGAGATCGACCCAACTAAGGCACTCGATGCAATGATGCAAGGATTCCGCGTCATGCCAATGCTCGATGCTGCAAAAATTGGAGATGTCTTCATTACTGTTACAGGTAATCGTGATGTGCTCCGTGACGAGCACTTTGCCGTTATGAAAGATGGCGCAATCATGGCTAACTCCGGTCACTTTGATATCGAAATTGATGTGGCTTGGCTCGAGCAGAATTCAAAGACTAAGAATGCAAAGATGCGTCATCAGACAGATGAGTACGTTCTTGCAGACGGGCGCCGCCTACTGCTTCTTGCAGAAGGTCGCTTGGTAAACCTTGGCGCTGCAGAAGGCCACCCTGCGTCAGTAATGGATATGTCATTTTCTGATCAGGCACTCACCGCTGAATATCTTGTTAAGGAAGCAAAGAACCTCAAGGCTGGTGTTCACATGGTTCCTGAATATATTGATAAAGAAGTTGCATCACTCAAGCTCATCAGCATGGGTGGTCGTATTGATGTGCTCACACCAGCTCAAGATATGTATTTGAACTCTTGGGAGCACGGTAGCTAATGACCTTAGTCATGGTCGTCGATGACGACCAGGATCTAGCGGAGATGCTCGGCATCGTTTTAACCGGTGCCGGCATCGACGTAGATCTCGTCAGTCGTGGGGACGAGGTCATGGATGTTTTTCGAAGCAATCCACCTGACCTTGTTCTCCTTGATGTGATGTTGCCAGGTTTAGATGGTGTAGAAGTTTGTAAATTAATTAGAGCAGAATCAATGGTTCCGATTGTGATGCTCAGCGCTAAGGGAGATACCCAAGATATCGTCGCCGGGCTTGAAGCAGGCGCTGATGATTACATGGTCAAGCCCTTCAAGCACCCTTCTGAGTTGATTGCACGTATCCGTACGCGATTGCGTCGTACCAATGCTGATCTTAAGGATGTGCTCACGATTGGCGATTTAGCAATAGATGTCACGGCGCATGAAGTAAAGCGTGGAATGAAATTAATCGCACTCACGCGTCTCGAGTTTGATCTTCTTGTTGCACTCGCAAAAGAACCGGGACGTGTCTTCACCCGTGATTCTCTTCTGAGTGAAGTATGGGGATATCGACATTCCACTGACACGCGACTTGTGAATGTCCATGTACAACGTTTACGTTCGAAGGTAGAGCACGATCCAGAAAATCCACGAATTGTCACAACCGTTCGAGGAGTTGGATATAAAGCTGGAGTAACGGACGAATCCTGATGAGGCCACAACTTTCGCCTCTTTCACAATCGTTGGCTGCAAAAGTTATTCTCTCCACAGTACTTCTCTCGCTGGTCGTTGTCTGGCTCACCGGGTCAGCTCTGTACTCGCAACTCTCAGATGGAATCAAGAAGGTAAGCCTAGAATCATCATTGGCCGATGCTCGCTCTGTCTTTTTCAGCACCCAGTACCAACTGCTATTGGTTGACGGTAAATCAAATGAGACCATAAAAAAGAGCGTCGATGAGATTATCTCAACCTCTATCAACACAGGTACAACCGAAGGTGCACGAGAACTCATTTTGTTAAAAGTTTATACTAAGGGTGAGTTATCGAAAATTGGCCAAAAACCAAATTACAGTTTTGCCTCTAATGGTCTGCTCTCATCAACAGTGCCCCAGGATTTAAGAGAAGAGATCGCCACATCTGAAAGTCTCGCTCATCGCTTTGCTCCTCTTACTTATCGCGCAGGAATAACAATTGATGCGCTCTATGTTGGTCAGCGAATCACGATTCCAGCATCCGGTGAATACGAAATGTTTCTGGTCTTTACCCTAGTAAATCAAGGAGCAACGCTCGATCTAGTCCAGAATTCATTATTCTTAACAGGCGTAGTTTTGCTTCTACTTATCGGTTTAATCACATACCTTGTAGTGCGCCAAGTCGTCCGCCCTGTCAGAGATGCCGCCCGTGTAGCAAGCCTTTTTACAGAAGGAGATTTCACCCAGCGCTTAAAGATAAAGAGCAATGATGAAATCGCAACTCTCGGAACAGCCTTTAATGAAATGGCGGCTTCCATTGAGGCGCAAATTGGGCGACTTGAGAATCTCTCAAAGGTGCAACAACGATTTGTTTCTGATGTTTCACATGAATTGCGCACGCCCCTTACGACATTGCGTATGGCATCAGATGTTATCTATGCGCAGCGAGATGACTTTGATCCCGTTATCGCTCGCAGCGCTGAGTTGCTGATTGCGCAGATCGATCGTTTCGAAAAACTGCTGCAGGAATTACTTGAGGTGAGCCGATTTGATGCTGAGGTTGCCGTGCTTGAACCTACAGATTTCGATCTCACCGCACTGGTTCGCCGATGTGTTGCAGACCTTGGCGTGAATCTAGAGGGAAATGATTCTCAAATATCCTTTGCCGTACCTTCCTACCCGGTACATATCCGAGCAGATTTTCGACGCGTTGAACGCATTATGCGAAATCTCATCTCAAATGCTCTTGATCACTCAGATGGAAAACCAATTGAGATTGAGTGCGTTGAAACAGGAACCGATGTTGCAATCAGCGTCCGTGATCATGGAGAGGGAATGGAGCCAGCATCGCTCACGCGCGTCTTCGATCGATTCTGGCGCGCTGATCCATCTCGCGCCCGAACTCGAGGGGGTACCGGACTCGGTCTCTCAATTGCACTCGAGGATGCTCGCCTTCACAACGGAGAACTCGACGCGTGGGGCGCAGTTGGCGATGGCGCGAATTTTGTTCTGACTCTTCCCCGCATTGCAGGTAACCAGATTGTGGCACGCCCACTTCCGGTCAATCCACATAGACGGGTCCAGTAGAAAAGAAATAACAACTAAGGAAGCACAATGATCTGTGATCTCCTTTTCAGCGCTATCAGAGATAATTTTCCCTTCACGTTGTTTAGGCTGTCGACAACTTGGAATAAAAATTTGCTCAACATGTCGAGCGATGTGGCACCCACATATCTATCGCACCCAAGTTACTTCTCGCGTGAATACATTTCCCGTCTACTCGGCTGTCGAGTATTCAAGCGTTGCTGCACGGGTTCTTCTGAGCTCAAAGGAATCTGGGCTATCGGATGCGGATCAACTCATTGTGCAAGCCTTGACTCATAGTCTTAGCTATTTGTATGGAGAGATTGGAATCGCAGATCTTGTTCCTGTTCCTTCAAGAAAGATGGCCACTCGAAGACGCGGGAGAGATTTCATTTCTGCACACACTGCCGTACTAGCAAAGAGTCATGTCGTATCGAGTGTCCCGACAAGACCGCTCTTGCGCCACATACGTTCGGTGAAAGATCAATCGTCATTAAACGCCAAAGAGAGACAGAGCAATCTGGATGGTTCACTCGAATGTATGAAAAAGGCAGAGCGGGCAGGTATCCCTGTAATTATTGTCGATGATGTGATCACGACGGGGGCAACCCTGCGAGAGGCGGGAAGGGCCCTGCATGCGGGGGGATTTACCGTGATTGGCGCAGTTACTGCCTGCGTGGCAAAACCCCTACGATATAGCCAGTGAAGCAGGGGAGACCCTGCATCAGTAGACCCCATACATCGGTAGTAAGGGTGGGCAAGCTCAGCGGAGTCCGAATTCCTTGAAAGGTTTGTGATGTCAAAGATACTTGATCGTCTCATGCGTGCCGGTGAAGGAAAGATTCTTCGCCAACTTACAAAAATTGCCGCCGAGGTAAATTCCTTTGAATCTGCGATCGTCCCATTAAGCGATGAAGCGTTACGCGCTAAGACCCAAGAGTTCAAATCACGCCTTGAAAAGGGTGAAGATTTAGATGACCTTCTTCCGGAAGCATTTGCAGTCGTTCGCGAAGCAGCAAAGCGCACTCTCGGCCAGCGTCATTACGATGTTCAACTCATGGGTGGCGCTGCGATGCATATGGGAAACATTGCAGAAATGCGTACCGGAGAAGGAAAGACTCTCGTTGCAACACTGCCGTCATATCTCAATGCTCTTGCTGGAAAAGGCGTTCACGTCGTCACTACAAACGATTACCTCGCAGAGCGAGATAGCGAATGGATGGGCCGTATCCATCGATTCCTTGGCTTAAGCGTTGGAGTAATCGTTAACAGCATGTCACCCACAGAGCGACGTGCCGCCTATAACTGCGATGTTACTTATGGAACAAATAATGAATTTGGCTTTGATTATCTTCGCGACAATATGGCCTGGAGCCTTGAAGATTGTGTCCAGCGAGATCACTTCTTTGCAGTAGTCGATGAAGTGGACTCAATTCTTATCGATGAAGCGCGTACGCCTCTGATCATTAGCGGCCCAGCCGATAAAGCAACCAAGTGGTACGTTGAATTTGCCAATATCTGTAATCAACTCACACGCAATACACACTATGAAGTCGATGAGAAGAAGAAGACCGTTGCAGTCCTTGAAGCAGGTGTTACCAAGGTAGAACAGCTTTTGGGTATCGAAAACCTTTACGAAGCAGCAAATACAACTCTCATCGGCTACCTCAATAACTCCGTTCGCGCAAAAGAGCTTTTCAAGCGCGATAAAGACTATGTTGTGATGAACGGTGAGCTACTTATCGTTGATGAACACACAGGTCGCATGCTCTCTGGTCGTCGATATAGCGATGGGCTACACCAGGCACTTGAGGCGAAAGAGCGAATTGAAATCCAAGACGAGAATCAAACCTTGGCAACAATTACTCTTCAGAATTACTTCCGTCTCTATTCAAAGCTTTCCGGAATGACCGGAACTGCAATGACCGAGGCATCAGAATTCCACCAGATTTACAAGCTAGGTGTAGTACCAATTCCCACAAATCGCCCAATGCTCAGAGATGATGCCGCGGATCTTGTCTATAAAACAGAGGCTGGTAAATTCCTAGCCGTTGCGAAAGATATTGTTGAACGTCACCGCAAAGGTCAGCCAGTTCTCGTTGGAACTGTCAGCGTTGAAAAGTCTGAAGAACTATCGGCAGTGTTAAAGAAAAATGGAATTCCTCATGAAGTACTTAATGCTAAGCATCACGAGCGAGAAGCGCTCATCATTGCTCGAGCAGGAGTAAAGGGAGCTGTTACGGTAGCGACAAATATGGCCGGTCGTGGAACAGATATTATGCTCGGCGGAAATCCAGAATTTATGGCCGACTTTGAATTACAACGTCGTGGAATCTCCCCAGTAGATAACGCGGCTGAGTATGAAGCTGCATGGCCAGGAGAGCTTGCAAAACAAAAAGCAGCAGTAGCAACAGGACATGAAGAAGTTGTTGCACTCGGCGGGCTCTATGTGCTCGGTACAGAACGTCACGAATCACGACGTATCGATAACCAGTTGCGTGGACGATCTGGTCGCCAAGGTGACCCAGGCGAGTCTCGCTTCTATCTCTCGCTACAAGATGATTTGATGCGTCGATTCAATTCAGGAATGGTGGAGCGTTTTCTCTCTGCTGCAGGCTTGCCAGAAGATGAGCCAATTGAATCAAAGATGGTGAGCAATGCCATTAAGTCCGCCCAGACCCAAGTCGAAGCGCAAAACTTTGAGATCCGCAAAAATGTTCTTAAATACGATGATGTCATGAATCGCCAACGTGGCGTTATTTATAGCGAACGTCGCCTTGTTCTTGAAGGTGAAGATATCTCGACTCAAGTGGGCGAATTCTTAGCGGATACGATTCGAGCCTATGTTGTTGCTGAGACAGCAGAGGGATATTCAGAAGATTGGGATCTCGCAAAATTGTGGACCGCTCTCAAGTTGATCTATCCGATCACACTCACTGTTGAAGGCTTGATTGCTGAAGTGGGAAGCGCTGATGGTCTCGATGGCGAGTTCCTTACTGCAAGAATTCTTGAAGATGCGCAAGCTGCATATAAAAAGCGTGAAGCAGAACTTGGCGCTGAAGTCATGCGTGAGCTTGAGCGCAAGGTACTTCTCTCAGTTCTTGATCGTAAATGGCGTGAGCATCTTTATGAGATGGATTATTTGCAAGAGGGAATCGGACTTCGAGCAATGGCTCAACGCGACCCACTCGTTGAATATCAGCGTGAGGGTTATGAGCTCTTCGCAGCCATGATGGATGCAATCAAAGAAGAGTTGGCTAGCCTTGTATTTAATGTTGAAGTCAGCGTTGAAGAGGGAAAGAAAGTCTCTGCTCCTTCGCTAGAAGCTAAACCTGCTGAAGTAAGTGCACTTTCATATACAGCCTCTGAGGGTTCAGGAGCTGTGACAAAAAATGAAGTCACTCGCAATGCTCCCTGCCCATGTGGTTCGGGTAAAAAATATAAGCGTTGTCATGGTGCTGCCTAACTTTGCTGTTCTAAATTAAATCTAGTTCGGTACAGAGCCAGCGGCCATCTACGCCCTCAAAGCGAATGGTGATCGCGCGTAAACGTTCGCCGAATCGAACTGTGATTGTTGATTCACAAATCCCATCGAGTGGCTCACTTTGATGAATTGTTCGAATCTTTCCGATCTCCTTCTGCGACCCTGTCTTGCGAATTAACTCGTTGTAGATAACTCGGTGACATCGCGCCATTAATTGAGCTGGCTGTCTACGCCCAGCCCAAATCTCAAGCAGTGCAACGGCAAATGTCATCGTCCAGGCGTGAAGTTCTGGAAGCTCTGTCGCTGATGTCGGGATAGGGCAGTCATCAGCATCGCAATCATCTCCACCGAAGTTAACATCGCAATGCGAAGGAACGAGATAGAGCTTTGCCTTTTGAATTGGACGAGGTGCGAGGGCTGGCTGTGCATGCGATTCGGGATAGAGATCAAGGATGGGATGGCTCCACATCGCATGATCTTCGCTGCTAGAAATCAATCTGTAATGCGGGGCGCTATAAGTTGTCATGGGCAGACCATCTCTTGCCAGCCAGAATCAAGAATCAACTCAAAGGATGAATTCCTACCAACCTAAAGGATGACTGTGGAGAAGATCTATTGCGATCTCGGTGATTGCTCTTTGCTCCACCCATGATCACAAAAAATTCTCCTCAGACAACGCCGATCTCACTCCGATCCCCTCGAGTGATTGTTGCCTGCGTCCTCTTTCTCGCCGCCCTTCTTACCTCCTTCGCCTTCGCCGCACTCTCTGATCAAAGTTCACGATACTGGGCTGCGAGTAAACCCATCACACCTGGTTCTTTGATCACATCTGAGGATCTCGTTCTTGTCGATGCTTCCCTTATTGACAACGCAGATCTTTATCTGGGGGAGGGATCAGACCCAATCGGAATGATGAGCACTCAATTTATTGGTGCGGGTCATTTTCTGGCGAGGCAGATGTTAAGCGAAGAGTCGCTGCAATTTGATATCGAACAGGTACCGCTCAACATTTTGACATCAGATATTCCTGCAATGATTGAAGTGGGTGAACCAATCTCTCTGTATTGGGTCCCTGATGCTATAAATAACCAAAGCCTGAGCACGCCAACACTTCTTCTCACCGGGATCTTTCTCGAATCCATTGACCGTAAAGGGAGCAATTTCGGCTCTGGCATGTCCATCACTGTCTCGGTTGAGAGTTCGCAGGTATCTAAAATTCTCTCAGGAACATCTCATGGACGATTAGTTGTGGTGATCGCCAATGGCTGAACTTCATGTTGTTACTGCTATTGGCGATCCGGAGTTTGAAAGTTTTGTCGCACGAACGATGCATTCACAAGGATGGAGCGTTCTCTTTCGTGCAGTAGATACTCTGCTGCTTACTCAGTATTTGAAAAGCTCCACCACAATCAAACCGGTTCTTATCTACTCAAGTGATATTCAGGGGCTAGATTCTGACTTTCTCACATCTATCTCTGGCCTGATCGAGAGATCGGTGGGGTTTGCCCAACCCAATGCAGTAGAAATCTCTGGCGTTCTCATTGAGAGAACTCAGAACGAAGCAGCGTTGCTGGCAGCAATTTTTAATCAAGGACGGGCGCCGCTACGACAGCAAGGACTGAGTGGTCAAGCCACACGACGATCGCGTGTCATTGCAATTGCAAGCGCCAACCACGGAGATGGCGCAACGCTATCTGCAATCAATCTGGCAATCGAACTCAATCTGCAAGGGAAGAAAGTTCTTCTTATTGATGCCCACGACCATATTCCTGCAATCGCGATTACATTAGGGGAGCGCAACCTAAATGGATCGCAACCCAATCGAGTGAGCCCCTTACTAGAAGTTTTTGAACTCACGCAAGAGAATGCACCAACAATGGGTGGAACTCTCATCGAGGCATCCTCTCGCGTTGATTACGTGATTATCGATCTTGGCGTAATTCGTGCCAGAGAAGATGCACCGACGGAACGTCGCTGGCAAGGTGCCTTTTCCCATTGGGTTTTAGATAACGCAGATGACCTCTGGCTTTTCTCCTCACCGCGACTCATGAGTGTGCACTCACTTCAACAATTCCAGAGTTCAGCAATTGTTCGAACGTTACGTGCTCGCATCACCTTTATTCTCAATCACCGAATCTCTGGCAAACGTGGTGATCTACAGGAAGAGAAGTTCCTCTCACTCGTTGCACCGAGCCATCCGCACGCCATTCGCGTGATGCCACTTGATCTTCGTGGCGCTAGCGCTGCAGAGCAAGAGCGGTCAATTCTCGTTGAGAGCAATCCCAAGGGTCCGCTACGTAAGAAGTACCTAGAAATCGCCACCATGCTCACCGCCTAGGAATACATCACTCATTTAATATCTATTTCAATTTCTGTTTTAATATTTGTGGCAAGACCTTGTACCCTCTTCCTATGCGCGCCTACGTTGGTCTCACATTTGATGAGGTGAGCACGCTATTTTCAAGCGGTGAATTAGCAGCCGATACTTTCTTTGCTCCCACTTCTGAGTTTGTCGCCGAGCATGCTGACCTTGATGAAGAAGAGCGTGAATTCGTACTCTCAATGCTGGCAGCGGAGGAGTCGATTGAACTTCGCGATGCAGGATATGGCTTTGTACTCGCCGCAGAGATTCCAGAAAGCGCCATCGCAGAAAGTGGTGCAGATAGCATCAAGGTTTCGACATCAATAAATCTAGAGTGGGCACAATGTGTATTTCTGGTCTCTCCAGATGGTGAAGAGCTGACGTGGTTTGCAATTCAAGAAGTTGAAGAACTTCTACCCTCATGGGGTAATTAAATGCCGACCATCGAAGAGTTCATTCGCGGCCGAAGCCCTTTACAACCGAATCAGATTTATCGCTTGCGAGAGCTGGTTGCTGATTGGCAACTGCTCTCTGATTTATCATTTGCTGACCTTATCCTGTGGGTACCTCTTCGCAAAGATATGAAGAGCTGGCCAACAGGTTATGTGGCGATTGCGCATATTCGTCCGATGACAGCGGCGACAGTTTTTTCACACGATGTCTTGGGGGATGAAATTCAGTGGGGCGAGCGTCCGCACATTGATCGAGCCCTCTCTAGCGCAGAAATTATCCGAGACACTGTCCCAGAGCGTTTTGGCGACTTCATGATTAAGGAAGAGACAACTCCTGTGATCTTTGAAGAAGAAGTCATCGCTGTTATCTCTCGACACCGAGATTCAGAATTAATGCGTCAGCCATCTCGCCTTGAACTTAATTATCGGGAGATCGCACATCAGCTATATCGAATGGTCGCAGAAGGAAAGTTTCCCTATGAGAATGCGAGTTCACTCTTTGATCCGGCACCACGTGTTGGAGATGGACTTTTACGTTTAGATCTCAATGGTGTTGTTACCTACGCCAGTCCTAATGCACGTTCTGCATTTGGGCGAATGGGTTGGAATAACGCACTTGAAGGCGAGATTCTTCATGAAGTTGCAGAACAAATAACAACATCGCACAGTGTTGCTCACGAAGAAGGTCTGCGAGTGCAACTCTCAGGCAGAGCGATTCGTCGCGTAGAGCTTGAAAATACCGGGGGAACGATTGATCTCCTGGTTCTTCCGATGACTCAAGGAGATGATCGAATCGGCTCCCTGATTCTCTTGCAAAATGTTACCGAGCTTCGTCGACGTGAGCGCGAACTGATAACAAAAGATGCCACGATTAGAGAGATCCACCATCGGGTAAAAAATAACCTTCAGACTGTCTCTGCTCTGCTGCGCCTGCAAGCGCGCCGCATTGAAGATCCTGCAGCAAGTGCGGCACTGAATGAAGCTGTCCGGCGAATTGCATCCATCGCCCTAGTTCACGAAACGCTCTCTTCTGGCAGCGACTCTTCCGTGGCTTTCGATGATGTACTCGATCGCCTCGTCACTCACTCGCTCGATTTAAGTTCTCGTATGAATGAGTTAGCAATTATGCGCACGGGATTTCTTGGTTCACTCGATCCCACTATCGCAACGCCACTCTCCTTGGTAGTAACCGAGCTCATCCATAACGCACTTGAACATGGATTAGAACATGGCGGTAGCTCACTTGAAATTGCTCTGGAGCGCGGGGCAACACGTGCCAACATCTCAATTATTGATGACGGTGTTGGGTTACCAGAGGGATTTGATCTTGCGACATCATCAAATCTCGGCCTGCAGATTGTGCGCACGTTAACTGAGAACGAACTTAAAGGTGAATTAGTTCTTGAATCAGCAGGAAATAAAACCGTCGCTAGATTGACGTTTCCAATTTAAAATAAACTTAGTTCTGTGGATCAGTGATGCGAGCGCGGTTACGTGCTGCACGGCGCTTGAGTGCGCGGCGCTCATCTTCTGATAGTCCGCCCCATACTCCAGCATCTTGTCCGCTCTCAAGAGCCCATGCCAAGCACGGCTCCTTAACGATGCAACGATTGCAGACCTTCTTCGCCTCTTCGATCTGAGTAATTGCTGGCCCTGTATTGCCCACGGGGAAGAAAAGTTCGGGGTCTTCATCGCGACAGGCAGACTGATGACGCCAATCCATGGTCGCTCCTTAGGCTAGAGGAAGAGTGTGTGACGTTTGTATACCTCACACAAACGGCAATTCTCTCGTGACTTACCTTCATAAACAAGGAGGAAGGCGAAGAGATTCCTCACATTCGCGTGATATAGATCGCCTTGACAGCCACAGATAGACAGAGCCGTAGATATACGTGCCCCCGACAGGAATCGAACCTGTGCACCCGCCTCCGGAGGGCGGTGCTCTATCCCCTGAGCTACGGGGGCGCAAGGTGGGGTTAGTTTACGCGATGAAAGTTCGTCGCAATCATGAAAGACTCTGCTCATGAATGAAGCCACTCCAATCGATACGAGCGAGATCGCATACTTTGCAACAGGCTGCTTTTGGGGAGCCGAGCGCCGATTCTGGAATCTTGATGGAGTCACCGACACCTCAGTGGGATATATGGGTGGTCATAGCCCTCACCCTAGTTATGAAGAAGTCTGTACTGGAAAAACCGGCCACGCTGAAATGGTTGCAGTCACCTTTGATCCATCGCGCATTTCATACGATCGTCTCTTGCAAGAGTTTTGGGTAATGCACGATCCCACCTCTCTCAACGCTCAAGGTGGAGATATTGGCACTCAATATAGAAGCGCGATTTATACAGCAACAGATGATCAGCATCAGGCAGCGCTAGCCTCACAAGATCGCTACCAAAGTGCGCTCGCCAAGGCTGGTCTCGATGAGATTGTTACCGAGATTCGAAGCGCGGCTGGAATTGAGTATTTCTTGGCCGAGGAATATCACCAGAGATATCTGGCTAAGAATCCGAATGGTTACGACTGCCACTCAAGCACAGGGGTCGCCTTCCCGCTCTAAAAGTCTTCACCTGGCATCTTGATATTTACAGACCCTGGGGTTACTTTTACAGTTCTTACAGTTTTTTACAGCCCAACGGAGGCGCGATGGCCGGAATTAAAGAGATTGCCGCGCACTCTGGTGTCTCCATTGCCACAGTTTCGCGTGCGCTTCGGGGTCTTCACCACGTAAATCCTGAGACTCGCGCAAAGATTATTGATGCCGCGCAGATTTTGGGTTACCCCATCGAAGATAAATCTCAACCTCCGGCACCGATTCGCACCAACAGCGTTGGAATCGTTGCTCCTTATATTTCACGGTGGTATTTCGCGCAGGTAATCAGTGGGGCAGAACAGGCCCTGCGTGAGGCGGGCCTTGATCTCCTTCTTTATAACTTTAGCCAGATGAAGGGGCGCGAAAGATTATTTCAACACCAGCTACTTAAGGGACGTGTCGATGCGCTGATTGTTATCAGTCTTCCACCGACTGAAGAAGAATTCGAATCGATGTTAAGTCTGGGAATACCAGTAGCACTTGTGGGAATGCACCATAAAGAGTGTGCCAGCGTTGCTATTGATGATGTAGCCGCGGCTCGTACTGCTACACAGCATCTTGTTAATCAAGGACATCGCAATATTGCGCTGATGTCAGGCCACCCTGATGATCCATTTAACTTTAGCGTTCCTCAAGATCGACGTAAGGGTTTTCTTCAAGTACTCGTTGAAAATGGCCTTGAATGGGATCCGGCACGAGAAGTTCATGGTGGATTTACAATGCACACTGCAGCACGCGCGATGGATGATCTATTGGCCAGACCCAATAGACCGACAGCGATTTTCTGTGAATCAGATGAGATGGCATTTGGAGTAATGCAGGCGATGCGCCGACATGGTTTGCGTTGCCCTGACGATATTTCAATTATCGGTTTTGATGGCCATGAGATGTCTGAGTTTTCAGAGCTCACAACAATTGAACAGCCGGTGCAGTTGATGGGGGAGATGGCGGCGTGGTCGATCATGGAGCGCTTGCGTAAACCTTCAAAAGAACCTAGCTCTCTTGTTGTGCCGACAACACTTGTTGTACGAAACTCGACAAAACGTCTAGTTTCCGACATCTAGTGGTGGAATACTCACCTCTATGAGCGATAGCCGGATTGAATTTCTGACACTGGAGCAACTCGCAACCCATCGCAGTGAAAAGTGGCGAGGATTTCCCGCCGATGTTATTCCGCTCCCCGTGGCGGAGATGGATTATCCAGTGGCAGAACCAATTAAGAAGTTACTGCACTCGATGGTTGAGAATTCAGATATTGGCTATCTCGGCTCGATCCCAGAGCTAGGTACCACCTTTGCCGGCTTTGCCAAGGCTCGGTGGAACTGGGAAGTAGATCCCACAAAAGTTCGAGCCGCTACGGATGTCGGGGTGGGCGTCGTTGAAGTTCTACGAGTCTTTACCAATCCGGGTGATTCTATTTTGGTGAGTTCACCTGTCTATCAAAATTTCTATACCTGGATCAATGAAACCAAACTTCAACTTGTGGATGTTCCATTTATCTACAACCCGGGCAGCGATATCTCAGCCTCCTGGAGTATTGATTGGGATGGAATTGAGAAGGCATATCAAAGCGGAATCAAAGTTCATCTTCTCTGTTCACCACATAATCCCAACGGCAGAATGTATACAAAGCAAGAGCTTGAGAGATTTATTGAGCTCGCCTTAGCTAATGACGTCATCATCATTAGCGATGAGATTCACTCACCGCTTGAATATTCAGATCACCCTTTCACGCCAATTCTTACATTGGGAGATAAGGCAGCAGAGTGCTCACTTGTGGTTACCGCCGCAAGTAAGGGATGGAGCATTCCTGGACTCAAATGCGCAATTATCGTTTCAGGAAATGATCGCATGCATGAACGGTTGAATTCACTTCCACCAGCACTTCACTATCGGGCATCTATATTTGGCGCCTTTGCAACCGCAGTAGCTTTCAGTGAAAGCGTAGCCTGGCTTGATACGGTGATAAAGCAGTTAGATTCAAATCGCCATCTTGTTGCAACTCTCCTTAAAGAACACCTGCCTGAAGTCATCTACAATCCACCGCAGCATTCCTATCTTGCTTGGCTTGATCTCACCGCCCTTGATCTCGGAGTTGATCCGGGGGCAACAATTCTTGAAAAGTCGAAGGTAGCCTTTAATTCAGGACATATTTACGGTCCACAGTGGCATCAATTTGCCCGACTGAATTTTGCAACAAGTCCAGAAATCATTTCACAAGCGATCATTCAGATTGGCAAGACGATTCGTGGATAAAGTTTTTGATGCAACTTTTGATGTAATTGTTGTCGGTGGCGGCCACAATGGTCTTGTCGCAGCGACATATCTAGCCAAGGCGGGTAAACGGGTTCTCTTGCTTGAGGCCAATAAGGAGCTAGGTGGGGCGACTGCAAGTGTTCGAGCATTCCCAGAATACGATGCCAGACTTTCACGATACTCATACTTGGTTGCTCTCTTACCTGATCAGATAATCGCAGAACTGGGTCTGAATTTTCAGACACGTGGTCGCGATGTCTCTTCCTACACCCCGTATGAGCGCGATGGCATCCATGATGGTTTATCTGTCTCCACAGTGTGGGATGAAGCTACTGAAGAATCTTTCTTCCGCCTCACCGGTTCACACAAAGAGGGCCAAGTATGGCGAGAGTTTTATGCAGAGATTGCAGAATTTGCACGTAGGTCTGCACCGTTGATGCTTGCTCCATTAATGACACGATCAGAGATGCGTGCAGCAATCGATATGGATCATGTGTGGGATTACATGATTGAACGCCCGATCGGTGAAATCATTGAAGAACGCTTTGCAGATGATGTAGTCAGAGGGGTTGTTCTCACCGATGCACTCATCGGAACCTTTGTTGATTCACAGATGATCCAAGCAAACATCTGTTTCCTCTATCACCTGATTGGCAACGGACTCGGGCAATGGAAGGTCCCCGTTGGTGGAATGGGATCTCTCGTGGCAGAACTTGAGCGCGTGGCACGCCAGCATGGGGTTGAGATCGCAGTGAATTCTCGAGTGAGCGAAATTTCAAGCGGTATTGATGGCGTAAAGGTCGCTTGTGAATCGGGTGATGAATTCCTCTGCACCGATCTCCTCTTCGCTGCAGCGCCACAACTCTTGGCGAAGCTTCGAAGCAAGAGTGCTCCCACATCACTGCAGGGTTCACAACTCAAAATGAATATGTTGCTCACTCGTTTACCGCAACTCAAATCAGGGATAGATCCAGCAATTGCTTTCGCTGGAACATTTCATATAAATGAAAGTTACTCTCATCTGAATACGAGTTATCGGGTGGCTAAAGATGGAAAAATGCCAGAGCGCTTGCCACTGGAGATGTACTGTCACACCCTTACAGACTCAAGCATTCTCTCTCCTGACCTTGTTAAAAAGGGATTTCACACACTTACACTCTTTGGTTTACATACTGATGCCTCACTCTTTGACCACGACCCAGAAGGTGCTCGTGACATTGCGGTAGCTAGCGCTCTTGCTAGTCTCAATGAATATTTAGCAGAACCTATCGAAAGTGTGATCGCACGAAACTCTGATGGATCACTCGCTCTTGAAGCGAAATCTCCGCTTGATCTCGAAGCAGCAATTGGACTTCCACGAGGAAACATATTTCATCGCGATTTAGATTTCCCCTTCATCGAAGAGAGTGAAGTCAGTGATCGGCCGCAGTGGGGGAGTGAGACCGATGATCCCCATATCTTTATCGCAGGTGCGGGGGCTCGCCGCGGTGGTGGGGTGAGCGCGATTGCAGGACATAATGCAGCAATGTCAGTTCTCTCGCGCCAATAGTCTGCATTAGGCTTATCTCATGAGCCACGAGAACTCGAATGAAAAACTTTCGACGAGAGCAATCACTGCCGGTCGCCCAAAGCGTGGCGCTGACAGCCCACTCAATGAAACCATCTCACTCAACAGCACGTTTGCAGCAGGTGGTCCGATTGGTTATGGACGTTACGGTAATCAAACGTGGAGTGCAACGGAGTCTGCAATTAGCGCTCTCGAAGGTGGAGAGACATTAATTTTCTCATCTGGCATGGCGGCCATTTCTGCAGCGTTCTCAACTCTTGCTCATGGAGCACGAGTTGTCGCATCGGATCAGGGCTATAGCGGTGTGATGACGCTTTTAAATCAATACAACTCAAGCGGTCGACTAATTGTTACCTTTGTCGATCTATCAAAGACAGATGACGTTCTCGCAGCGCTCCCAGGTGCTGATTTGTTATGGCTTGAATCGCCAACCAATCCTGGTCTTGATGTGGCAGAGCTTCCTGAGTTAACTTCTGCAGCCAAGGCTAAGAAAATTCTTGTGATGGTTGATAACACCTTCGCGACAGCCTTGACCCAACGCCCCCTTGAATTGGGTGCAGATGTTGTAATGAATTCAGTTACTAAATTCTTATCTGGTCACAGTGATCTACTTATGGGCTCACTCTCCACCAAGAATGTCGAACTCTTTCAAACACTTGAAACTTCCCGAAAATTACTTGGAGCAGTTCCAGGCCCATTCGAAGCATGGCTTGCACTACGTGGAATTCGCACCTTCCCGCTCCGCTTTAATAAGTCATGCGAGAGCGCACTTGAGTTGGCCAAACGCCTGAGTTCTCACCCTCAAGTCTCGCGAGTGCGCTATCCAGGTTTGCCGACGGATTCTCAGCATGAGCGTGCAAAGAAGTTTATGGAAACCTTCGGTGCCGTCCTTTCATTTGAGATAAAGGGCTCTGCAACCGATGCGGATCGTCTCTGTGAGAGCTCCTCGATTATTTCGCATGCAACGAGCCTCGGTGGCGTGGAGTCGCTATGGGAGCGCAGGCGTAGATGGCCGAGTGAGAGCCCATCGGTGCCTGAAAATCTGATTCGCCTCTCGGTGGGCTGTGAAGATGTTGATGACCTATGGGACGATATTCAAAGAGCGTTCTCCGCGATTTAACTCAAGCCGTACAGAAATTTCTCCAGATTAGAGGTAAATTTAAGGTATGAAAATTATTCGACGCCTCCTAGCCGCGGTTGCTGTAATCGCCCTGGCTTTTAAAGGCGTTGCATCATTTCTTTCATGGGTTGAGCGTCAAGATGATCAACCTGCCGAGGCATGGCTCGATGAAGATGAACTCGACTCTGCCGATTCAAAAGAAGCGTAGATGAGCACCGAATACATTCCAGGAACGTGCAACATCGGGGCCGGTGAAATTCGCCAGCGTCAGTTTGTGGCAGCGATTGGCACAATCCTCTTTGTCGGAGCCGCCATCTTCCTCTTTGCAGTTGATGCATCTCGTTCAGCGCGACTGGCCCTCTTTTTTCCACTAATGGTGGCGAGCATCGGCTGGGTTCAATCACGTAGAAAATTCTGTCTTGCATATGGATTTATGGGAACGTTTAACTTTGGAAAGCTTGGTCAGTTATCTAAAGTCAGCGATAAGAGCGCTCTTCGTGCCGACAGAATCACGGCACTGACGATTCTCGCGCAGAGTCTTGCATATGCACTGCTAGTTACTGCAGTGATGTATTTCCTTCCTACTTCGCTATAAACACAGTCAGATTATCTGAGTCACCTTTTAACGTTAGCAGTTAATTCTTTTTATCAGCTCGTGGCGTTGGTCCTTTTGACTTACTTCCTTTAGCTGAAAACCCATAGGGCTTAACAGGCGGTTGTGGAGGACTCATAAGCGGTGGAAGTTCAGCGACCGCTTTGTCGCGGTTTGCTGCTGCCAGCGCTCTCGCGGCGGCGAAGACGGCCTTACTTGATGCCCCCCGTCCAGCGTTTCTTGCATCCTCAGCAGCTTGACGTAGCGCTTGATTAAATGCAATTGCAATATTGCGCAATTCTTTTTCGCGTAGGTCGCGGGCATCTTGATAGATACGGTACTCAATTTTATATTTAATAAGATCTAATTCATATTGCTGTGCTAGTGAGAGAGTGGGTGCAGGAGTTACATCCGCTGCAAAGGAAGAAGTCGAAGGCATGGAGATCGCTAGCGCGCTGATCAGAACCAGAAGAATGCGGTTTTTGTTCAACATATCTGCCCACCTCCTCGATCAATTAACTCAGCATTTACAGTCGAAATAATGACATTTAATTTTGTGAAGAATCTGTGAATCTTAACTTAACTCGCAGGGATTAGGGGTAGAGGGTAGAAAAGTTAGACGAGACCTGCGAGGCTAGGGCTATGGAGTCAGCAGAGAATCCGATGATCAAGGTCCTCATTGTTGATGATGAGGCGGGTGTGCGCGAGCTCTTAAAGGATGCCTTGAAGTTATCTGGATTTGAGACCCAAGCAGCGGGCGATGGAATGAGCACATTGACACTGCTCAGAAGTTACACACCTGACATTATGATTATTGATATCAATATGCCGTTGATGGATGGATTTGAGTTAGTAGAACGACTGCGTAGCGTCGGTAACAATATTCCAGTTCTGATGCTGAGTGCCCGTGCTGACCGAGTGGATGTAACGAGAGGGCTCACCCTTGGTGCTGATGACTATGTGACCAAGCCATTTGGATTAGAAGAGTTGGTTCTTCGTCTCAAGGCGATTCTGCGAAGATCTCACCCGGCAAGTGGCACAGAAAGCTTACTCACCTGTGGTCCGATCTCCATCGACGATCTCAGCCACACAGTGAAATTTAGCGATGAGGTAGTTGATCTCTCCCCAACCGAGTACCGATTATTGCAAGTACTTATGGAGAATAAGAACCGCGTCCTTTCTAAAACGATTCTTCTCGACGATGTTTGGGGGATCACTTTTGAGTCAGAGAGCACCGTGGTCGATACTTATATTTCCTACCTACGCAAGAAGCTTCACCGAGATTCATTTGATGGAATAAAGACCGTACGTGGCGTTGGATTCGTGATCCAGGAGCCAAAGAAATAGTGAGAAGAAGGAGTTCACGTGTAGTCATTGCAAGTGCCTTGGTGACAACTGCTCTCGCACTTTCAATCGGTGGCTTTGCAACAGTCTCTTTAAGAGATTCTCAGATTCAGACTATTGATTTACAACTCAAGAAAATTGACGACGCGGTGAGAGCTAATCCAGATTCTCCGGTCAGCTCCGCACTCGATGCAGCATCTGAAGAAGATTTTAATATCACCATCGCTATTGTTTCCAGTAATGGCAGAGTCACGATCATCAATGAGTCACGATTAGATTTTGACTCCCTTCCAGATGATTCTCTCCTAGCATCCGCGCTCATATCTCCAGTTACTGTTGAGGCAGAGGAAAGCTATCGACTTCTGGCACAGGTGATATCAGGCGGTGATCGGTTAGTTTTTGCTGATTCGCTGGCAACTGTCGAATCCACATTCACCAGCAATCTCAAGCGCGTCCTACTCTTTACACTTCTGGTCGATTTACTCGCAATCGGCATATCAGTGCTTATTCTGGGCAGGAATAATCGAAAGTTAGAAGCGGATTCTCTGCTGCGCATGCAGAGATTTTTAGCGGATGCATCTCACGATCTGCGAACTCCACTTACTGTCATCAAGGGATACTCAGAACTACTGAGCAAGAATCAAATTCAAGGTTCAGAGGATCGAACTCGTGCCTACGAGCGAGTGAACTCCGAAATCATTCGAATGGAAAATCTCATCCATGATCTCTTGCTATTAGCCGAACTGGGGGAGACCACCAGACCAATCTTTGAGGAAGTTAATCTGAGCGATCTGGTCAGATCGTATTCTCACGATTTTTCCACTCTCAATCCAACACGTGCGTTAGATGTGAAGATTGACTCTGAAATTACTATCGATGGTTCAGTCGAGCATCTTCGTCGTCTTATTCAAAACATTTTTAATAACATCACTCGCCATACCGATGAGAGTGCTCCGGTCAGGGTCTCGTTGTACATGATGGGTAAACGAGCCACGCTCACTATCGAAGATGGTGGAAAGGGTCTGCCCGAAGATGGCTATAGGGATGCTGTCACAGCCCTTAACCGGTTTGATTCACGCCGATCTCCCGAAACAGGAGGCTCTGGCTTAGGGCTCTCCATCATTGCAGCGATTGTTTCTGAGCATGACGGCATCCTTAATCTAAAGAAGAGTGAACTGGGTGGCCTGGCAGTCGAGATTCTTATCTAACTCTCAACCTGACTTTTGCGGGTGCTGTACAGGCTTGCAATTGTTGCAAGCACTAAACAAGAGACGATTACAAAGAGACTTTGCGTAATTGTCACTTCAGGGATATGCCATCCAAATATCTCGTGTACATCAACTGCGTGGAATGCGTGGAATAAAAGTTTAAATCCAATGAATGCAAGTACTGCCGATAGTCCTTTACCGATATAAACCAGGCGAGTCATGAGACCGCCGATGAGGAAATAGAGCTGTCTGAGCCCCATAAGAGCAAAGATATTTGCAGTGATCACAATGTAGACATTTTCAGTAAGACCAAAGATTGCTGGGATTGAATCCAGCGCAAAGAGCAGATCAGTCATACCTAGGGCTAAGAGAGCAATAGTGAAGGGCTTGAGACCACGGGAACGTAGGAATTTAATGATGCGACTATCTTCCTGCTCTTCCTCCTTATGAGCGCTTTCCATAAAGAGCGAGACAGCTGTATAGATAAGAAAGCCGCCGAAGATGAAGAAGACCCACTCGAACTGTTCGATTGCTGCCTTACCTAGCGTGATCGCGATAATGCGAAGTACTAGGGCGATGAGAATTCCGATCAGGAGTGCTAACTGTTGCTTCTGCTTATCAATTTTAAGTCGCGTCAAGATGAGTACGAAGACAAAGAGGTTATCGAATGAGAGCGAATACTCAGTAAGCCAGCCTGCGAAAAATTCTTGTTGCTCTCTGGCGGTGAGCCATTGACTCAGGAAGAGACCGAATGCAACTGCTAAAGAAACATAAAAAACGCTCCACGCTGTCGCCTCCCGCATCGATGTATCTTTTTTACGGCGGGTAACTGCCCACGCAAAATCAAGTGCGATGATTACAAGCAAGGCGGTAATCGTAATAATCCAGTTAGTCGTGGAAATCGTTGCGACCTGTGTCATGTATTGAGCCTAACACTGGTGCGTTCTAGGGTAATTTAGCCACATGGCGCCGATCGAACGGATCTCACTCGATGCCGCATTTACGCAGGCGCTGGGATATCTCGAAGAGCCTGCGAGTATTGCCCGAATAGTTCTCACTGGACGTCGTAGAAATATGCAGACGCTCACGCAACGGATAGATATTCGCCCCGTGATGATCAAAGAATTGCTCCATTTTCAAGTGAGCACTAGCGATGGCAAGGTAGTGACTACTAAGAATTATCTCCCTGCAGACCTTCCAATTGCTGAGTACCTAAATGCAGGGTATTCAAATGTTCTTATTGAAGCGTTGCATGAGAGTTTCTCGCTTCAGATTTCAAAGAAAGATGAGCCCTTGATCAGTATTAAGTCTGGAGCAGCTCAAATAGATCTTTCACATGATCGAAAGAAGTCGCGGTTGTTAGATCCTGCCGATCCTTTCCTTCTCGAAGTGGGAATCACTGATGTACATGGCAAGGTCAAGCCATCAAAGATGGATAAGTACATGCAGGTCGAAGAATTTCTGCGATTGCTCACTCCAACTCTCAACCAAGGGATAGAGGCAGGTCACTTGAATAAACCAACCGTTGATAAACCATTGACGATCGTTGATTTGGGTTGTGGCCATGCTTACCTCACCTTTGCCGCACACCAATTCCTTAAGGCCCAAGGCATGAACATCAAGGTCGTTGGTATTGATATTCGCACCGCATCTCGTGATCGCAATAACGAGATCGCTAAGAAACTCGGCATCACAGATTCAATTGAGTTTTTAGCCGAAGAGATCTCAGAGACATCTCTGAAAAGAGCAGATGTCGCAATTGCGTTACATGCATGCGATACCGCAACAGATGATGCCATCGCCTGGGCCCTTCGCTCCGACGCCACAATGTTGATGATTGCACCGTGCTGCCACCATGACATTCAATCCCAGCTCACTGATTCACCCGAACCGTGGTCGCTGATTACTCGATATGGAATTATGCGCGAGCGTCTAGCGGATTTGCTCACCGATGCATTTCGTATGCAGCTCTTGAAAGTACGAGGCTTTCGCGTTGAGGCGATCGAGTTCGTCGGTGGTGAACACACCCCACGAAATCTCATGATTCGAGCAGTGAAGACCAATACTCCCGTTGATCCAATTGAGATAGCGCGATATGAAGAGATGACCTCAATCTGGAAGGTAAAGCCTGCACTCGCACGTCTTATCAACCCGTAGACTTAGGCCATGTCAAAGGTGCTCGCATCACTGCCGGTCGGTGAAAAAGTTGGTATTGCCTTCTCGGGAGGGCTAGATACCTCAGTTGCAGTTGCATGGATGCGCGCAAAGGGAGCGATCCCATGCACCTATACAGCAGATCTTGGCCAGTACGACGAGTCTGATATCGATTCAGTACCGGTACGTGCAAAAGAGTATGGCGCAGAAATTTCACGCTTAGTTGATTGCAAGACCCCACTAGTCGAAGAAGGTTTAGCCGCACTCGCATGCGGAGCTTTTCATATCCGTTCGGGTGGAAAGCAATACTTCAATACAACTCCACTTGGTCGCGCAGTTACCGGCACACTTCTTGTAAGAGCAATGCTCAGCGACAAGGTAGATATTTGGGGCGACGGTTCGACCTATAAGGGAAATGACATCGAGCGTTTCTATCGTTATGGCCTTCTCGCAAATCCAAATCTCAAAATCTATAAGCCATGGCTTGATGCGGATTTCGTCCGTGAACTTGGCGGACGCAAAGAGATGTCCGAGTGGCTTGTTGCAAATAAACTTCCCTACAGAGACAGCACCGAAAAGGCATATTCGACAGATGCCAACATTCTCGGCGCAACTCATGAAGCAAAGAATCTAGAAAGTCTTGACGCATCAATTGAAATCGTTGACCCCATTATGGGAGTTCGTTTCTGGGACGCATCTGTTTCAATTGCTAGCGAAGATGTGAAGATTGAATTTAGCCAGGGTCGCCCAGTTGCACTTAACGGTAAGCGCTTTGATGACGTCGTTGCGATGATGAATGAGGCCAACGCCATTGGCGGACGTCACGGTCTTGGAATGACAGACCAAATTGAAAATAGAATTATCGAAGCAAAGAGCCGTGGAATTTATGAAGCGCCAGGTATGGCCCTGCTCTTTATTGCTTACGAGCGCTTACTCTCTGCAATTCACAATGAAGATACGATCGCGAATTATCACGCTGAAGGAAGACGTCTAGGCCGACTTCTCTATGAAGGACGTTGGCTTGATCCGCAATCACTGATGCTCCGCGAATCACTTCAGCGGTGGGTGGCATCTGCTGTCACAGGCGAAGTAACTCTGCGACTACGTCGTGGTGATGATTACTCCATCATTTCAACATCTGGCCCACATTTAAGTTATCACCCAGATAAATTATCGATGGAGCGCACCGAAGATGCAGCTTTCGGACCTACAGATCGCATCGGACAATTAACTATGCGTAATCTCGATATTGCCGATACCCGTGAAAAACTCGAGATGTACCGATCTCAGGGGCAACTTGGACAAGGTGAATTCACCTTGATCCACGAAATCGATAATAAATAACCTCAATCAGCAGTTAGGATTCACCCATGAAAAAAGTTGCTCTCGTCCTAGCACTCTCACTTGTCGCCCTCACAGGCTGCTCAGAAATTGGAGATGACATGTCATCAAATACTCTTGTTCAGGTCACCGCTAATGCAGGTGAAGCCCCAACAATTACCGCCCCAAGTGGCGATGCACCTACAGAGCTGATTGCTCAAGATGTAATCGTTGGTACCGGAGCAACAGTCTTGGCAACATCTACTCTGACAGTTCACTACACACTGATGCAGTGGTCAGATGGCGCAATCCTTGAATCATCATGGAGTTCTGGGAACCCAGCAACATTCCCACTTGCAAATGTGATTACAGGTTGGCAGCAAGGTTTAGTAGATGCCAAGGTTGGAACACGTCGCCTCTTGGTTATCCCTCCTGCACTTGGGTACGGACCAATGGCTGGTCACCCACTTGAGAAGGAAACACTTATCTTCGCAGTCGACATCATTGCAGTTTCCTAAATCTTTTAGGAACTACTGTGGACAACATGTCGCTCCTACACGTTCTTGACCTTCTCTCTGTCTTCGTCTTTGCGCTAGTTGGTGCTCGCGTTGCAGCAGATAGAGGTCTTGATTACGGCGGAATAGCACTAGTTGCTATAGCGGCATCGGTTTCAGGCGGAACACTTCGCAATATTTTCCTCGGCCTTAAGCCAATCCTGATCACAGATGTCTGGGTAATCACGAGCGTGGTTGCAGCCGTTGGAATCACTTTGAGTGTTCGACGGGTGACTCGAATAGGTAAGACCTTATTGATTATGGACACTCTCGGGTTAGCCATTGCTACCGCATCGGGAGTTCAACTAGCGCATAACCTCAATAGCCCTTGGTTTGCAACAATTATTCTTGGTGTGATCACAGCGATCACTGGGGGATTGCTACGCGATCTACTCTGCCAACTTGAACCAGTCCTGCTCCATCGAGAAACAATTGCAACTTCATCGCTCTGCGGTGCAGCAGCCTTTGTTCTTCTCATTGAACTAGATGTTGTCGTCACTGCTGCGACAATCACCGCTGGGATCGTTGTTGCTTTAGTTCGGGCACTTTCCATTCAATTTGATCTCAATCTTCCAAAATTCAAGGCAGGAAGCAAGTGATTCGCCCAGCCCGTATAGAAGACACCGCTGAAATCCTAGCCATGATTTACGAATTAGCGGTCTATGAGAAAGCGCCCGATGAAGCCAAGGCAACTGCTGAGCAGATCCACCAATCTTTCTTTAGCGATAACCCGAAAGTTTTCTGTGAGATTGTTGAAGTAGAAGGAAAAATCGCAGGGTTTGCTATCTGGTTCTTAAACTATTCCACGTGGCAGGGCTTGCACGGCATCTATCTTGAAGATCTCTTTATTAGACCTGAATATCGTAAGCGTGGATATGGCAAGGATTTATTGAAACACCTTGCAGGAATCTGTAAAGAGCGCGGATATGGTCGTTTTCAATGGTGGGTGCTTGATTGGAATACTTCGGCGATCGATTTCTACACTTCACTCGGCGCCAAAGCTATGGATGAATGGACTGTCTACCGAGTCTCTGGCAAAGAGCTTGATGAATTAGCTCTTGAGGATCGCTAGCGCAACCGAAAAATCTCTCTCAAAGACCATGAGTGAGGGACCTTGTAAGGTCTGAGTCAACGTTGCTTTGATATTTGAATCTTTTAACTTCAATAACGCCATCTCAGCTTCAATGTAATTTCCTGGAGTAGGCAGAGCCTTAAGTAGGCCGTACTCATCTTTCTTGCCGGCGTTGATGGGAGTAACAATCATCTTCTTATTCGATGAGTAAGCCCACTTAAGGAAGAAGATCAGTATTCCAACGGCGGCAAAGCCACCAAAGGACGAGAGAAAGAGGGCGTTATCAATACCGCCTAGCATTGTGAAACCCTCACGCGTTAATCACTCCGGTTGCTAGAAGAATCAAAATAAGTGTACCGAGAGCGATGCGATAGATAATAAATGGCATAAAGCTTCGCGTGGCGATGAATTTCATCAGCCACGCAATCACTACGTATCCGACGATGAAGGCAACCAGGGTCGCACCAAAAGTTTCAATCAGCGTGTATGGAGCATTGCTATCGCCATCACTGATTGCACCCTGTAGTTCATAAAACCCACTACCGAAAACTGCTGGCACTGCCAACAAGAATGAATAACGCAGCGCACTCTCGCGCGTATAACCAAGGGTTCGTCCCATCGCAATTGTGGCACCTGATCTAGATACGCCAGGGACGAGTGCAAGAGCTTGCGCAAATCCGTAGGCCAATCCATGGCCACTAGACAACTTAGAGATATCGCGCTCACTTTTCCCAAACCTATCTGCGATTCCAAGAACAATGCCGAAGACAATCATCACGATCGCAATAAGCCACAGGGATCTAAATGTGTTTCGAATATTCTCTTGAAACAGATACCCGAGAATAACAATCGGTAATGAGCCAAGAATAATGAGCCAGCCAAGACGTACATCCTGCGCTGATTCTTCAATACTGGCTCTACGGAGTAGAACGCGATTAATCCACGCCGAGGCAATCCGCATGATGTCGCGACGGAAATAAATGAGGACTGCCAGCTCAGTTCCAATTTGAGTAATGGCAGTGAAGGTGGCACCAGGATCACTAGCACTCGGGAGAAACTCTCCAGTGATGCGAAGGTGGGCACTAGATGAGATTGGTAGAAACTCAGTCAACCCTTGGATCAAACCAAGAAATAGCGCCTCAAACATGCGCTAAGTATGACATCAACCTTGAACATGAGGTCAGCGCCGTTCAATCACATTCCTACTGGATAATGATAGTTTTCGTCTGCTATCAGAGAGATTGAGGACGCCGACGATGGATAAAGATCGTGAAGATGCAGGACACGAGTATTTTTCTCAACTCTACGGCGCAACCTCGGTAGAGGGAGAACCTCAACAAACAATTTTTGATAAATGGCGTGACAGGCTTCTTGTAAATACTTACCGCAAGTACAGCACAAGCAAACTTTCTGATTCTGACGTTCTCGACGTCGGGTGTGGCTATGGCTGGCTTCTAGATGCCTTCGAAGGCGCACACACACTTTGCGGTGTTGACATCGCTCATCACGCAGTTGAGGTTGCAGCTAAGAGAAAACCAAACAGATTTTTCAAACAAGGCGATCTTCACGAACCCAGCCCGTTTAGTGAAAAATTTGATCTGATTTTGGCAATCAACATTATTGAACATCTATCAGATCCAGAAGCAGGTATTCGATCAATCAGAGATTCGGCAAAACCGGGAGCGATTGTTCTTGTGCATATGCCCACTATTTCGAATTGGCTCACTCGCTGGGAATACTCCAAGCTCTACGATTCAGACCCAACGCATATCTACCGACCTTCAGGCAAAACTGTGCGCAAATTGTTTGAGGCAGATGGATTTGAAACCCTACGAGATTCTTACCTGCCACACTTTCCGGCGCTTCTCACAAAGGTGTGGCCGATTCATCCGGCATACCTTGCAGTCTTTAGGAAGAGCCGCTAAAACCTTTTCGTGTAGACCTCTATTGCTTGAGCACCATAGTTGATTGTCCTTGAATAGTAATTGTTTTAGTATTCAAAGTTTCAATGGTTTTGGTTCCAGCGAGTGCACCTTTAACAAGAACTGACCACTTCGACTTGGTAGGCAACGTCAAGGTCGCTGTTCCAGGATTCGGATTGTGGATGACCAGGATTGTCTTGGCGGAATCTTTCACAGCAGCGCCATTGATCGTGTAGGCGATTACCTCATTTGTTGTTGGAATGAATTTGAGGTTCGCCTTGATTTGAGCAGTTGTGCTCATACGGAAGGCCGGATGTGCTTTACGTAGTGCGATCAGTCCTTGGAAGTACTTAGTGGTGCTTACATACTTACTCTTAGTTGACCACTTAAGTGAGTTGACTTCATCGCTGGACTTATAGCTATTCTCATCGCCACCCTTAGAGCGTAGGAACTCTTGCCCTGCATGTATAAAGGGCACACCCTGTGACAGAAGCGCCACAGATGATGCGAAGTGGCTTAACTGAATTACCCCTGCAGGAGTCACACCCTTCACACTCGATGTGATCTTGTCTGCAAGTGTCATATTGTCATGTGATTCAACATAATTCACCGATTGTCCTGGCGCTAAGGCGCTCCACTTGGCAAGGAAGGAATCACTGTATTGAGTGTTTCCAACGATGCCTACAACAACATCAGATCGAGATGTGAGCTTTCCTGTTGCCCAGCCGGGATCGGCTGGATTAAAGACTGAACCTTTAAGGCCATCGCGAATCTGATCGTTAAAGACAGCAACATTGTTGAGCTTTGAGATGTTCTTCTGGGTAGCACGAATTTCTGCAGGGTGGGTGCCCATATCCCAGCCTTCTCCAATAATGATAATTGTTGGATCGATCTTCTTGAGTTCGGCGCTGACTTCGTTGATCGTTTGAATATCCATAAGGCCCATGAGATCAATTCGGAATCCATCGAAGTTGTATTCGCTCGCCCAGTACTTAAAGGAATCAACAATAAATTTGCGAACCATTGGACGTTCTGAAGCGACATCATTACCAACACCGCTTGCGTTGGTGAGGCTGCCAGATTCATCAGTTCTAAACCAATAACCCGGAACGATCAACTCTTGGCTGAAATTACTTGTGGTGTAAACATGGTTATAAACAACATCCATTTTTACTCGAAGTCCTTGGTTATGCATGGCTTGGATCGCCGCCTTGAGCTCGGTGATTCGCGCAGTTGGATTTCTAGGATCTGAGCTATACGAACCTTCAGGAACGTTGTAATTCATTGGGTCATAACCCCAGTTAAATGTTGGTGAAGCCTCATCTACGGATGCAAAATCAAAGATTGGTAGAAGTTCCACGTGGGTAACGCCGAGATCTTTGATTGCTGAGATGCCAGTTTTGATCCCGTTGTGTGTTGTGTTCAAAACGGTAAAGGCTGAGTACTTACCCTTATGCATCGCTGGGATTCCACTTGATGCATCCATCGAAAGGTCACGGACATGGAGCTCATAGATAATTGCATCAGTTGGTTTCCCACTAAATGCAGGCTTCTTCATACTCCACTGCGCGGGATCAGTCTTGTCCAGATCGACAACTACTCCTCGAACTCCATTGATCGTCGTTGCACGAACATACGGATCGACAGCTTCATTCGTCATGCCATCAACACTCACGCGATAGTTATAAATGAGGCCATTCTTATCTCCAGAAAGTTCTGCAGTCCATGTTCCGTTGATGCTAGAAACCATCGAAGTCACAGTGGCACTTGCTACAGAATCATCAGCTTTGGCATAAGTAACTAGATCTACCTTTGTCGCTGTAGGTGCCCAAACTCTAAACTTTGTTCGATCCTTTGAATAAGTGTTTCCAAGATCATTGCCAGTGTAGGTAAATTTAGATGCAAAATCAGCAGAGTCATAGAGCTTGGCTAACTTATTGGCGATTGGAATTTGAATCTCGCCCGTCGGTTTCTCATAGTAAATGACAGGATCACCTTGGCGTAGCCATACTTCGGCCGATCCATCTTCTTTAAACTTATTTATGAAGCGATCAGCGGAGACATCCTTGGCAACCCAATCACCTTTTCGAACGATGATTCCTACACTTTCAAACTTATCCATTCCATCTAGCTCAACACGTGCGATCTTTCCGAAGTCATCGCTTTCAGTAAAAGCCACGCCAGCTTTGTTGACATCTACATCCGTACCTGTGGTCACGTTCTTCCAGAGCCAGAGGTTCCAGTTTGTGTAATCAGTATCCGCGCGCTGGTAATGAACGGTGAGCTTCACAACTGCCGGGGTGGCAGCAGATGAGACCGCGGGAACACCCGATGTAAGAAGGATCGCTATGGCGAAGAGAGAAACGATGCGAGGAGCTAGTTTTTTCATAGGAAAAAAATAGTCCCTGAAGGACTGTAAAAGCGGTAATTGAGATAACGAAAAGGTTACGCCCCGACTATTGAGGGCTCACCAAGCGGGTCGAGAGCTCTGGATTATTTCTTTCTAAAGAGTTTTCTACCCAAGTACTGAACTCGCACCGCTAGTTTAGATTTGAAGGTCCCAGGGCCTTTGGGAATCTCAACACTATTTTCAGTGATCGGGGTTGAGTTTTCGAGAACCTCATAAAAATTTTCCATTGTTATCTCATTAGCCTTACTCAAGGGGTCTTCGTAGGATCTGACCTTTGAGATGGATCTACCACCACAGTATGAACAGAATTGGCTGTCATCAGCAACGATCTTCTGGCACTGCGGGTTTAAACAGATAGCCACGTGTTTTCCTTTTCTAATTTCAACTATCGAGGATGAGTCGGCCTTGGTAGATTTTCTATGTGCAAAAATCGTACAGCCAAAGGATAGTTCACGCCCGAAGAGTTACGCGCACTCTTACCGTGGTGATAACTTCCTTAATCCTGTCCTTGGTGACACAGCCATCGCATGCCAATGATCTGAGAATATGGGACTCGCTGCAGGGCACAAATCCAAAAGGATACGTACTGTTACTCAGACATAGTCTGGCACCTGGATCTGGTGATCCTGCCAATTTTAGATTAGACGATTGTTCGACTCAACGAAATCTTTCAGATGAAGGTCGCGAAGATGCGAAAGAAATTGGTGAATGGCTCAAGCGTAGAGAGATCACTATCGCGCGAGTGGAGTCAAGTAGGTGGTGTCGAGCAAAAGAGACTGCGCAGTTACTTGATATCGGCAAGGTTAGGTTAAACAAGAACCTAGATTCGCTCTTTCGCGAAACGAATATCGAAAGCCATCCAGCGACTCTGAAGGTACGTAAGCAAATTCTAAACTACCGAAATAAGAGCGGGTTATTGGTGCTGGTCGGGCATTATGTGAATATCGCTGCCCTAACAGATGTTGGTGTCAACTCTGGTGAGGGAGTCCTAGTTCGTACAGATAGTAAAGGCGTTATTCGAGTTGTGGGGGTTACCCCGTCGCTAAATTAAGCAAGCTTGTTTGGTAATTGTGTAGTCAATCCACCATCGATGACATATGAAGCACCAGTGATAAACGAAGATTTTTCAGAGCACAAGAAGCCCACTAGTTGACCAATTTCGTGAATAGTCGCCATTCGACCAATCGGGTGAGTTAAGCCCCATTCATGCAAGAAATCTTCAGCGCTTCTCTCTCCTGCAAATGATTCGGCTGTTGTGCGGATCATCGGAGTATCAACACAGCCAGGGAGAACGGCATTGCAGCGAATCTGTTCTGCAGCGTAATCAACTGCGATCGCGCGTGTAAGAGCGTTCACCGCTCCCTTTGAAGCCGCATATGCGAGAACATTCTTTTGATTGGCAAGTCCTTGGACCGAAGAGATGTTCACGATGGAGCCACCCTTCGCCCTGCGCATAAAGGGGACCGCGTACTTGGTCGTTAAGAACATCGCCTTCACATTGACGCCAAATGTTTTATCCCACAATTCTTCGGTGGTGTCTTCGGCAGTTCCGTAGGTTTGAATTCCGGCGCTATTCACCAAATAATTAATGTGACCGTGTTTCTCGCCAACTGCGTTCACAGCCTGCTTTACCTGCGCCTCAGATGAGATATCAACCTTTACTCCAGAGAAACGATCGCCGTACTGTGCGAAGAGTTCGCCGGCGCTGGCAATTGCCTTCTCGTCCACATCGAAAACTACGACGGCCGCGCCATCTTCTAGTAAACGTTGCGCGCTACCAAGGCCGATTCCCTTAGCGCCTCCAGTGACGATTGCTACTTTTCCCATGCGCCAAGATTAGACCTCTTTTTTTAACCGCGAAAGACCCCAAACCCTTACTATTTGGTTAATAGCGATGTGAGTGCGTCAGTACTTAATGACCCAGGAGTTAACAATGGCAACTGATCTTAGAGATTTCGATGGCCAAGTAGTACTAGTAGTTGGCGCAGCAAGTGGCATAGGTAGAGCAGCGGCGCAGTTGATCGCATCGCGCGGTGCCACACTAGTTATCGCTGATCTAGATAAAGCGGGGCTGGTTTCACTTCAGAGCGAATTATCACTTGTCGCTAATCAGATTAAGACCGTTGATTTAAGTAGCCAATCAAGCATCCAAGAGTTAGTGGCATCGGTAATCACCGATCACGGTCAGATCGATGCACTTGTTAATACCGCTGGAATTGTTGGACCGACAAATACAAAATTAGAAGATACCAACTGGGCTGCCTTTGAAAAAACAGTGGCAATAAATCTATTCGGTACTGTCTGGCTGACTCAAGCAGTTATTCCCCATATGAAGTCGAAAAAGTACGGGCGCATTGCCCACGTTGCATCGATTGCTGGCAAAGAGGGCAACCCTGGAATGCATGCCTACAACACATCTAAGGCAGGAATGATTGGCTTCGTTAAAGGCGTTGGTAAAGAGGTCGCAGCGGATGGAATCACCATCAACGCATTTGCACCTGCGGTGATTAGGACGCCATTTAATGCTGGCACGAGCGATGAAACTTTGAAATACATGCTGGCACGAATTCCAATGGGTCGAGTTGGTGAACCAGAAGAGGCTGCAGAGATGTTGGCCTTTATGGTCTCTCGGGCCTGTTCATTTACAACAGGATTTACCTTTGATGCTTCCGGGGGAAGAGCTACGTACTAGTTAACAAGACTTACCTTCGTAAGTGGATGGTGAGGGACTCGAACTACATATGCCTCATTGGCCACAAATGGATTCAATTGATCTTGACCCACAACCCATATTTGGGATTGGGTCTGACACTTACTAGATCTTGAACTGATTTAGGATGGTTTTGGCGTGTTAGATTTCTTTCCGACCCTGCAGGGCCAGCCTCTTAGACGATCGCACCTCTTTTGAAGATGGCATAACTGTTCTATACCCCTTTGGAGAACCATGTAATGGAGGTAAGCCAGGTGCGGCACTTAAGGTTGGAGAATTTGCCTCCAACTGGGGCTATAAAGTCACAGTCATCAATTCTTTCCAAATGCACAGGTTTCCAATAAGACTTGAACTATTCTTTGAGTTAAACGACTGTGGGAGGTTCGTGAATGAAGAAATCTAAGTACAAAGTTTTAGCGGTGTTGCCACTTTTTGTCTTTGCTTCCATGAGCTTACAGGCCTGTTCAAGTTCGTCCGCACATGCGAGTTGTGACAGTCTGTCCGTGTTAGCAGATCAGCTCAATACTGAGATGGCAAATGGAAACTACGAAATGGCATTTGCTGTAGTCAGAAGTATCTATTTTGAAATCAAGGACGAACCTGAAGTCCCTGCTGATGACACTATCGAGGGAAGAATCGAAAATACCAAAGGTATGGCGAACTTGATAGTCAATGGTGGGGCCGATACTTTTGGTGTAGCAAATGTAATGTCTACAATCCAGACAAACATGCTTCAAATTAAGGCGATGTGCAGCTAACTCAATCGAACCAACCACCTGGGCGCTCATGACGGTCATACGCTGGTGCACCACCTAATTCGGCGTGTGTAGTCACTTCTTTACCCTTGATTTTGAGTTTGGTACCCGCAGGAATAGAAACGCATCGACCTCTCTTCGCATTCTCCTGATAAGCCAAATCAGAGACCGTTAAAAAGACATTTTTGGTACAGTTGGTGCAGAATCGCTCCGACTCATCGCCATTAATCTTGAGAAGCTGATCCCACCGCATTGAGCATTCAAAAGCCAAAACGGATTCAATCTCTCGTGGACGGCGAGATAGACCTTGCTTTATAGCTGCAATGATCTTTCGCACATTGCCAGAATAAAACCTCATCGTTTCGAGAGTCAATGAAATAGATGGTCAGACAAATTCGCTAACGCCGTAAGCGGTAATTCGTTGGGTGTTTGGGAAGTGTTAGGAAATTCAACTTGATAAAGAAAGCTAAGAAACGCTTAGGAGTTACTAGGCCTGTAAACAGGACCTAAATGTGGGTTGTGAGGGACTCGAACCCCCGACCCGGTGATTAAGAGTCACCTGCTCTACCAACTGAGCTAACAACCCGGGGCATAAAGTGGCTTTCACCGCTGAATGCAGATCAGACCCTATCAGTGTGTTTGACCTTGTTTTGCCACCTGCCACGCGTAATGATTGAGATATGAGTCGCTGGGAGATCAGGGTAGCCATAGCCCTTAGTGGTGCTGTTTTTGCTGGGGGATTAGTTGCACCCGCATTTGCTGCGCCAGTGAAGGCGACCACTGAGGTGTTGGCAGTGGATGCGTTGGCTACCTTGGCAGTGAAGGGACGAGCGCCTAAGACGGGATATGCGCGCTCAGTGTTTGGCCCAACGTGGGCCGATGTCGATCGAAATGGTTGCGATACGCGAAATGACATTTTAAAGCGCGACCTGACAGAGGTTGTCTTTAGGGAGAAGACTCGTGATTGCGTTGTCTTAAGTGGCACCTTGGTCGATCGATATTCGGGGGAGACGATCAATTTCGTCCGCGGAAATATCACGAGTATGGAAGTGCAAATCGATCACGTTGTGGCGATGTCTAATTCATGGCAGACGGGGGCATTTAAATTAACCCTTGCCCAGCGCACCGCTCTTGCCAATGATCCGATGAATCTCTTTGCGGTAAAGGGGCGGTTGAATTCGCAGAAGGGCGATGGAGATGCTGCAACGTGGTTGCCGCCGTTGAAGAAATTTAGATGTGCGTACGTGGCTCAGCAGATTGCAGTGAAGGCAAAGTATTCGTTATGGGTTACACCGCCAGAGAAAGATGCAATGACGCGGATACTTAGCGCTTGTCCAAAACAGATATTGCCAGGAAATCAATTACCAAATCAGTAATTGTTAGTGGCTATCTTTGTATCGCTTGTATGAGGCGTTAACTTCTAATTCGGCCTCGTCGTGTCCAACCCATTCTCCGCCCTGTACAGATTTTCCAGGTTCTAGAGATTTATAGACTTCAAAGAAGTGCTTAATTTCAGAAAGTTCAAAAGCAGGAACATCACTGAGATCTTGTAGATAAGACTTTCGAACGTCACCGGCTGCAACACAGAGTAATTTGTCATCTCCGCCAGCTTCATCTGTCATGTTGAGCATTCCGATGGCGCGACATGAAACAACGCATCCAGGAAATGTTGGCTCATCAAGCAAGATAAGTGCATCTAGAGGATCGCCATCGAAAGAGAGAGTATTTTTAACAAAGCCGTAGTCATATGGATAGCGAGTGGATGTGAAGAGCATGCGATCGAGGCGAACTTCGCCGGTGTTGTGATCGATCTCGTACTTGTTTCGTGACCCTGCTGGAATTTCAACGACAACATCGAAGATCATTGTGATGCCACTTTCTTTAGTTTTTCATTAGATAGTCATGGCTGAATATCCTGCTAAAACTTGGGGTGAACGACGGGGCTCGAACCCGCGACATCTCGGACCACAACCGAGTGCTCTACCAGCTGAGCTACGCCCACCATGTGCTGTGCGGGGCTAGTCTACCTTTTCCGCAGGGGGATTTGCCCCCGTGTTTGGGGCTTCAATGAATACGTTGGCGCGGTAATACTTCAACTCTTCGATCGAATCTTGGATATCACCGAGTGCGCGATGGTTGCCAGTCTTGGCGGGGGCGGCGAAATAGATCTTGGGATACCAACGGCGAGCGAGCTCTTTGATGCTCGAAACATCGACTGTGCGATAGTGCAGATACTCAGTTAGGCGCGGCATATCGCGCGTGATGAAATTGCGATCAACGCTGACAGAGTTTCCAGCTAGCGGTGATTTCCCTGGGGTTGTCCCGGTGGATTCGAGGTAGGCCAAGATCGCATCTTCAGCGGCTTCAACGGTGATGCCGTTGGGGATCTCGGTGATTAGCCCCGAGTCGGTATGCATCTGGGTGACGAACTCATTCATGCCGCCAAGTTGCTCAGGGGTGGCTTTGATGACGACATCAACGCCTTCACCGATCAGATTGAGTTCGGAGTCGGTGACAAGGACGGCGATCTCGACCAGCGCATCAGATTCAAGGGAAAGACCCGTCATCTCGCAATCGATCCAGATTAAATGGGGGAGTTCGGTGGCCATATCGCGCAGTTTAGGGGGTCAAGCGCTCGCTGAGTGAATTCAGCATGAGTTCACCTTCTGTTCACCTTCTGTCCGTGCACTCTCTCCCGTCTACGGCCAGACTCGGCGCGTGACCCAGACCTTAGGTGCTCAAAGTTCGACGCCTGCTCCGCGCGAACTTGTAACCAAGCCTCGCCTGTCAGATCAGATTTTCCGCGTCATCGTTACTGCAGGTGGAATGTCATCACTGATTATTTTAGGTTTGATCTTTGCCTTCCTTGCCTATCGCGGCATCGGAGTTCTTCGCGTCGAAGGTTTTGGATTCATCACCAATTCAAATTGGGATGTTGTCGAAGATGAGAATTCGAATATCGTTTCGCAAGATTATGGCCTTGCCGCCATGTTGGTGGGAACAATCTTGTCAGCAACTGTTGCTGTCATTGTCGGAGTTCCAATCGCAGTCTTTAGCGCACTCTTTCTTGAGTTCTACTCAGGACGCAAAATTCGCAGCATTCTGATTGCGCTGATCGATTTGATGGCCGCCTTCCCATCGATCCTCTTTGGCTTCTGGGGCTTCTTGGTCTTGATGCCGAGTGCTGAGTATTGGGCGAAGCTACTCAATAAATATCTGGGTTGGTTTCCGGTCTTTGATGTGCCAGCACCATTTTTTACGCGCTCGCCATTTATTGCAGGGCTCGTTCTTGCAATCATGATTATTCCAATCACGACATCAATTGCGCGTGAAGTTTTCTCTCAGACACCTCTTGATCGAATTCAGGCAGCGTACGCGCTCGGTGCAACTCGACTATCAATGATTCGTGCAGTGGTACTTCCATTTGGACGCGGTGGAATTGTCGGTGGCGCAATGCTCGGCCTTGGTCGCGCAATGGGTGAAACCGTTGCGGTGTATACAGTTTTGAACATTGTCTATCAGGTCAATTGGCAAGTGCTCTTCGGTTCAGGCGGAAATATCGCATCATTGATCCTTCTGAAAGTTAATGAGGCTGATCGAGAAGAAGTGAACGCACTCATGGCTGCTGGCTTAGTTCTCTTCCTTCTCACACTTATCATCAACGCTATTGCGAATGTGCTTGTGAATAACCTCGGAAAGACGGGTCGCTAAATGTCATCGGCAATCAGTCAGGGGCCAGTAACCCCTAAGCCAGGCAAACCATGGGAGCCAACGGTTCGTGAGCGTTCACAGAAGATTTTGAACTTCTTTATCTCCTTAGCACTCTCGTTCGTTCTTCTTTTCACCACTGGTCTCAATGGAAAACTAGGGTGGTTTTTCGCCTTCTTCTTCTCATTCACAGTCGTCTCATTCATCGCCGAGTTCCGCAGAGCAGGGAAGCCCGCAGCACAAGATAGTTTGCTGACTAGCGTTTCACGATTTGCAATTACGTTAGCTGTTATTCCAATCATAAGTATTTTGGCAACGGTGGTTTCAAAGGGTTGGCGCGGATTGCATTGGGGTCTTTTTACACAAGATATGGCCCAGGCAACTGTTAATGATCCAATTCAAAATGGAGGAATGCTGGCAGCAATTGTTGGAACTTTCATCATGGTTTCACTTGCACTCATTTTCACATTGCCAATATCAATTCTCACAGCGCTCTACCTCACTGAAATCAGAGGTCGATTCACCAGACCAATTCGCTTCCTTGTGCAGGCGATGTCAGGTGTGCCATCAATTGTTGCCGGGCTCTTTATCCTTTCCAGTGTGATCTATCCGGTTACCGGAGAACGCACTGGCTTGATGGGTGCACTAGCGCTAGCAATTCTTATGATTCCAACGGTAGCAAGAACAGCAGAAGAAGTTCTCTTGCTGATTCCAAATGATTTGCGTGAAGCTGGATTAGCACTCGGTGCAACGCAATGGCGCACAGTGGCGATGGTTGTTGTGCCCGCCGTGAAGAGCGGCCTAGTCACTGCAATTATTCTTGGTGTTGCTCGCGTAATTGGAGAGACTGCTCCGATTCTCTTGGTCTCAGGTGGCGGAGAAGCGACTAACTTCAATCCAGTTTCAGGGCCTATGGGCTCTATCCCGTACTACGTCTGGAAGTCATTCCAACTCGGGGGCACTGAAGAATCTTCACAGCGCACGTGGGCAGGGCTCCTTGTACTTATACTCTGGGTTCTTCTTCTCTTCACAATTGCCCGTTACATTTCTTCGCGATCACAGAAACGGTAGACAGATGACAGATAACAACCAAGGGGAGAAGCCAGAGATGAAGACTGCAACAACACCTCACTCACTCGCAGATGTTGCATCCACTCGCACCGTGAAGACCCCTGGAACTGCGCCGTTAGGGTCTGGCCTTGAGTCTCGCGGAGTGCACGCATGGTTTGGTGCCAAGCATGTACTTAAAGATGTCACCTTAGATTTTGCTGCTGGAACCGTAACCGCACTCATCGGTCCATCAGGATGCGGAAAGTCAACATTTCTTCGCACACTCAACCGTATGCATGAATTCATTCCAACGGCAGCCCTTGCTGGCGAAGTGTTACTTGGCGGAAAAGATATCTACGCATCTGGAACAGATGTAACAAAGATTCGTCTGCGCATCGGAATGGTTTTTCAGAAGCCGAACCCATTCCCATCGATGACAATCGGTCAGAATGTTCTCTCTGGTCTGAAATTAGCTCAACTCAAAGTTCCAAATACAGATGAATTGATGGAAGAGTGCCTCGTTCGTGCCGGTTTATGGGAAGAAGTGAAGGATCGCCTTGGCGAGCATGCCAGCGCACTCTCTGGCGGACAACAACAGCGTCTATGTATTGCTCGATCCCTTGCAGTTCGCCCTGAGGTATTGCTGATGGATGAGCCATGCTCAGCGTTGGATCCAGGATCAACATTCCGCATCGAGCAGACAATCTCAGAACTCGCACAGACCATGACGATCGTGATCGTTACTCACAATATGCAGCAGGCGGCGCGAGTATCTGATTACTCGGCATTTATGCTCTCTGACGGCGGACCTGGTGAATTGATTGAAGTTGCTCCTACCAATGAGCTCTTCTCTCGCCCACGGGATAAGCGCACAGAGGATTACGTCACCGGTCGTTTCGGTTAATTAACCACCTCAATAATTTGAGATAGGTTCAACTGTTATTCACCAAGTCGTAGCCATCTAGACCCCCTCTTTCAGTACTTTCGAGTCCTCACAACACGTGAGTCCCAACCTCGGGAAGTATCTGAAAGGTAGAGAATGAAACTCTCAAAGAAGTTTGGTGTCCTAGCAGTAGCGGTCGGCCTCATCGTAGGTATCGCTCCAGCGGCACAGGCAAACACAAATCTAACAGGAACAGGTGCTTCTTTCCCAGCACTACTCATCGAAGAGTGCAAGGTAGTTTTCAATAAGACAACAGGTCACTCACTTACCTACGCAGCTGCAGGTTCAGGAACAGGCCGTGACGGTTCAGATAAGCAATTAGGTCACATCTGGTTCTCAGATACACCACACACAGGTTCAACATCTCGTCCAACGCTGGTTCACATCCCAGCCGCTGCTGCTCCGATTGCTCTTTTGCATAACCTACCTGCCAAGACACAACTTTATTTATCACCAGAGACAGCAGCAAAGATTTTCGCTGGTGAAATTACACGTTGGAATCACCCTGAAATTGCAAAAGATAACAACCGCTCAGTAACCCAGATTGTTTACAAAAAGGACAAAAAAGGCGATCTCGTTAAGGATAAAGCCGGTAAGGCAGTAGTTCTTCGTACCACAAAGCGCAACATCAGCTACACACTTCCAAATCAGCCAATCACAGTTATCTACCGTTCAGATCGTTCAGGAACTTCAGGTAACTTCACAGCATGGCTACGCGGCGTTGCTCCAACAACATGGACAAAGCCTCAGAATGACACATACGTAACCGCTTTCCCTGGAAACATTAATGCTCCAGGAAACATCGGCCGCATCGTTGGCGCAAACTCTTCAACAGGAGTTGCTCAACTTGCTTCGAAGACAAAGTACTCAATTACTTATGCTGAAGTTTCATACGGAACAAAGTACAACTTGAAGACTACTGCTGTTGGAAATGCTTCAGGAAACTTTGCACTACCAACAGGTGATGCAACAGCAGCATTCCTAGGTTCTGCAACAGTTGATGCAAAGGGAATCTTCAAGTTCGACTATGCGACAAAGGAAGCCGGCGCATACACAATTGGCGTAATAACCTACATGCTTGGTGATAGCGACTATAAGGACAAGGCTGCAGTACCTGCAATCAAGCAGTGGGCAAACCTAGTTATCTCGCCTGCATGTACCGATTTAGCTCCTGACTTCATTGCGATTACAGGAACGCTAAAGAAGTATGCTGATGCAGCGATTGCAAAGATCGGCTAATACTTCCTAATCTCGAGGGTAAAAAGGAACGGCCAGGCCAACCAGCCTGGCCGTTCTTCTCTTTCTAGAGTTTTTTCTAGAGTCTGCTTCTGGGAAATGTGCGCCTGGCAGGAATCGAACCTGCGACCTACCGCTTAGAAGGCGGTTGCTCTATCCGACTGAGCTACAGGCGCCTGCAGGTGTCGTTATGATTACTATTCTAACGGCTCAACTATTAAGGTGTGACAATGGCTGAATTCATTTACACGATGAAAAAGACGCGTAAAGCGCACGGTGAGAAGGTCATTCTTGATGATGTCACCTTAATGTTCCTGCCCGGTGCCAAGATTGGTGTTGTTGGCCCCAACGGTGCGGGTAAATCGACGGTCTTGCAGATTATGGCCGGCTTACAACAGCCATCAAATGGTGAGGCCTATCTTTCCCCTGGATTTACCGTCGGAATTTTGCTGCAAGAGCCTAAGCTCGATGAAACACGGAGCGTTTTAGAGAATGTGCAAGATGGCGTGCGCGAGACGATGGATTTGTTGGCGCGCTTTAATGCAATCTCAGAAGAGATGGCCAGCCCTGATGCTGACTACGACAAATTGCTGGCAGAGATGGGCACGTTGCAAGAGCAACTCGATCATCGCAATGCCTGGGAGATTGATTCACAGCTTGAGCAAGCAATGGATGCTCTTCGTTGCCCGCCAGGAGATGCTGATGTCAGTGTGCTATCAGGTGGAGAAAAACGTCGCGTGGCTCTCTGTAAATTACTGTTAGAGGCTCCTGATCTATTGCTTCTTGACGAACCAACAAACCACCTTGATGCTGAATCTGTCTTATGGCTTGAACAGCACTTACAGAAATATCCAGGTGCTGTTGTTGCAATCACACACGATAGATATTTCTTGGATAACGTCGCAGAATGGATTCTTGAACTTGATCGCGGTCGCGCATATCCATATGAAGGAAACTACTCAACTTATCTTGAAACAAAGGCGGCACGACTTAAAGTTGAAGGTCAGAAAGATGCTAAGCGTGCCAAGCGCCTGACTGAAGAGCTTGAATGGGTCAGACAGAACGCTAAAGGTCGCCAGGTTAAATCTAAGGCACGCCTTGCTCGCTATGAAGAGATGGCTGCTGAGGCAGACAAGATGCGCAAACTTGACTTCGAAGAGATTCAAATTCCACCTGGCCCGCGCCTTGGAAATGTTGTGGTTGAAGTTGAAAATCTAGTGAAGGGTTTCGGTGATCGTGTTCTGATTGACGATCTATCTTTCACTTTGCCGCGCAACGGAATCGTTGGCGTCATTGGACCTAACGGTGCTGGAAAGACAACTCTCTTTAAAACAATTCTCGGTCTCGAATCTGCAGATTCCGGAAGCGTTAAAATTGGTGAAACGGTAAAGATTGCCTATGTAGATCAATCGCGCGGTGGAATCGATCCAAAGAAATCCTTATGGGAAGTTGTTTCAGATGGTCTTGATTTCATGAAGGTCGGACAAGTTGAAATGCCATCACGTGCCTACGTTGCAGCATTTGGATTTAAGGGTCCTGACCAACAGAAAGCAGCGGGTGTCCTCTCAGGTGGAGAGCGCAACCGTCTTAACCTTGCACTCACACTTAAGCAGGGTGGAAACCTTCTCCTTCTCGATGAGCCTACGAACGACCTTGATGTTGAAACACTTGGCTCACTTGAAAATGCTCTCCTTGAATTTCCAGGGTGTGCCGTTGTGATCTCTCACGATCGTTGGTTCCTTGACCGTGTAGCGACGCACATCTTGGCCTATGAAGGTGATTCAAAGTGGTTCTGGTTTGAAGGAAACTTCGAATCATATGAGGCAAATAAAATTGAACGCCTTGGACCAGAGGCGGCTCGTCCACATCGCGCGACCTATAGAAAGCTCACACGCTAATGAAATATCACAATCAACAATACGTTCGCTGGGATGACATCGATGCATTTGGCCATGTCAACAATGCAAAGTACCTCACCTTCGCTCAAGAGGCGCGCTTCCAATGGTCGTACTACGAGTTTGTAAAGCGAAACCAGACACCGACTATTGTTGAAATGGTCGTTGCTCGCGCAGAAGTAGATTTCATCGCCCCAATTTATGAAGGTGGCGCATTTGTCGATGTGCATATTTGGGTCGATTCTGTTGGGACATCATCTTTCACACTCAATTACGAGATCAGCTCCAACGGTGTTCTTCATGCACGAATCAAGACAGTACAAGTGGCAATCTCATTAGAGAGTAAGAAATCTCGCCCACTGACAGATAGAGAGCACGAGTTCCTTAAAGAATATATGTCATGACGCTACTTCCACGGTCCCAGCGAGCGTGGTGGCGTGATGCCGTCACCTACCAGATCTACATCCGCTCTTTCGCGGATGGAAATGGCGATGGAATTGGTGATATCAAAGGGATTCGTTCAAAGCTCCCATACTTAAAATCACTTGGTGTTGATGCGATCTGGATAACACCTTGGTATCCATCTCCACAAAATGATCATGGCTACGATGTCGCAAATTACAAAGATATCGAACCGATGTACGGCACATTAGACGATGCCCAAGAACTGATTACAGAGTGCCACGACCTTGGACTTAAGTTGATTGTCGATATCGTTCCTAACCATTCAAGTGATCAACACATCTGGTTCCAAGAAGCGCTGCGATCACCGATTGGCTCACCTGCTCGTGATCGCTACATCTTTCGTGATGGCAAAGGCGAGAATGGCGAGCTACCGCCGAATAATTGGCAATCAGTTTTCGGTGGGCCAGCATGGCACCGTCTTATCGACGCCGATGGAAAACCAGAGCAGTGGTACCTGCACCTCTTTGCAGTAGAACAACCAGACTTTAACTGGGAGAACGTTGAGGTTCGTGAGCACTTTGAAGATATTCTAAAATTTTGGCTTGATCGTGGTGTTGATGGTTTCCGCATCGATGTTGCGCATGCACTGATTAAATATCCAGGGCTACCTGATATTCCACCGGCACACGAAGATATAAAACATGGTGAATTTGTTCCAGATGAATATCGGCCGATGTGGGATCAAGATGGTGTTCACGAGATTTACCAAAGCTGGAGAAAGATTCTTAACTCATACCATGGAGATCGGATGGCCGTTGCCGAAGCATGGGTAAGTCCAGCATCTCGTATCGCTAGATATCTTCGCCCCGATGAATTAGCGAACTCATTTAACTTTGATTTTCTGACATCGCTATGGGAACCGGCATACCTGACAGCCATGATTAATCGCGCAGTTGATGCAATGGCAGAGGTTGGTGCGCCACCATCGTGGGTATTTAATAATCACGATGTGACACGGTCTGTCGATCGTTTCGATCTTGGCTTACAAAATCGCCAGGTCAATACTCTCGAGCGACAGGGTGATCCGAAGAAACTTGACCTTGCGCGAGGCACAAAGCGTGCACGCGCTGGTGCTCTATTGATGTTGGCACTTCCGGGTGGTGCATACATTTACCAAGGCGAAGAGCTAGCAGTTCCAGAAGTTCGCGATATTCCTGAAGCTCGACTGACAGATCCCATTTGGAAGATGAGCGAATACAAAGACCGCGGTCGCGATGGTTGTCGCGTCCCGATGCCGTGGAAATCCGCACCCTCTGGTGCATTTGGCTTCTCATCTAGTGTCTCGCTCACTCCAGATCAAGCGTGGCTTCCACAGAGTTCATGGTGGGGTTCATATTCAGTTGAATCACAGGTTGACGTTGCAGGTTCAACACTTTCTCTCTATACCGAAGCCCTTGCGATACGAAAGAGTGAGACAGGGTTAGGCGATGGCCCGATGCAGTGGATTGATGCTGGAAAAGATGTAATCGCCTTTTCACGACCAGATAATTTCGCGTGCTTCGTAAATTTTGGTGACTCGATCAAGATTCCAACGGATGCGCAAGTTTTACTCTCATCGCAAGAACTATCTGATGGTCTGATTCCAACCGATACAGCGGTCTGGCTGAGGCTTAAATCGTGAGCACTTTTTACGAAGAGATCGGGGGAGAGGATTTCTTTGTGGAGCTCGTCTCTGGCTTCTACGCACGTGTTGCAACAGATTCGATTTTGCGTCCTATGTATCCGGAAAGTGATATGAAGGGAGCAGCGTGGCGTTTGCAGAAATTTCTTGAACAGTATTGGGGTGGTCCTGGTACTTACTCAGAAGAACGCGGACACCCACGATTGCGTATGCGCCATGCAGAGTTTGCGATTGATTTAGCAGCCCGAGATGCCTGGCTAGCCTGCATGATGGGAGCGATTGAGGATATGGAGATGCAAGAGATCCATCGCAATCAATTGGTGAGTTACATCGAAATGGCTGCTCATTCGATGGTTAACCAACCGTCATAGATTATTTCTTAGAAGCATTTCCTAAAGTAAGTATCTCGCCATTACGGATATACCAAAGCGTTCCGTCTTCTGCTCGTACCGTTGTAATGCGCAGGCCTACTCGTTCCACGACCCCTTGGATAGTTAAAACATCAACGCGATCACCAACTCCGTACTGATCTTCGATCAGCATAAAGATTCCAGAGAGAATATCTCGCACAAGAGTTTGTGCTCCAAGACCAACGGCCACACCAACGATTCCAGCGGATGCGATAACTGGTCCGAGATTAAATCCGAACTCACCTAAAATCATTGTCGCTGCAACAATCCATACAACGGCATTGAGAATTGATCTCAGAACTGAACCGATTGTGCGAGCCCGCTCTGCCTGGCGGTTAGCCGTTCCAGGACCTGGGCGAAGGTCAGCCGATGCAAGTCGATTGACGGCACGGTTAATGGCTCGGTGCCCCACCCACTGGGAGAAGATTGCTCCGGCTATGACGGCGATGATGCGAAGGGGGGAGCCGCCAATCCACTCGAGAGCGTTCTGTAATTGATCGTTCATAGCCCTAATCTACTTGAAAGGTTATGCGAAAGGTTACGAGAAATTACCCTTTAAATACTGCAAAGTGGGGTAGATCAGGTGCAAGATAGGGCAATCGGCGCGAGCCACGCGCCTGACTCAACTGGAGCAACGATGTCGCGAAGCCTTGTGCTGAACGCAACCTATGAACCACTCGGTGTTGTTTCAGATCGTCGCGCCTTGATTCTTGTCCTTAACATGCGCGCATCCATGATTGAGTCAACTGGTGAAGTTCTTCACTTTGCATCAGGTCAATTAGAGCTTCCATCAGTTGTTCGTCTCAATAAATTTATTCGAATTCCATATCGCCATGCGATTCCACTCTCACGGCGAGCAATCTTTGCTCGCGACGGTGGACGTTGTGTCTATTGCGGTGCATCTGCAACCTCAATTGACCATGTGATTCCTAGATCACGTGGCGGAGGTCATAGTTGGGAAAATGTTGTCTCGGCCTGCCACAAATGTAATCACGTAAAGGCAGATAAGTCATTGAAAGAACTTGGTTGGAAATTACGTTCACTTCCACGCGAACCTGTTGGATCAGCTTGGCGAATTCTTGGAACAGGTCGTACAGAACCAGAGTGGCTTCCATATCTTGAGCCATTTGGTGTGGCTGCAGCGACTGCCTAACTCAATTACACTTAAGACATGATTCGTTCAATCGTATTAGCTTTCGGTATGGCCCCAGTTGAAGGTGGCGCAATGCCAGGGGAGCCGCTTACAGCGGTTCAAACTTTCCTTTATTTTGTCGCCGCACCTGTTGGACTTTTTCTCTTGATCTCAGTTCTTGTACTAGTCGGAACACGTGAGAAAAAGAAGACAGAGCCTGGCAAGAAGCCAAGCTCTGTCATCGATTCAATCGAATAAGAATTACTTATCAGCAGCGCGTGCTTTCAGTGCACGAGACATTGCATCTCGTCCTTCTGTAATCGCACGTCGTAGTGCATGAGAAGCATCTTTACCGGTGACGTTAAGCCAGTGCTCTGACTTTGCAAGTGTTTCCGGAGTGATGACCCATGTCGGGAAGAGAAGATTTGCCGTTGTCTCAGCGATTTCATAACCCTTGGTCTCCCAGACCTTTAACATCGAGTCAAAATATGGATCGACGAACTCTGCAAGTAATTCGTGGTGGATATTCTCATTAAATCCAAGGCAGGTATATGAGTGGATTGTGTTCGAGAGATCATCGGTAGTAACTGAATGGAATGCCTTTGACTTGGCTTCCTTAGTTGGCATTGATGCGTAGGCGCGTGCGGTGTACTGCTTACCGTGTGCTGTCTGATCTTTAGCAGACTCTGATTCGATATCTGCGGGGCCAAACACTCCGCGCTTAACTCCGCAGATAAAGATGTACCAGCGGATCTCAGCATCAATCACAAGCCCGTTGATTGATCCATCGAGAATTGCTTTGATGCGATCTGACTGCGCTGGTGTAACTGCAAAGTTTGCGAAGGCACGAGCAAATGCCATCTGGTGGTCACTACCGGGTACTGATGCATCGAGAAGAGCTTCAACAGATTGTGCAACCTGTCCGCGTAGCGCATCGCGCTTTGCAGGGTTGGCATAAGCCCAGATTGCGGTATCGATCTGCATCAAGGTGGCAGAGACGATAGAGATATCTGACTCACTCTTGAGAGCATTGAGTGCGATAGTCACATAATCAGTTGCAGAGAGTTCGCCATCGCGGCATGAATCCCAGAGCGATGCCCAGATAAGCCCACGAGCAAGTGAGTCATCAAGGCCACCTAAGTGGCTCTTCATGGTTGCAATTGAGCGGTCATCAAAACGCAATTTTGCATATGTCTGATCTTTATCATTGATGAGTACAAGGTCTGCGACCTTCTCACCTGCAAGAGCCGATACTTCAGTTAACGCACCAGCAACATCGAGTTCAACGCTAGTACGACGCGTTAACTTGTCACCTGAGATATCAAAAAGTCCTACATGTAGACGATGTGGACGTAATTCCTTTGATCCCACAGGCATTGTTGGCGCTTCTTGCTTAATTGAGATCGACTTGAAATTTGCACCATCAATTTCAATCACTGGACGAAGTGTGTTTACACCTGCAGTGCGAAGCCAGGTTGAAACCCATGGTGTGAGATCGCGACCTGATGCAGCCTCGAGCTGGTCGATCAGATCTTTCAGGGTCGTATTTCCAAAGGCATGCTTTGCAAAGTAAAGGCGAAGTCCCTTAATAAAGTTATCGCGACCGACGTGTGCAACGAGTTGCTGCAAGACAGATGCACCCTTGGCGTACGAAATACCGTCGAAGTTAGTGCGTACTGCATCGAGATCTTCCATATCAGTGGCGATTGGGTGCGTGGTGGACATCTGATCAACACGATACGCCCAGTTCTTGCGCAACGAGTTGAACTCTGTCCATGCGTTCTTGTATTTTGTCGATTCAGAAACTGAAACGTATGAAGCCCACTCAGCAAATGACTCGTTGAGCCACAAGTCATCCCACCACTTCATCGTGACAAGATCGCCGAACCACATATGTGCCATCTCGTGATGAATTGTTGTCGCGCGGCTTACATAGTTGCGCTCGGTTACCTTTGAACGGAAAATCAAGACATCCTCATGGAATGTTACGCAGCCAACGTTCTCCATAGCGCCCCAGTTGTATTCAGCTACGGCGATTTGGTCGTACTTGCCAAATGGATATGCCAGACCGAAGGTCTTTTCAAAGTAGGCAAATCCTTGCTTGGTTACTTCAAAGATGTTTTCGGCATCTACATGCTTGAAGAAAGATTTACGAGCATAGATACCAAGTGGGATTGTCTTCTCGCCCTTGTACTCGTCGTGAACAGATGTGTATGGACCAGCAACTATGGCAGTCACGTAGGTAGAAATCATTTGAGACTCAGCAAATTGCAGGAACTTACGATCACCATCTAGCTCTTTAGTTGACTCGACCCCGTAGTTTGAGATTACCTCCCAATGCTTTGGTGTGATGGTGCTAATTGTGAAGGTCGCCTTCTGATCAGGTTGATCAAAGCAGGCATACATACGGCGAGCATCGCCAGTTTCAAACTGCGTATAGAGGTAGACCTCGTTATCAACTGGATCAACAAATCGATGGAGACCTTCACCGGTATTCGAGTAGATGCCATCATGTTCAATCTCAAGAACATTCTCTGCAGCAACAGCAGGTAGATAGATAGTCTCGCCATCGAATTTTGAATCGAATTCAACTCCATTGAGCTTGGCACTGATGACTTTGCTACCGACGCAATCGATAAAGGTAGTTGCGCCAGGCTTAAGTCCTGTGAAGGCAACTGTTGTCTTTACGCGAAAATTCTCCGCACCAGTTGTCAGATCTAGATCGATTCGATAGCTCTTGACCTTTACGATCTCTGAACGCTCTGCCGCTTCGACCTGCTTTATGTTTGTGCCTGGCACGGGTTGCTCCTTTGTCATTTTTACCGAGTGAAATTAGGGGCTCATCCAATCATGTAAGAATGGGGCAGTGGAAACTCGCTCAGTGCGCTCGTATCGCCTGCGAGGTTCGCGTATCACCCGCTCGCAGGCCAGCGCACTCGAACGTTTCTGGCCCCTGTACGGCATCGAAATCCCTGAGGGAAAGCTCGACCTTCCAGGATTATTTCCTAACTCTGAAAAGATCATCATGGAAATCGGTTTTGGAATGGGTGAAGCCACCGCCTTGATCGGCAGAGATTTTCCGAACGATGGTTTCCTGGCAGTCGAAGTTCATTTTCCGGGCGTAGGAAAATTAATGGCGCGCATTGAAGAGCTGGGGCTTAAGAACGTTCGTATTATGGAAACTGATGTGCATCCACTTTTTGAGGAACACCTAGAAGATCAATCTCTGGATGGAATTCATCTCTTCTTCCCAGATCCTTGGCAGAAGAAGAAACACAACAAGCGCCGAATTATCAATCCTGAATTTCTCGCACTGATCGCACCGAAAATTAAAACCGGTGGATTTATCCATATCGCAACTGATTGGGTTCCTTATGCTGAAGTCATCGAAGAGGTGTTTGCATCATCTGCAGTATTTGAAGGGGGAGTAGTTGATCGCCCCGAGTGGCGCCCGTTAACGCGCTTTGAAGGACAGGGAATTACAAAAGATCATCAAGTGACTGATCTTCGCTACAGAAAAATAAACTAACAGCAGCTCTTATTTTCAAAGGCTGTGATTTTGTCGATCCGACGAATATGTCGCTCATCTGCTGAAAATGGATGAGCGATAAATGTATCAATAATCTCTTTGACTAAGGGCAATTCGTGCATGCGGCCACCTACGGCAACCACATTTGCATTGTTGTGATCTTTGGCAAGTTTCGCTGTCTCAACCGACCATGCCAGTGCTGCGCGAATTCCATTTACTTTGTTCGCAGCAATCTGTTCACCGTTTCCAGATCCACCCAAGACAATTCCTAGTGATGCCGGATCTTTTGCCACTGCCTCAGCAGCCGGGATACAGAAATCTGGGTAGTCATCGACCGCGTCATATTCATACGGTCCATGGTCAGTGACATCGTGGCCATTGCCAACGAGATGTTCGATCAACTGTGATTTGAGTTCAAGTCCTGCGTGATCGCTACCGATATGAATTCTCATAGACCCATACTCTCACGCACTTTTGCACTTTCGTTGAATGCCATAGAAAAGTAAAACCCGCCCCGCAAATTTCTCTGCGAGGCGGGTGTGATCACCTTAGGAGGAGGTGTTTTTACTGGTTAGGCCCCAGTAGTTGGAGCTGGTGCTGGAAGAGTTGGGGCTTTCGCTCCACCCTTATGGCCATGTCCGCCTTTACCAAAACCATGCTTTCCGCCAACAGCATTTACTTTGGCAGTCACATGCTCAACTACTTTTGATTTCATCTTTGTAGCTTGCTCTGCAGTCAGTGTTCCCGCTGTTACCGCGGCATCGATGCGCTTTGTGTGATCTGCAACGAGTGCTGCAATAAGTGCATCTTTCTTAGTGCCGGCAATCTGAGCCAGTGACTCTCCCGCCTTAAGACGTGAGTGGATTGTCGCGGTATCAAGTCCAATAATTCCTGAGATCAAGGTCTGCTTTTCAGCACGATCAGCTTTGAATTCTCGGAACTTGTCACCGAGTTTACGATTTTCTTTCACTGCAGCTTTGGCAGCAGCAATGGCAGCAGCAATTGAATCAGCCTGCGCTTGAGTGATTGTTCCCTTTGTCACAAGCTCTTTTAGCAAAGTTTCCATAGCTTGCTGTGAAGCAATCCCCATCTGACCAGAAACTTTGGTCACACTGACTCGCTGTGAGGACTTTGTAGCAGCGCCCGCTACTCCAATTGAACCGGCAGTGAGTGCAAGTGTTGTGATAACAACTGCAAGTACTTTCTTCTTTGACATAAATTCACCTTTCGTCCGAAGAAGTTTTCGTATCAATAACGTTTGCTATCGACTAGTCGTAATAAACCCCTTAATGCTGGCAAAGGTATTCCAAGACCCTTAGAGACTTCTGTGAATTCCAGGGTCGAATCACGCGTAGGCACCCAGCATTGCGCCAGAAACACCTAAGGAGATCCCCATTGAGCCGGTATTCGCGCCACCTCACACTTGATTCAAATCTACTGACTAGGAGCAACCCTTGAAGGCTCAACGATCTTCCCTCACTCTCATCGTTCTACTTCTTATCGCACTCGGACTGCCGAACGCGGTCGCGGCAACAAAGCCAAAGGCGGCAGGCAGATCATCGACAGCAGTGATCAACACAGTACTTAATGGCAAAGGTGCACCGTCAAAATCGATTGGAATAGATGGTGACTTCTACATTGATACGCGAAGCCTTCTTATCTCTGGGCCAAAGACAAAGGGTAAGTGGCCAGCCGCCCGCAGTATGCAAGGCGCAAACGGTACCAATGGAGTCAATGGTGCAAATGGGTCTGATGGAAAAAACGGAAGTGATGCAAAGAATATTTCAACTGCATCAACTGTTGCAGGTCCCGTAGGACCTAAAGGTGAGCCCGGTGCCAACGGTTCGGATGGTGCTAATGGATCTCGTGGATCAGATGGCTCTAATGGTGCAAACGGTTCAGTTGGAGCAACTGGTGCAACAGGTCCTGCTGGAAGTGGTGCGACAGGAGCAGCAGGTGCATCAGGAACGAATGGAACAAATGGAAGCAATGGAGCTAACGGTACTGATGGCGTTACCGGAGCATCTGGTGCAACCGGTGCACGTGGTGAAACTGGAACTGCTGGCCTCCCGGAGGTCGCAGATATCGTTATACCCACTTGGACATTACAAACAGCAACTGCTTATGGGTTCGCAACTTCAATTGGTTTTGGAGAATTAAAAGCGGGGAAGTCATACCAAATATCAATTCTTCTCTGGGGAACAACAAATAGCGTTGACTCACCGTATGGCATTGAATTGCTAACCAGTTCGGGAATTGGACCATCCTATTTCTATACTGTTTCACCATACCGATATGCAATGACGTCGACTACTTCATATAAGTATGGATTTAGCATCATGGGAACCCTCGTAGTTGGTGACGCGGATGTGTCTCTGTCAGTCAAAGTTATTGGTTCTGCAGGGGATACAACTGCCAAGCCAATGGTCATGACGGGAAAAGCACTCATTACATTGGTAGGGCAGGTCAAATAGAAACGGGAACGGTTGGTTAGGGCCAACTCGATGTAACGATTGACTGGTCAATGCTATACAAAGCCACGGGAACCTAAAGTATTCTGTACGAATTGTCATGCAGAAATAACCAAAGGGAACGGGGAAGCAAGTGAAGAGTGCAGATACAAAATATTTTGGTGGAGCAAAGAAAGTTACTAACTATTCCTTGCGTATCTTTTTAGTATTTTCACTTTCACTGTCACTTTCATCGTGTAGCCAACCTGCAGCAGGAGAAGAGTTAGCTAAATCTGCTTGTCAGGCATGGCAGACCGCTTGGTCTAATGCACTCGGGGAAAATATTGGTGATGCACGGAGTCAGTATTCTGAATTCTCTACTGCATATGAGATTGCAAAGGCTGCCGTAGAACTGAATGAAGAATGGGAGCCAGTTTCGGAGGCCATCGGTCGTTACATGATTTATACGGCTTCTGAGTTCGACGATACCTTTTTCCCTGACAGCGGAGACCAAGTATTGGGAATGGATGTCTGCGAAAAATTCGGCATAGATGTGATGGGTTAACTTTTAACTCAACCGAATAGATATGTAATGTAGGTATAAACCTAAATTACGCATAAATCTGTGGAGCGGGTGACCGGGATCGAACCGGCATGGCCAGCTTGGAAGGCTGGGGCTCTACCATTGAGCTACACCCGCGGGTGGTCGTGCTTGTGGTGCTTAGCCTAGGTTACCGCGTCGGTTCGCGAGAGCAAAAAATTACTCTAGACTCACCTCTTGCGCCTCGGGGCGTAGCGTAGTGGCTAGCGCGCCTGCTTTGGGAGCAGGAGATCGGGAGTTCGAATCTCCCCGCCCCGACCAGTTTGTTTTTGGTCAGTTCCATTTATACATCCTTATATCGATGATCAGGGAGCACAGTGAAGAGCACAGTCGAGACACTTTCACCAACGCGCGTAAAGCTTGATGTAGAAGTTTCATTCGCAGAGCTCACTCCACATATCGATGCGGCTTATAAGAAAATTGCGAAGCAGGTAAACATTCCTGGTTTTCGTAAAGGTCACGTTCCTGCTGCGATGATCGATCAGCGCGTCGGACGTGGAAGCGTCCTTGATGAGGCGATTAATTCAGCTCTCCCAGAGTTTTACTCACAAGCAGCTCGTGAACACGATGTGCTTGTTATTGGGCGTCCAGAAGTTGATATCAAAGAGTTCGTTGATAAAGAGAAGTTGGTCTTTGTCGTTGAGGTTGATGTTCGCCCAGAGGTAAAGCTTCCAGACTTTGCAAAGATTGAAATCACTGTTGATGATGTCTCAGTTGAAGATAAGGATGTCGAGGAGCAGCTTGATGGATTGCGCGCTCGCTTTGGAACACTTCATACTGTTGAACGTGCAGCAAAAGATGGAGACTTTGTCACGATCGATCTGACTGCTCGTATTGATGGCGGAGAAGTTGATGGCGGAAAAGCTAATGAAATTTCATATGAAGTTGGCTCAGATCGCATGATTGACGGCCTTGATGCAGCACTTGTTGGAATGGCTATCGGAGATACAAAGACATTTACTACTCAACTCGTTGGTCAAAAAGATGACGAAAAGGGCGATGTTGAAATTGTTGTAAAGGCAGTCAAAGAGCGCGAACTTCCAGAGGCAGACGATGCATTTGCAAAGCTGGCATCTGAGTTCGATACGATCGCAGAACTTCGTGCAGATTTTGTGGAGCGCCTTGGTCGCGTAAAGAAGATGGAACAGGGTGCGCAGGCACGTGACCTACTTCTTGAGAAGCTTCTTGCTGAACTTGATATTCCAGTGCCAGAGAAGATGGTCGAGGCAGAGGTCAATGATCACCTTGAAGGCGAGGGTCGTCAGGAAGATGCCGATCACCGTGCTGAAGTTGATGGCCAGGTTCGATCATCACTGAAGTCAGATTTCTTACTTGATGCGATTATCAAGAGCGAGCAGGTTGAGATCACTGAAATGGAACTCACCGAATATCTCGTGCGTACATCACAGCGTTATGGAATGGCTCCTGAGCAGTTTGCACAAGAACTCCAGAAGGCGGGCCAGATCGGACAACTAGTTTCTGAGGTTTCGCGCGCCAAGGCTTTGGCAGTGGTTCTTGAGCGGGTCAAGGTTTCTGATAAATCTGGCAATGCGATCAATCTCGAAGATCTTCGCCCTAAGGCTCCAGAAGTACCTGCAGCCGAATAGTTTTCATATGCCCTGAGCGAACAGGGGCAGATTCACGCAGGTTCTGGCGCAAATGGGGAAGCATTTTCACGCTGGAATTGTTAAGGTCAATACATATAACAATTCAGGAGGATGAAGTGGATTATCTCAACCCGGAAGCGGCGCAGATTTTGGCTCGCGCACCACACTCAGCATCAGGTGGGCTAGACGATCAGGTCTATAACCGTTTGCTCCGTGAACGAATCATCTTCCTTGGCTCAGTCGTTGAAGACTCAATGGCCAATGCGATTGCGGCGCAGATTCTTCTGCTTGCTGCTGAAGATCCAAAGAAAGATATTTTTCTCTACATCAACTCACCTGGTGGTTCTGTAACTGCAGGTATGGCGATCTACGACACGATGCAATACGTGCAGAACGATGTTGCCACAGTTGGAATGGGCCTTGCTGCATCAATGGGTCAGTTCCTTCTCTGTTCAGGTGCTGCAGGAAAGCGTTACGCGCTTCCACATGCTCGCGTCATGATGCACCAACCATCATCTGGAATCGGTGGAACAGCAACTGATATCAAGATTCAGGCAGAGCAAATTGGTTTTACAAAGCGAAAGATGGCAGAACTCATCGCCCATCACACAGGACAATCAATCGAGACAATTACTGCAGATTCAGATCGCGATCGCTGGTTTACAGCAGATGAAGCCAAGGAATATGGTTTTGTTGATCACGTTGTTCGCTCTGCAGGTCAGGTTCTAGGTAGCGGAGGAACAGCCCAATGATGAACGAATTTGATCGCGCACAAGAGATCGTTTCTCGCTACGTGCTCCCAGTCTTTGAAGAGAAGACTGCAAACGGATACAAGCGCCATGATCCATATACAAAGCTCTTCGAAGAGCGCATTATTTTCTTAGGTCAGCCAATTGATGACACCGTGGCTAACGATGTAATGGCTCAGTTGCTCACACTTGAATCTATGGATTCAGATCGTGACATCATTATTTATATCAACTCACCTGGTGGCTCATTCACAGCACTGACTGCGATTTATGACACGATGCAATTTGTTCGCCCAGATGTGATGACAATCTGTCTCGGCCAAGCAGCATCTGCTGCAGCAATCATTCTTGCTGGTGGTGCGAAAGGGAAGCGTTATGCACTCGAGCATTCACGTATTTTGATTCACCAACCTTCATCAGAAGGTGGGGGACAGGCATCAGATATCGAGATTCAGGCACGAGAGATCATGCGTATGCGTCAGCTGTTAGAGCACATGCTCTCAAAGCACACCACTCGCACTCCAGAGCAGATCGCGCAAGATATCGAACGCGACAAGATTCTTACCGCAGCAGAGGCTGTCGAGTACGGACTTATCGATCAGGTTCTAGCTAGTCGAAAGGCTAAGCCAACCTGGTAACTCCCAGGGATAAATACTTTTACTGTGAAACTATTTGAGGCGGGTTCCCTTTGGTCGTACAAAGGGTTCCGTCTCTTTTGGTTTTCAAACACAATATTTGTAATCGGATCAGGGGCGTTTCCAGTCGCCCTTGCAGTTGCGGTTTTAGATAGCAACGGAAATGATCCTAAATCACTCGGTTTTATTCTGGGTGCACGCGTACTAGCAGCAGTGCTTTTCTCACCAGTGACGGGTGTGTGGTCTGATCGATTCCCGCGCGTACAAGTAATGATTACCGCTGATGTATTCCGTGCGCTACTTGTCTTCTCACTAGTTTTCTTAGCTCAACCAGGAACTCCTTATTGGATTCTGGCGATGGTTGTTTTCTTGATGGGAATGGGTGATGCGCTCGGTGCACCGGCATCCCAAGCAATCCTTCCAAGCCTCCTACCGCCCGATAAGTTAAAAGCTGGAAATGTTGCACGAAGCATTGTGGTTCGTACAGCCCACATCGTTGGCCCAGGAGTTGGCGCAGGGGCGATTTTGCTATTTGGTGCTAGATACACCTTTATCTTCACTGGTGTTTTCTTTATCTTAGGTACATCACTGATGTTCTTCATCGAAGAAGACTTTAAACCGATTGCTCAAGAAGATAAGCAGACTTTCATTGTTGACCTCAAAGAGGGCGTGCGAACGGTTTGGCACATCAAGTGGATATTTGCCCTGATCGCAACTACATCATTCCAACTCATGTTTATCGTTGGCGTTGAAAGCGTCCTGTTACCGGTGATCACGAGGCGAGAATTTGAAACGAACAATGTATTTGCTGTCTCTGCCTCAGTCTTTTCTCTGGGTGCAATTATTGGCGCTTTGATTTCTCTGCGCCTAAAGATTAAGCATCAAGGACAGTTCTGCATCCTTGTATTCGCCCTTCTAGGCGCAACAACTTTGGCGCTGGCATTTCCATTTTCACCGTACATCATCATTGGTGCGTATTTCTTGGCCGGTTTATCTGTTGGTCCATGGGAAGCATTTTGGGCTGCTGCGGTACAGAAAGAAGTGCCGCAGGAATTACAAGGCCGTGTATTTAGCGTTGACCACATGGGATCGACTGCACTTATTCCACTTGGAATGGTCCTAGTCGGTCCAGCGGCTGAATTCTTTGGGGAGAAGCCGATGCTGATCGGAGTTTCAATTATGCATGTGCTCATTAGCCTTTCGGTGTTGAAGGTGACCGGCGTTCGTGATCTAAAGATGCCCGCATCATTCTGGAATTCTTCTCAGGGCGAACAGCTCAGACGGTAAATACGCCCGCATTTTTCATTGATTAAATCTACGATTGACCTACTTCCCCTCACATTAGGAGCACCATGACACGCATCGGCGAGACTAGCGATCTGCTGAAATGTTCTTTCTGCGGCAAGACGCAGAAGCAGGTAAAGAAATTAATTG
>Ga0315901_10000059_pt1 | contig 150670 bp, 121 predicted proteins | sample LakEriMetagenome_10_FD_203761 | JGI IMG/M metagenome (GOLD analysis project Ga0315901, IMG submission 203761) | Freshwater fungal communities from buoy surface, Lake Erie, Ohio, United States - Buoy 2 MA116 | ecosystem: Environmental > Aquatic > Freshwater > Lake | place: USA: Lake Erie, Ohio... | reverse complement strand
CAAGAAGCCCATGTTCGGTTCGATCAGTCCATAGGAACCTACTAACTGGAGAGCCGTATGCGGGAAAACCGCCCGTACGGTTCGGAGGGAGGGGAGTCCGGCTCAACCGGACTTCCCTACCCCTATCCTTGGGGCAGCAGTAACTCGATTCGCTTGAACCAAAAACTATTTGCCGGCGGGCTCCTCTTCCTTGGGCGTTGGAAATGGTCCATGCTCCGCTGCCAAGTGGGAGACTAGGAAGTAGAGTTTCGCCGCCGAAGCGATTTTGGCATAGTTGATCTTATCCGGTGTATCGGTCGTTCGATGATAATCGGGATGGAACCCGCCAAAGAGAAATGCAACCGAGGTTCCCTTTTTGAAAAAGTTGAACTGGTCACTGCGTCCAAACACACCTTCTTCGTCGAACTCGAATTCAAAGTTTATGGATTTGTTGGCTTCAAGGATGATCGTATGCAGGGACTTGTCCCCTTTCTCGCTTCCGACCAAGTGCAAGGAGCGGACGTTTTCACTTGCCGGTTCGTTGGGCTTTTCCTCGTTGCGTCCGACCATGTCGACATTGAGCATGCATATCATTTTTTCAAGCGGAAGGATCGGATTGTTGACGTAGTGAGCTGAGCCAACAAGCCCGATTTCCTCGGCTGCAAACCACATAAAAAGGATGCTCCTTTTAGGTTTCGTTGGATTGGAAGCGATCGCTTTTGCAATGCTTAGAAGGGCTGTTGAACCCGAACCGTTGTCATCGGCTCCTGCGAAATATTCATTTCCACGAACACCCAGGTGATCTAAGTGGGCACCGATAACGATGTACTCGTCGCGTAGATCCGGATCGGAGCCTTCTTGCCAAGCCAAGACGTTGGGTACAGCCATGGGCTCTTTGCGAACGCGAAGTTCGACTTTGAAGTCGACTTCTGTTTCGTGTACATCGACGGCGCCTTCTTCTGGGACGGTTAACCATTCCTCATTGCCCGCGACTGCAGTCAGGATCTGCTTGGCCGCGTCTTTATGGATGCTTCCTCCGATCCCATTGGCTCGCTGTCGACCGTTCGATCGTTCTTGCTGCGGTGCGGAGGTCGGTGGTGTATCGACGACGCGCAAGACTGCCGAGGCTCGCTTTCGATTTAGCCGAAACGAATTGGCCGCTGCGGCCTTGTCATCTGCTACCAAGATGACGATCTTGTTTTCGATATTGAGGTCATCGGCGATCTTGGCTCCCTCGCCAGCCATCTGAAGAAACACGACCTTGCCAGCAAACTCAGGTTGGTCGGTGTAGCGATCCAGGCCGATCATTTTGTCAAAGCCAACGGTAAGATCATTTGGGCCGGTGAGTTTGGACTGAGCCGCGTCGATGTTCAATCGGCTCATGGGCAGCATTTGGAAGTAGGTACCTGCGTCTCCCATGGGTTTGAGACCGAACTCGGCGAGTTTTCCCGAGACCCATGAGGCTGCTTTGATGTACCCTTCTTGTCCGGTTCCGCGACCTTGGAAACCCGGGCCAGCCAAGATATGGAGCCACTGCTCGCATTCTTGGGCGGTGATGGATTCGAACCCTGGTCGAAGTGGTTCAGGGGGGGCAACAGCCCCGTCGTACTGGGCCTTGAGCGTTGGCAAACAAAATGCAAGAAGCGCGAGCGATAAGGCGGTTTGGGAGCACAGGCAGCGAAGTTGAGTCATAGAGGTTCGTAGGGTTTTGGTGACGATGTGGTTGGTCTATTGCATCATAAAAATTCGATCATAGTTTGACTGAGTCTCTAGAGCGAGTCCAGGCTAGGGTTGTGGGAAGAAACTAGTCCATTATTTTCGAATCGGCGAGCCATTCTTTGAGACGTTCGGGCCATTTGGCAGCCGCGTGCGTTGCCTCAGTTGATAACCAAAACCATGACCGGCGTTGGAGTATTGGTAGATACGCGGTCAAAGATGGAGAATGGACATTGGTGACGTTGGCCAGCGGCGTGAGCACCGGAGTTACAACCAATGCGAAAGTTAGGTTCATGGTGAAAACGTCCAGCGGCGGGGTTGGCCTTGGGGTGGATCAAGGACGATCTCGTCGAAGTCCACTGCAACAGAACCCGACGGTAAATAGAGTCGCAGGATGCCGGTTTTCACTTCGACGGGTAGTTCGACAGTGACGGTCTGCCATTCTGCTTCGCCTGAGACATTGTAAGTCACGGACAAGGTTTCTTTCGCACTAGGCGATGAGAGCAAGGTTACCTTTCCCTCGCCAGCTTGCGGGGCGCGAATGCGGAAGGTGAGGCGTGCTGATCCAGCTGGCAATCCCGCGCTCAGGCCGAGGAACGAATTGGTCCCTTTCGATTGAACCGTGAGAATACCTTCACGCACAATTGCTGTTCCAGCGCGATTCTTCCATCCACCCGGAAGATCTTCGGGCTGTGGTGCTTTGTTGGGAAGTGCCATCTCCGATTTTATCCGAGCTTTGTCGAAATCGGGATTGAATCTCGGAATGACCGCTTGAGTATCTAGCAGGAATTCGTCGAGCAGTCTGCGTAGCCTTGCGGTGATCTCTGGTTTTTCGTTTACGAGGTTTAGACGTTCGCTTGGGTCACTAGAAAGATCGTAGAGTTCATGTTCATCGGAGCCATCGTTGGCTCGCCCGTAGAAGCGGATGAGCTTCAGATTTCCCTCGCGGACGTAGGAACCGGCATAGAAGCCATCCATGAGAGCATCACGCGGAGCATTGCCGTGTGGGAAGTGGCAGAAGATTTGTTTGCGCGGCGAGAGACCGCCAGATAACGCTGAGGCTTGGTCAAACCCATCCATCTTCTGCTCTGCGTTAGGTGACGCGCCGCAAGCATGGATCAAGGTTGGGTAAAGGTCGGTCGACTGGATTAGAAAGTCGGCAGTTGTTCCAGCTTTGACTTTGCCGGGCCAGACCACAATACCAGGTACGCGTGTGCCCCCTTCATAGACGGATGCCTTGCCGCTGCGGCAAGGTAGGTTGCTGGTGGCTGGGATGTCGGCATAGCCAGTAGGATCGGTTTGCTTGGGCGGATAGGCATAGCCGCCGTTGTCCGACCAGAACACGATGATTGTGTTGTGGGCTTGGCCGGATTCTTCGAGGTGCTGCAGTAGTCGGCCCACGGAGTCGTCCATGCTCTTGATCATCGCAGCATAGAGCGGGTTGTGCTGCGGATTGGTGGGATTCGTTTTCTGTTTGAAGTGCTCGATGTAGTCTAAGCGTGCGTTCCATGGCGAGTGAACAGAGTAGAGCCAAAAGTTGATAAAGAACGGTTGGCCTTTGTTGGCTTGGATGAACTTGCCAGCCTCGTCGGCCATACGTTCGTCCACATGACGGCCCGCTTGATCTTGAATGTTGGGATCACTAATGAACTTGGTCCAGGGCGCTAGGTAGCCACCGCCCGGACCTGGCGCTTTGGGTGTATGCGGCCAGTCGATATCAAAACCTTGATCACTCGGTTCGTATGCATCGCCGGTCGCCATGTTGTGCCCCAGATGCCATTTGCCAAAATGACCTGTGGCGTAACCGACTTCTTTCAATGCTTCGGCCAACGTGTAGTAGGAGGGCTTCAGACGGGTCAGCGAGTTGGCGAGGCTCACGCGTGCGTTCGAGTTGACGAGTTGCTTTTCCAAAACCACCGTCGGTAGATGGCAAGCTGGGGCAGTGATTCCGGTGCGGGCGGGATGTTGGCCGACCATGATGCTCGAACGAGTTGGCGAGCAGAGTGGGCTGGCGGAATAGGCATGGGTTAGCCGAACACCAAGGGAAGCCAAGCGGTTGATGTTCGGTGTCTGGTGGTAGGTGCTACCGAAACAACCCAAATCGTCGGCGCCTAGGTCATCGGCAAGGATCAGTATCACATTGGGGCGGTCGGCTGCGAGAATTGCCAAGGGTGCCCAGAAAATGGTAATGGCTAAGAAGATGAGAAGCGATGGGATTGGATTCAAGCCTGTGATCTTATTTTTCATGTTGATTTTCTCTTGCCGTTGATTGCACAGTTTGTTCGTCGTTCACTGTCCGAATCGACATCGCCGATAGACTTATAGGGATCTTGCTCAAGAGCTAGCCAAGGCGCTGCGACTTGGGCCGATTCAATCTGTTAGGAGGCTCCCAGATAGACTACGATATTTAAGTCAACGTCGCGAGGGTGTACCTGTAGGATACCAAATTGGATTCGAGAGGGATTCGTCATGAACAACACCAAAATTCTAATTTTTTTCGATCAAGCATCTTTAGAAAAAATAGTTGCTGCCATCTCAGTACGTAGCATCCACCTGAAAGTCGCGATTGTGGCGATCACCGTACTGCTGTTTGATCGCGTTTTTGCGGACCCACCGCGAGAGCCAATTGATCCCTGGCCATTGATCGGCTACTCCGAGGGACGAAACGATCTTACCGAGGGACAATTCGCGAATTGGTCAACCAAGCGAGCTTGCCTCGTGCATGCTGATGGAACAGGGCGTCGGGTGATTGCTGCAGAACTGGCCTCGCGCGAACATAGCTGGACTCAGTTCGGAGGTTGGTCTCCCGATGGAAAAGAGGCTATCGTATTGAGCCTATGGGAGAGTCCACAGAACGCAGCCTGGGAACGCGAGCATAGGACCTTTCGCATGACGGAGGGCTGGCTGGTCGATACCTGTCTTGTTGATCCTCAGACCGGGGCCATCACCAACCTAACATCGATTGATCGAGTCAGCATTTACAACACGGGATTGTTCTTCCTGCCTGATGGGAGCGGCTACGGATTCACTCCTTTGATAGATGGCATCTCGAAACCTTATCTCATGGATCGCGACGGGCGCAACAAGCGGGATGTTTCTGCGTCAGGTGCAGGTTTTGCTTACGGATACTCGGCCTCTCCCGACGGCTTGCGAATCAGCTACCACGAGAACTACCAGATTTTCGTGTCGAACATCGATGGCAGTGACAAACGACGGATCGATACCGGCAATCCATTTAATTTTGCTCCTCAGTGGTCGCCCGATGGACAGTGGCTGATGTTTGTTTCAGGCGAGCACTACAACTGCCATCCTTATATTGTGAATAAGGACGGAACCGGGCTTAGGAAGCTTTCAGATCGCGGGGGTTATCGGGGTGTCGTGGAAGTATTGAAAAATCCGGACTTTCATAGCGAAAGCAGTGATATTCCAGTTTGGTCAGCAGATGGTCGGCATGTTTTCTACACTGCGAAAGTCGAGGGTAGCATCGAACTGATGCGTGTTGATCTTGAAGGGCAGTTGACACAGTTAACTCATTCGCAATCGGGCACGCGGCACTATCATCCTGCGGTATCGCCCGATGGAAAGTGGATTCTTTTCGGTTCAGATCGAAGCGGGACGATGCAACTGGTTGTTGGCACGACTGACGGCAAGGAGTCGTGGCCCATCACCGCCGTTGCCGAAGGACACTGCGCGATGCATGGACACTGGCAACCCATGCCGAAACAGCCTTAAATGGTTCTTCTGTGAGGTTTGCTTGTTAGGGGTGGCAAAAAATGGACGGGCAAAAAATAAAATAAGCGGATAACGTTCGAGGCACGCTTGATTATTGTTTATTGGATTCCATTTTTCTGCCCTAACATTTTTCTGCCCTAACATTTTTTTGCCCTAACATTTTTTTGCCCAACTCGATCACCTTCCAAGGATCTCGGCGAGTTTTCGTAGTTCTTCTCGGCTCAACGCGCCACTCTTGTCGGCATCGAGTCGATCGAAGATCGTTGTTGAAGCTGCTGGGTTGTTGGTGTACTTGGCTTTGACCTCATCGCGTGTGACGCTTCCATTGCTATCGGCATCCAATTGCCTAAAGAGGGCATCGCCGACGTTCGGTCGGTCGGAGCCACCGCCACCGAGTGCGTTGCGAATTGCTCCGCGAACCCGATTGCGTGGATTGAGTGGATTGGGATCGCCTGGCTTGGCGCCCGGGACAATATACTCGACATAGCCCAGGTGCATCTCGTCGAAGGTTTGAGGCCCCCAGCGCACTTCCTTGTTTGGATCCGGGTTGGCCGGATTGTTGCTGCTGTTGTCGTACCAAGCGGTGAACTGCAAAGTTGATCCTGCCTTGACGCTCACGGGCTGGGCGTATCGATAGAGCAACTGCCAATTGAAGTCATAGCGAGGGATATCGAGCATCGTTCGGGTTTGACCATCCGAGATCAATTCGTATCGTGCCGCTTTGCCGCGCAAGTGCATATGCGGAAGGAACGCTAAGATCTCGACATCGGTCGGTATGTTCTTGATGCTCCCGACGACCGGATGGTTATCGGCCCCTGGGGGAATCTGGAATCGTAGATTGGCCACTCCAGCCACCCGAACCTCGTGCTTAGGTATCTCCTTCGCATAGACCAATCCAATGCGAGTGCTATCCTCCGTGGCGGTGCCATTGGGGGTGTAGTGCATCTGAAAACGCAGTTTCGCACCCTTGGGAATCCGCTTGGCATATCCATCGGGATAAACAAGAGTGCTGTTACCGGGGACGTAGATTCCCCAGTAACCCCCTCGTTCGTCGGCAGCGTCGTCGCCAGGTCCATCCTCTTCGTCGGTACCTTGGACAAAGACCAGAACGTGATGGACAACACTCGGATTGCCCGGCCTGACTTCGATCGCTTGAACCCACTGGTCGTTCTCCAAATGGGTATCCACGACAACATTCTGATAAGGCATTGTGCCCGTCGCTTTGACCTTCACGGGCTTGGCGAATTCGAACACGGCATCCGGTTTTCCGATCAGCCAGCCATCAGCGAAAATTCGCGGAGCTGGTGATTGCTTGGGATCGCCTGCTGGAGTTTTGTTGTCTAGCCATGCGAAAAGTAGTTCTTTCTCGAATGCCGAGAGGGAGCGATCGTTGATCCAAGGCGACGTCGAGAGACTTGTGTCGGCTGCTGCGAACCAAGGTGGCATGATTCCTCGATCGACGACTTCTCGAATCATCGGTGCGTGAGCGACGGCGGCATCATAGCTATCGAGTTTGAATGGCCCCACACCTCCTTCACGATGGCACTCGACACAGTGCCGTTGGAGAAGTCGAGAGATCTGGTTGTGGTACGTCACATCGGACAATACCACCGAATCAGTCTTCTGTTCCAGGACACAGCCCGGTGCTGCAGTCGCAGCGACGAGAATCGAGCGATGTTCGAGTGCAGCATCTAAGGCGTCGCGAAGATAGGTATACCGAGGTGCATCAATCGAGTAACCGAATCCGTATTGGTCATCGATTGCACCGTGATAGATGATTGTGTTCGATCGATCCAGCACGAAGACGTCCGTCGTGGTGGTTGCCCTTAGGTGAGCTGCGAACCGTGAATCTTTATCGAAGGTGTACTCTGCATCCGATGCAAAGAGTGACTCCGCAATTTTCATCTCGTCTAGCTTATCGGTTGCAACGCAATTGACCAAAATCAACCGGACGCCGCGCGACGTATATTCCCGATGAAGTTCGACAAGCGTTGGTAAGTACTTTTTGCTGATCGGGCAGCTCGTGCTGGTAAACGCAATTACCGTGAGTTCGTTATTGGAGTCGCCATGCAGTTTCTTCGGTACCCCCTCGATATCCGAAAATTCGAAGTCAGGGACGAAGCGACCGATACCGTGCTCTCCGGGTGTGAGCAGCTTGGGGCCTTGGCGAACCGGAGCTTCAAGTGCCTTAGACGGCTCGGCTGGAATTGCTTCGTCGTTCGAATTGTTCCTTCCCAAGGCTCCACTAATTGCATTCTTCAATCGACCGCGCAACGCCCCTCGCGTGGCTTCTTCCTTGACGGTTTTTCCATCGCGATTTCCATCGAGTTGTTCGAATCGCTTTTGAGTTTCCTGTTGGGCATGAACATGCTCAGTGACAGCAAGCCCAAGAAGGACTGCGATCAATCCGCTCAAATTGGAAATGACGATTCGTTTACTGAACATAGATTCTTTTTTATCCTTCCATCAATCACTCTTCGGAAAGTTTATGTTTTGGCAATGAAATTCGTTATCTTTTTGAAACACAGAGTCACAGAGAACACAGAGTCATGAGCACCTCTCTCTCTCTTTCTCGCTGTGTCCTTTGAGACGCTGTGTTTTCAATCTTTGAATCCCTTTCAAAGCAATTACCCACAATATAACCTGAAGAACCTTTTTCCCACAATAATTTCTGAAGAGCCGAAGAGAGAGAGCCTCACGCGAATCCATGATTGGTAGGGATCGAATGACCGTGTCTAGCCAAAGCGGGTATACTCTTTAGAGGAGGTCGTTGAAGCGACCTAAAGCGACCTGTATTGCAACTGTGAAAACATACTAGATGATGGCAACGGACACAGACGGAATGATCAGTAGACGAGATGCCGCGACTCATGAGATCGTTGTCTTTGGTGCAACGAGCTTTGTTGGGAAGATTCTTTGTCGGTATCTGCTTGATACCTACGGGGTTGGCCGCGACCTAAAGTGGGCTTTGGCAGGGCGTTCTAGGCAGAAGTTAGAAAAGGTTCGAGCGGATCTTGGAGAGACCGCAGGATCGCTTGAATTAATCGAAGTGAACGCGACCGACGAGCGGAGTCTTCGGCAGATGTGCCAACGAGCAAGTGTCGTCATTTCGACCGTTGGCCCGTACGCGCTGTACGGCGAGCCGTTGGTCAAGGCATGTGCCGAGAGTGGAACCGATTATTGTGATCTCACGGGCGAGGTGCAATGGATTCGACGGATGATCGCGCGTTATGAGTCGACGGCCAAGGAGACCGGATCGAGGATTATCCATTGCTGTGGTTTCGACTCGATCCCTTCGGATCTAGGGGTTTGGTTTCTCCAGCAGGAGGCTCAAGCTCGCTTTGGCAAGGTTTGCTCACGGGTAAAGCTACGGGTGAAAGCCGCACGCGGCGGGGTCTCGGGCGGCACGATCGCGAGCCTTATGAATGTGCTCAAGGAGAGCAGTAAGGATCCCGAGATTCGCCGGCAACTTGCCAATCCCTTTTCGCTGTGCATGGGGAACTCGGGCCAAGGGGTGAAGCAACCGAGCGGCAATGACATCGTGTTCGACAAGGATTTCTCCAGTTGGACGGCCCCGTTCATCATGAGTGGTATTAACACGCGGATCGTGCATCGGAGCAACGCGATCCTTGGATACCCCTATGGTAACGATTTTCTCTACGACGAATCGGTATTGACGGGCACAGGACTGCGGGGATGGTCTCGCGCTACGGCATCGAAACTCGGCCTGGGTCTAGCGTTGCTCGGTCCAGTACGTCGCATGCTCGCACGCTTCGTATTGCCCAAACCGGGCCAAGGGCCGAGTCTGCAACAGCAGCAGCAGGGGTTTTTCGACATACAGCTTTTTGGCCGAACTGACACAGGGCAGACACTTCGAGTTCGAGTCGCAGGCGATCGAGATCCAGGCTATGGCTCGACGGCCAAGATGCTTGGCGAAGCCGCCGTTTGTCTAGCTCGCGATGTTTCCAAGGCAGAATGTTCGGGCGGGTTTTGGACACCAGCGTCGGCATTAGGAGCACGTTTGCTCACTCGCCTAAGTTCGAACGCCGGAGTCACTTTTCAATTGCTAGAAGGCTTAACCGCCGCTGCGACCGCAGAGCAATGAGGCGATTGTTGCATCAAGCGATGACCATCGGTGGAAGAAAACTTAGGTGCATCTGATTGTTAAGAAAACAGGAAGCGATTTCGGCACCTAGACGATGAGGTTCATGGGTTGGTTTATTCCGTGCTCTGGCCGCATGCGCGGAGCAATGTCGACTGGACAATCAGGTCATGTTCGGGAGGGAAATCCGACAGTTTCTCGCTGCGAATGACTTGCGCCATATCGGCGGCGTCTCCGACGTATCGGGTGTATTTGGGAAGCGTGATGTCGTGTGTCCCTTTTTTGTACTGGCCGCAGTCTAGGGACAGGGAGACTCGGGCTGTGGGGTTGTCCAGAGGTTGGATGTGGAATGTCCCCTCGGTTCCGCAGACGACCAGATGCCTGCGTCCGTAGCCTTCGACTTCGATTGCCGACGACTTGATGGTCGCGGTGGCTTTGGGGTAATCCAGCACGCAGAGCATATTGTCGAGCAGTCCATCGTCGATAGCCGCGCTATGTCGATTGAATGCGCTGACCGATTGCGGTTTGCCCAGGATGGCGATCACTAGATCGAGGATATGCCCACCCAACTCGAACATGATCCCGCCGGGATATTCGGCGAGTTCCTTTCGACTGGCCGGATCGACGACTTTGCTCATGACGGTATGGACCTCGAATACCTCACCGAGCCAGCCTTTGTTGAGAAATTCGCGGAGCAAGACCACTGCGGGGTTGTACCGATACATATAGCCCATTTGTACGAGCAGGTTTTTCTTTTGCGCTGATTCGAGGATGCGACGGAATTGTGGCAAGGACTCTCCGGCGGGCTTATCGATATGGACATGTTTGTCGGCTGCGACGCAAGCTTCGGCGTTGTCGAGGAGATCGCCAACGCGCGTCTCGACGAGCACGGCTTGGAGTCCGGGGGTTGCGAGCAATTGATCGCGAGTGAGCCAGGGGAGACCGTTGTAGGGAGGAGATTTCTCAGCCGATTTTCGTAGTTGCTCGTCCGGTTCCACGACGCCGACGACTTCATAGTCGGGCGAAGCTCGATAGACCGAGAGTTTTGAGGCATGCGCATGGCCAACGCCGATCTGACCGATCTTGATTCGCGGTTTCGCATCGGAACGGAGGTTGGCAAGTACAGGTGAAGCTGCACAAATCGCGATCGCAGATGGAACGAGTCGGATCATGCTGCGACGCAGGTGGTTGGGGTTCATGATTTCAGTACTGAGGGATTGGTGATTTTGATTCTGTTGTTTTAAGGTTGGTTTTCCTCGTCCCACGCCGTGATCCTGTCGGGCCGGTTGGTCGGCAAGTTACCTCGAACCTCTTCGATCAACGATCGGCATCGCTCGAATGGCTTGAAGCGATGGGGTTGTGTCTAAAAAGTTCCATCAGGGTCGCTTGGCATGGACGAGTTGGTCCAACAACGCTTCTATGTTGAAGCTCATCGCACCGACGGCACGGACGATCCCTGTTTCGTCGACCACTACACTACCAAAGCCGTAGTCGCCAAACGTCAAAGCGCCTTCGAAGCCTCCGGGCAGCATGATCTGAGGCCAATCTTTTCCACCATAAGTTTCAAACAACCGGGGGGCTTGGCTGTCATAAAATTGTCTGTCTGTGTCAACGGTAAGCAGAATGACATTGAACTTCTCAGGGCCATGCTTTTCAAGGCTGTTTTGGATTTTTGGGAACCCCTCGTAGCAGTTGTGGCAAGTTACCGCCCATATATCCAAGATGGTTGTTTTTCCGAGGATCGACTTGTTGGAAATAACGGAGCCATCTAAAGCGGTGAGTTCAAAGTCGGGGCAGCGAAATCCGACGAGTGATCCCTTCAATGGAATATCTAGTTCTTGGATGGTCATGGTTTTGTTTTCCAGGTTGATCTCTTTCACACGGTACATGGTGTCTCGGATTCGGATGGGGCGATTGACCGCTACGGCCTCCCACTCAGCAAGCTTTTCGTCGGAGTCTTGATCGACCGAAACATAGGTCGCGGTGTTGCCGACAATCGTGCCATCGCTACCGGTGTTGATCAACGAATACTGCTTTGCCCGGGGCAAATAGATGCTGACCCCTTGATTGGGCCCAGAGGGGATGGTTCCCTTCCAGACCATTTTGTCGGTCGGCCTTCCAGCCAAGAGGGTAGCGAATAGATTGCTGACGCTCAGTTGCGGACGGGTCCTTTTCAAATCGCACGGTTCGAGGTTCAGCACGATCGGTTCACCTATGGACTTCCCGGTTGCGAGTTCGGCATCGCGCTTGGATTGAGGCATCGAACCGGTGCCCTGGATATACCCAAGCTCGAACGTAGCCGTTTGAGGCGCCAAGCACTTGGTGTTGTCGCACGCTTGAAACCGCACTGATCCTGTTCCGCCGTACTTCGAGTCCGCCGCAGTGACTCGGTACTTACGAGTCCAGGTGAACTCTCCTTGCATGTATTGTTGTTTACCGATCGCAAGGTTGAGCACACGAGGCTGGGCGCTGGATGTAAAGTCCTTATCGATGGGTTCTAGCCCCACCGGATCGAATTGGATTTGGGTGGGGAATCCTATGGCTTCAGGATCCGAGGATATCGATCCGATATGCCATCCCTTGGCGATCGTCGTTTGGATCGTAAGCGTTACTTCTTGGGCGGCCATCGCCTCAGTGGGCGAAAGCGAGACAACCATTTTCGCAACACGATTGTTGGACTCTATGGTCTGGGTCAATGGTCTCTTTGTAGGGGAGTCTATCAGTTGGGAGCGAGCGGTCAGGGATCCGAAATACAGCACCGCTAGTGTCGCAACAACAGGGAGGATCCAAGATCGAAGCATAAGTGGTCTCACGGTATGTCTTTGAGAACTGAAACAATCGGTGCTGGGTAGCAAACGTCTTGAGTTTACGGCGAGCAGATCTTTGGGGATTTCCCGCAGGTTTTTGCGACGAGGATGGAAACTCGGACGACCGTAATTATAGTGTTTTTGTTGGAGCGAGCGCGTCGCACACCTGAAATGCAACCCGAAACCACTTCGGAAAATGTTATGTTTAAGTATTGGATTTTGTCCGCTAGTATCGGTTTGTTCATCGGAAATATAGCTGCATTCTCCCAAGACACCGACGAACCCAAGGATCAAACACCCGGGATAAACTCGGGACTTGTTTCTGCGATGAAGTTTCGCGGGATCGGTCCAGCCTTTATGTCAGGTCGGATCGGCGACATCGCTATCGACCCTGTCAATCGTTCCGTTTGGTATGTGGCGGCGTCTTCGGGTGGGGTGTGGAAAACAGAAAATGCCGGGGTGACGTTCAAGCCCATTTTCGATGGCTACGGATCGTACTCCATCGGTTGCGTAACAATCTCTCCCCATGACCGACACACGATCTGGATTGGGACCGGTGAGAACAATTCTCAGCGAAGTGTTGGCTATGGAGATGGGGTTTACAAGTCTAGCGATGGAGGTCAATCCTTCAGACGTATGGGGCTGGAGAACAGCGAGCACATCGGAATGATTGCTGTACACCCAAACGATCCAAATGTTGTTTTTGTCGCTGCTCAAGGTCCTTTGTGGAAGGACGGAGCAGATCGCGGATTGTTCAAGACAACCGATGGTGGCAAGACGTGGTCCAATATTTTAAACATCAGCCCGATGACAGGCATCAATGAAGTTCACATCGATCCGAGTAATCCTCAGATTCTTTATGCAAGTTCCTATCAGCGCAGGCGTCATGAATGGGTGCTCATTGACGGTGGTCCTGAGTCGACCATTTATAAGTCGACAGATGGTGGGGAGAATTGGAAGAAAATCGCTCGCGGGTTGCCTGATGTCGATAAAGGCAAGATCGGTTTGGACATCTCGCCGGTGAATCCTGAAATCGTTTATGCGATTGTCGAGGCCGCCGAGGAAAAAGGGGGCTTCTTTCGCAGCATCAATCGCGGAGAGACTTGGGAGAAGATGGGTAGCTATGTCGCAAGTAGCCCTCAATATTATCATGAGATTGTCTGCTGTCCGCATAAGGCTGACCGCATCTATTCGCTCGATACGATGATGATGGTCAGTGAAGATGGCGGTAAGAGTTTTAGCGCTCTGGGAGAAGATGACAAGCATGTGGACAATCACGCGATCATCGTCGATCCGTCCGATGAGAACCATCTACTCATAGGCTGTGACGGTGGATTGTATGAGACGTGGGATCGTGGAAAAACCTACGATTACAAAGCGAATCTACCGATTACCCAGTTCTACAAAGTGGCAGTGTCCAATGACAAGCCCTTCTATAATGTCTACGGGGGAACCCAGGATAACGCTACACAAGGTGGACCCTCACGCACCAACAACGACCATGGCATTCGCAACAGCGATTGGTTCGTAACTGTTTTTGGTGATGGGTTTGAACCTGCGGTAGACCCGACTGACCCTGACACCATTTATTCCCAGTGGCAGTATGGGGGATTGGTTCGCTACAACCGAAAAACTGGAGAAGCGGTCGACATCAAACCACAAGAGGCCAAGGAGGGGCCAGCATTGCGATGGAACTGGGATTCACCGCTATTGATTTCTCCCCACAATTCCAAACGGTTGTACTATGCTTCGCAGATTCTATTTCGCAGCGATGATCGAGGCGATAACTGGGTACCGATCAGCCCCGATCTAACGCGACAGATCGATCGCAATGGGTTGAAGGTCATGGGGCGAGTATGGGGTGTCGACTCGGTTGCAAAGAACGCTTCGACATCGCTCTACGGCAATATCGTCGCTCTGGATGAATCAATTCTCGCTCCCGGACTGATTTATGTAGGAACCGACGAAGGCTTGATTCAGATCACCGAAGATGGAGGAGCGACATGGCGCAAGGTAGATCGTTTTGGTACGTTGGAAATTCCAGAGTTCGGATACATCCATGATATCGAAGCGGATCTATTCGATTCAAATACCGTTTATGTGGTTGTTAACAACCATAAACGAGGGGACTTCAAGCCGTATATCGTCAAATCCACCGACCGGGGTAAGTCGTGGCACGAGATCACAGGTGATCTACCCGAGAGAGGAAGCGTCTATACGCTTAAGCAAGACCATGTGAATCCCAACTTACTCTTCTGTGGAACGGAGTTCGGTTGTTTTTTTACGGTAGACGGCGGTAGCAAATGGATAGCGCTCAAGTCGGGTTTGCCGACGATCATGGTCCGAGATATCGAAATCCAGCGACGGGAGAATGACCTTGTGTTGGGGACATTTGGCCGTGGATTTTATATCCTGGATGACTACTCTCCGCTTCGGGGGATCAAGCCTGAATTGCTGGAAAGCAATACCATGTTCCCGATCAAAAAGGGGATTATGTTTCAGACGGTCAACCCGATGGGTGTCACTGGACGTGGATTCCAGGGCGCGAATTTCTACACCGCGCCTAATCCTGAGTATGGGGTGACGTTCACATACCATTTGAAGGAAGAGCTTAGGACGAAGAAATCGAAACGGGAAAAAAGCGATCGAGAAGGAGCCAAGGCGCTCAAGGATACGCCTTATCCATCATGGGAAGAGCTAAAGAACGAGGATCGAGAGGTAGCTCCGTCTAGGTGGCTGACGATTCGTGATGCATCGGGAGTTGTTGTCCGCAAGATACCTACATCGACCGATCGAGGAATCATTCGAACACAGTGGGACTACCGTCATGCAGGACCTGGCGGTGGGGCTCGTCGAAGACGTTCGGCAGGAACCGGGCCTGTTGCTGTCCCTGGCAAGTACACCGTTGAGGTCTCGCAGATGGTTGACGGCGAAGTTGCCGAGCTGATCGGAAAAACCGAATTCGAGATTGAGCCCTGGACGTTTGGAGATACTTCGGAGATCAATCGAACCGCGATAAGGGATTTCGCAAAGCAAGTCTACCGGCTCGCTAATGCCGTAACGGCTGCGACGGAGCTGACCAATGAAGCTCTGGAAAGACTCGACGCAATCGAGGGCTTGACCAGAACTTCAGCCGAAGTGGATCCGAATATGTGGAAGGAGATTCGGGCTTTGCAATTGCGACTGATCGATCTGCAACAGATCTTTAATGGCGATACGACTCGGACCAAGCGGAATGAGGGGGCAATGCCAGGTTTACAGAGCCGCTTGGCCAATGCCATGATGGGAGCCATCGGCAGTACAATCGGACCGACCGGAACCCACCGCAAGCAATATGAGATCGCGGGCCAGGAATTCGATGCCGCAACTGGGGAGCTCAACAAGCTTTTGGGAACGGACATACCGGCGATGCTTCTTCGATTTGACACCCTCGGTGCACCTTGGACCCCGGGGCGAGCGATCCCTAACTGGAGGTAGTGAATTCGGACAACTCGAATGGCTTTAAGCAAGCTGCGACAGATCAGGACTGGTGGACACCGCCGGCGAGAAACGCCTGCTGTCCACCGTTATTGTGACGATGCCGACAGTGGTTGAGAACGTACGAGTTGGATAGCCAAGCAACAATGACTCCAGCGCGCTGAGCGGTTCCCAAGCCACCGATGTCCGCAACCCATCATCGGCTTGAAACTCGACCACTGATATCCGCTCTGGGATTCATAACGACAGCATGCCATCGTTCCGGCATTGAATTTCGGTATGCATTTACATCGACAACCAAGTATTCGCGAGTGATAGTCGGAGACATAGCAAGCGATCCACCTACATGCATAATCTTCTGGGAGGGCTGCACCGAGATCTGATTGACGTACCATGCACAGCAAACCGCGAAGAGATACGACTCATGATGGATAGTGTTCGAATCACTGCGTTCCCACTGATCCCGGCCGATCACAGTGCCAATTCTATTTTGCAGTCAGTTCGTAGTCACAAGTCACACCCGAAAATCCATCGATTTTTGCTTGGCTCAGTCGTGCCGTTTTTCCTCTCAGTTCATAATCAAATGGTTGCTCGGTGAAAGGATCCTTAGGAGCGGCAAGGTGCAGGTCGTCGAGTTTTGCAGGTAGAGTTCCATTGTTTCGCCCCGCGTAATCTCGAATCGCCTCAATTGTTTGAAGGAACTTAGCTCGACGTTCGAAATTGCGACACGCGAGAACTCCATGTGGTAGCATGACCGGATATGGACTCGACTTCGCACCTGACTCCCTAAGCAACTTCTCATTGTTTGCTTCAATGGTACGCTTTGCAGCGATGATCTGCTTGGGCGACTGATAGGCAAGGGGCTCTACATTCGATCTAAACCGAAGATAATGGAGATATAACCAGCGCATGATGCGCTCCTCTTTCATCATGCGCTCAACATCCTCTACCGCAAAGCCAAATTCCTTTTCCAGTTGGTCTTTTGACAATAGATCCATCTTCTTCTGAAGTGCCTCACCTTCTTCTCGCGTGTAGCGGATGTTACTAGCCTCACTATAAAGATCAATGAATCGATTCGATATCTGAATCCATTGGTCATTGCCAATACTTGGCAACGGTTCGCTTAAGCGTGTCGGCGTGGCACTTAACTCCCAGCGAACCATTGGGCCTAGGTCTTGTAGAGTCGGCGGTAATGTAGCTAAAGCCCAGTACATATTTGGACACTCGCCAGCCTGGATGACAAGTTCTAGATTATCGAAACCAGAATTCGCAATCGCCAATCCAACTAAATGGCAAATAACGATCGGAGTTGCGGCACAATGGCGACTGCATCCGAACTGTGCCTTAATGCCTTGTAGGGCTTTATCCGTCTTGCCTTGTGCCAGCTGTTGTCGAATCCAAGCTGTCATTCCTTTACCGACCAATTGACGTTGTGACTGCATGTCTGGCAGCAGGATCAGATAAGGACGTTCACTTCGGAGTGGGTACTGCCAATCCGCGTGGCTCATCGACCCAGCTCGGATTATATGCTCCGCAAAAAGATCGAAGTAAAAGTCCTTCCACTTTGGATCACTGTTATCCATCTCAGCGAACTCGTGGAGTCTAGGGTAAAGGTCTTTCATGAACGGTTGTTGTTCGTACACCATCCGGAGTAACACCGGAACGGCATTGCCCTGCTCTTGCTCCTCTTCCGAAGCGAGCAACCTGAAGCTGGAATCGTCGTCGTTCGCAATTTTGGGAGAAATCTGTAGTTGTTTTTTGACGCTTTCAGATTGCTGAGCGAGAGCACTCCTTGGTGTGCCAGCTAGGGTAACGACCAGTATAAAGATGCAAGTAAACGCACGCTTAGCCATGTTCATTAAAACGTTCCTTACAAAAAAAGCGGAAAATCGGATGGTCGTAATGGTGGATTAGGAGTAGTTAACGGGATGGATTCCAACTCATCTTCTAACCCACCAGTAATCGTGGTGTCTTTAGGAGTCCATGATGCTCTTAGGGTACCAGCGGTCCGTTGATCAGGTTGCCTGTCTCGTGTGAGGTGCATGACCCAGGCATTGCCTGCAATTTGCGGCTCTGGGTCGGTGGACTTCTGCTCTGCCGCATTGCCGGAGTTCCCCTTACCGAATTGATCAGAGCGATTTACTTCAGTGGAGAAAAAATGGCTTGAAAACGAAAGGCAAGCTAGCGCGCTGGCTGCAAGGCTAACGACCTGCCACCGGGTCGTAACAACGCGTGTTCTCTTTCTGGATGCTGCAACACCAGCAGCGTAGCCGCACTCATACATAATTTCCCCTAGATGACCTAGTTGCGGACCAAGTGCCTGATCTCGCAGCCTTTGCTCGAAGGGACTCCATTCATCGTTGTTCTTAGGTTGATTCAATTCGTTATTCATCTTTGAATTCCCCGTAGGCGCTTTTCAGCTTTGAAATACCGCTTTGATACGACCTCCAAATGGTCGCTTTGGAATCCGCACAGGCGATCGCAATCTCATCAAATGTCAGCCCACCCCAAATTTTCGCGATTACGATTTCCCTCTCTCGCTCATCAAGGCTACCAAGTAGATCCCGCATCTCGAATTCGTTTACTCGGTCAGTTGATTCCTCGCGGCTACGTCCCACCAGTGATTCACGCGAACGACGCTTCGTCTGCGACAACTGTTCGTTTATTGCCAAACGCTTGGAAATTGTGAAAAGCCATGCCACAGGATTTTCAGGTGGTGGATCTTCGGAAGCCAGCTTGATGAATGCCGACTGAACTACGTCCTCGGCGCCATCACGAGCCCCTCCGACCCACTCTACCAGAGTCGTCCAGTAGTTTTCCAGCAGTTTCCTCAAGCTGTTGGCATCTATTGGCATCAAGCCTCACGATGAGAAGGGCTTTTGTTGTTTGCTACGTCAAGGTTCTTGTCGTTTACGATGTAGACAAGACTGGAGCATGTTTCGTTTCAATTTCGTCTGAAGTTCTTTTGCATTTTTCCGAGATTATCCCTGAACTAGCCAATTTGGTGAATCAAAGGATGAACTGAGCTTGGCTAAAGCCGAGGACTGTTCACGTCGCTTGGCGACCGAAAGGACTTCGAAATCCGCTATTTTGCATGTCCTACCTGCAATTGGCACTCCTTTTCTGGAACTTAGCGGTCGGATCCGATTTTGGCCCAGCTGTTAACCCTGCGGTCGGGTAGCTCAACGTCCGCTTCTCTGGGGTGGATGCCAACGGCGTTGTAACAAGAAGCCATTGATCAACGAGAGATCGCAATAGTTCGCGGGAGAAAATTCCGTTCAGACGGAAGCTCTATTCGGAAAATCCGCTCGCGGTAATCGAAGTGCGAGCGAGACGAGATAGGACCAGAAAATCGTAGGGGCCCAAAACGCTGAGAATTTAGGGGATTCGGTCTGCGAATCATCCTCTTCCTGTACGAACTGGCGGTTAGCTTAGGTTCGCAGGATGAGGCGAGTACGCCCGGAAGGATTCGAACAACCCAGCAGATTCCCAGGGAAAATCTGAATCCTCGGGTTCTGTCCCCCCACCCGTCCCCCCATTCGCGCCGCAATTACCTTCCGATGCTGTCGAGTTGCTTGGGCTCTGGCGGGTTCTGTCGGCTGACCAAAAAGCCGAACTTCTTCGAGTCGCTAAGGTGATGCGCGGCCGGTCGCTTTCATCGGATCGGGTCGGCGGGGACTAGGTTGGGGTTTTAGTTTGGCCTTCAGTGCGTGAATAGATACTCGCCGGGGTGTGGTAGTCACTCTGGCGGTTTCTCTCTCTCAGCCTACGGGGTTTCTGATGCTTGCTTTAGTTGTTGATCGCTTGTTTGATGTTCGCACTCATAACGGGTTTGTTTCGATGGTTTCGAAGCGTACCGGGGAGCATCGTACTTTCCGCGTTTGGACTCAATCCGAAGATTCTTCTTTCATGCCTGGCCGTCGTTTGGTTGGGCTCCTGTCCGGGCCTGACAATGAGTCGGATTACATCGCGTTTGGTGTGCTGTCGGAGTCTGGCGACTGCATCCATCTATGGAAAAAACACAAGCAAAGCGAGTTTTTCCGATGGGTTGCGGCTGCTCTGCTGGATCCTAACCGCTTCATCGATCGTGTTGATTTTTCTTTCGAAGGTCGTTGCCGTCGTTGTAACCGTCTTTTGACCTGTCCGGAATCGGTTGAGTCGGGAATCGGGCCGGTGTGCTCGGAGCGTGAGGCGATCGGTGGCTAGGTTTAGGTTGTCCGCTGCTTGGTGAAGAGATACCTAATGGGCCCCGGTTGTCGGGGCTCGTGTGTTTCTCTTTTTGTGTGGGGTGCTGATATGTCCAATCGAAGTGTTGTTTTCAACGGTGTCGATGATCTAAATCTTCTGTCTGCTGTTCCTGGTGCTCGTCAATTCTATAACCAGTCTGGCAAGCCTCGGTGGGTGGCTCGTGTGGCTGGGCGATATGTTGGCGAGGTTGGCGGTTATGCCTCGATGCGCAAGGCGCTTAACGTGGCCCAAGCTGCTCGAATCAAGGAACTGACGGCCCGCGGTCTTTGGCGGTCTGACGAATTCGGAGAGCTTGTTTAGTTTCTGGCTCTTTTGGTGAATAGTCTAACACCAGGGGCAATGGTGCTCATGGTAGTTGTCTCTCTCGCTCTCAAGGTTCTCAGGTGCTAGAAATGTCTGCTGCTGTTTCTTCCAAGGTCGATATGTATCAAGCCGTTACTGATGCGATCGTCGCCAAGCTCGAAGCTGGTGTCACTCCATGGGCTCCAAGTTGGGTTAGTGCCCAAGTCTCTCGGCCGCTTCGGGTCTGCGGCACTCCTTACAGTGGGGTAAACGTCTTAATTCTTTGGTTAACCGCGATGGATCGGGGTTATAGCTCGCCGCACTGGATGACATACAACCAAGCCGAAAAACTTGGGGGGCAAGTTCGCAAGGGTGAGAAGTCCACAAAAGTCGTCTTCTACGGGTCTGTAGAGAAGGAGAGCATGGATTCCTCGGGCGTGTCCGTCACCAAGAAAATCCCTTTCCTCCGGTCCTACAGTGTTTTCAATGCTAGCCAGATTGACGGTTTGCCTGAGCGTTTCCATCCGGTCGACAATTCGCTAGCGATCAATCCAGGGGCTCGGCTGGCGGTCGTTGATGAGTGGGCCGCTGCGACGGGTGCGAAGATCGAGGAAAGCGGGTCTAAGGCCTGTTTCAACCGGGCTGCTGATGTGGTGCGGGTTCCACCTTTCGAGCAGTTTGAAAGTCCAGAAGCGTTTGCTAGTACGCTGGCTCATGAGCTCGTCCACTGGTCCGGCGCATCCGGTCGCCTCAATCGTGAGTTTGGCAAGCGGTTTGCTGATTCTGCCTATGCGATCGAGGAATTGGTCGCCGAGTTGGGTTCTGCGTTCTGTCTGGCGGATCTTGGGGTTTGCTCGATCCCTCGCGACGATCATGCAAGCTATTTGGCGTCCTGGCTCAAGGTTCTCAAGGCTGACAAGCGGGCGATCTTCACCGCGGCCAGTGCTGCCAGTGCTGCTGCTGCGTTCCTCGGGTCGGCTGGTGCCAGTGCGGTCCCGGAAGAATCGGAAGAAATTTTCGCCGAGACCGTTTAGTTTGGTTGGCGGATTGTGAATAGGTAAACAAGGGGGCGCGGGCAAGAGCTCGCGACCCCGGCGGGGGAGCGAAAAACAAGCAAAACGAAACGGCATGGGGCGGCGTGACCGCCTCCCAAAAGTTTCTCCCGAAATCCCAATTTTGCATTTACTCATTACTAGTAGTGATGCAGGAATGCGGATTCAGCTTTACAGATAGATGCGTTGATTTGGTTCATTTTTTGTTTATGCCTATGGAGACTTGGCAATGTCTAGGAGATTTTACGAAGGGGATTCGGAGTTTAGCCCCTGCGATTACGGCAACGTTTTTTGCGAGTTGACGGGCGGGGGCGCTCAGGACGGTCTTGTTTTGCGAATGGCTCGTCGATTTGCATTTATCAGCAATGTCGCCGACGTGTCTGTTTACGACGGCGATCCGCTTGTGCTGAGATGGTGTGTCTTCGAAGGCACTTACGAGTATCAGGGTTCGTATCGCCTATGTTCCAGTGCGGGTCGAATTTATCAATACAAGTACACTGGAGTTGAAGGCTATGAAAAAAGTGACTTTGAACAACGAATCGAAGACGCAAGCCGAGAAGCAGGGTGCTCCCTCAGTCTCGCAGAGTTCTACGGAACGCATGGATGGGACGAGTGCCAAGGGGAGTATTAAGCTTTAGAAAAGGGCGAAGCCTTTGCATTTCAAAGTCACACCTTCGGTCGATAGCTACCGAGGTAGAGCGTCCGGTGTCTGCCGGAAAGTCAGTTGATCGATTCCATCATGATCGGTTTGTTTGACTACTTGCGGAATCCAAGTTGGTTTTTTTGTCGTGTAAACGGTTGATATTTCATAGTATCGAGCAATCAAGGGTTATCAAATGGCGAAAAAGAAAAAGCAAGTGGAGGGCGCGGCGCCCATATTCAAGCGCAACTGTCTGATGTGCAATCAGGAGTTCGAGCCGAAGGGGCCGACAAATCGGATTTGCAATCGTGCTCCGTGTCAGCGAAGGCGATCCAAGCCGGGGATGTACACCGAAGCGGTAAATCATCCAAACAAACCGGATCCAAACGGGCAAATCATCTTCCATTAGGTCGGCTCTCGATCGCAACGCGGCCAAATGAAACCGTTTTGATCGAAACGTAAGCCGGGACGGTTGTCATGGGTATTGTGTGGATCGAGCCGCGCAAGTCGAGACTAGCTGTTTTACGCATGACGACCGAGGTACGCGTCAACGAGCGTTTTGTGGGCTCGTTGGTGTTGGTGTCGGTGTTGGTGGCCCTGGTCGGCTTAGTGGCGGATCTTGTTGGACGCTGCCGACTTGATCCAACGTCCTAGCATCGATCATCGGTCACTATTGCGAGGAGTATGATTTCATAGCCTGCAGTTGTCCCCCCTGTTTTGTCGAAAACGGCTCAAATTGTTTTATACTACGAAAGTCGATTTGGTTGAAAGTCTCAAAACACTCGATCAGTTGGGTGGGCTAGAATTCGAGATTTGTGCCGTAACGACATTCCCCATCAATTGTTAGACCATTAGAACGGAATCAACAAATGTCCGACACCGTAACGTGTGAACACTGTAACGCCCGCTGTAGAGTTACTCCCGCTCATGTTGGCAAAATAGTCTCATGTCCCAAATGCAAGAATCGATTTGTCGTAGAGCTTCAAGGCAATCCGGTTAATGGATCGTTACCGATCGAACAACCACCAGTCCCGCCGGTAATCCCACCAGTCCCGCTTCCGCCACCAATACAAAATGCGGACTTCAATCAAAAAATCGTTTTCCAACACATAAGTCGAAATACAACATCAGGCAAAAAGAAGACAACAGGCTCGTCGATAACACGAGTGGCGCTGTTTACGATAACTGGGATCTTGACGGGTTGCGTTACTGGTTATTTCGCCGCACATCATTTTGCGTTTTTTGGTGGCCTGTTACTTCTAGGAGCACCGTACAGCCCCGCACGCTCAAGTCTCGTACCTGGGCATATGCTTTTATGTGGGATGCTGCTTGGAATACTTGGCCTTGGATTGGGTGTGGTAAAGAACCGTATTGAGAAATGACGTTTTGATACAAATACTCATGCTGCAAGAAAAACAGCAAGGGGGTTTGGGTTCACCCAAGAAAATGTTGGACGCTGCCGACCTGAAACCCCGCGACCTGGGGGCTAGGGATCGATCTAATCCCCGGATTTGGGGTTTTCCTCCAATCATGATGATGGACTATGGCCTCGGTGAAGCGACGAGATAGCTAGGCTAGGGGCAAGTTGGTGGCTATGCTAGAGGTTGTCTTTCTCGTATTTGAACGAAGTGCTAGACTGACTTCAAACCAATTTCTTGCAGCAGATACCAATTCATTCGAACGGCTTGGTTTTATCAAAACAAGGTTTCAATTCATGACTGACGATAAAAAAGCAAATAGTTTTTGGTCAGAGGCGTTACTCCTTGCTTTCGTACCAGCGATAGGATACGCAATGACAGCGCTACATGAGGTAGGGTACATGAACTATTTCGATATGCCGTCTTATTTGATACGGGTCGATCCCGCGACGGCGTTCATTACGTCTACCTGGGTCTTACTATATTTTCTTTTAGCTCTTAGTCTCGTCTATTATATCACGGGACAAATTGAACCTTTTGCAAAAAAACCCTGGTTGAGTTATTACTTTGAAGCTTATGCAAGGTACATCATTCCGATTGTCCTTTTCTTTTTCTATCTTGCGATACCTTATTTTCTCGATGCCGAGCTAGCGTCCAATGGCGTATGGTCTTTGTATAAACTGGTTTGTTATGGTACAGCGGTTTTTATACTATTTGCTTTTAATCGGGATCTAACCAAAAGCCTACCGAAACCATTGCCTATTTTACTCGTGATTTTACTGTTTGCGGGGTTTTGGAGCTACCATTGGGGCGTTAGGGAAGCTAAGAAACAAAAATGGTTTCTTGTGCCTGAGGAGCGTACAGATATGGCTGTCTTTCGAATCTACGGCGATAACTGCATAATTTCCAAATTCGATCGACCGAACAAGACAACGTTGCCACATTTAACTATTCAGCCACTTGGGGATGCAAGTCCAAAAGAAGCCTCTGTTTTGATATATGAACCCATCGGCCCACTGAAACCTTGGAAGAAAAATGATTAGTTCTTTCCTTTATCACGCCGTCGTCTTTTTCATTGCGTAATTAGTGGCGTTGGCCAAAATTTGCCTCAACCCGCTGAATAGTTCTTTGCAAAACAGGTTTATTCTTGAATGGTTTCTGAAGGATTATTTCCGTCATCGGTTTTCTTCTTGCGTGTTCGCTTGGGTTTGTCTGCTTGAGCGGTTAGCGGGGCGGTGAGTTGCTCGTAAAGCTGAAAGAGATATTCGACTCGCTCCCGATCGGATTCGAAGGGCTTGGAGCGGTAGCACTGTTCAACCGCTTTATCGAGTTGCTCATGGGCTTTGACTAGCTCGGGTGGCATCGTCAGCGGGTCGTAAAGGTCGGCTAATGAGGAATCGGGATACTTGGCTCGGGCGTCGAGTACTGCTTGGGCTTTGGCTTCAACGTTGGCCTTTTGTTTGTCCGTTGGGTTCTCAGGCCAGGGGTAGTTGTTGTAGACAAGTTTGACGGAATACTGATACCGAGACTCAAGCCTACCAGTGACTCGGTTAACCCAGGACATATGCATCGACGATGTAAGAACTCCGAAGTGGAATTTTGTAACACTTGGAAGGATGCGTAGCTTGTTGCTGCAAATGGTAGACGGTTCTATAAAACCAATTGGAATGTATTTTCGCCGTTCGGAAGAAACCTCAGGCATGACTAGAAATGTGTTTGTTGGGAAATTTTCGACATGGAATCGAGTCGGGGTTTTAGCGAGTTCTTTGGTTTGCTTGGAGTTGCTTGCAAGGCGATAATTTTTCACCGCTTCGATTCTCTTCATAACCTCGGGCATTGACTTTAATTGCTCCGGGGATAGATCTCCAAGCCAAAGGCACCACCGGTTCCAGCCGTTGATAAACTCATCCGCGCCGATCCATTTTCTAAAATACGGTTCAGATTTAGGTTCTTTATCGATGAAGCTTTGACGTTCTTCTTGCGAGAACAAATAGTGCCCGCCATCGATCGGTTTGTTTCCAATTCCTATCTCGGGGCAGTCGCATAGAGCGGTGCCTCTATTAAGAATCGCAAGATTTGGTCCTTCAACTAGATACGGTGAAATGTTTCGGACATTCGAGACTGTTATCTCGTTGGCGGTCGGCGAATAATCAAAAATTGTCTTTCGTGCTTTATCAACCAACGAAAATCCAACAATTACGACATGCACATGAGCCGCGCCCTTGGCTTCTGATTTCCATGAAAAAGTACGGTGAGCAAAACAAATCTTGGCACCATGCCGAAACATTTCATTCCATAGAACCCCAGCCTGTTCCCCCTGGGAGATACTGTTTGTAGAAACAAAGGCAACGGTTATTTCTGACCCCTTGATATAGGCTATAGCTTTAATGTACCAACCTGTTACATAATCAAGCAGGCCGCCGCTTTGAACCATTGAAGTAACACTTGCCATTTCTTCTCTCTGTTGTGGATCCATGAATTTTGCACCCACAAACGGCGGATTGCCCAGGATGTAGGAACACTCCTCAGGCTTGATGACGTCGGCCCAGTCGATACGCAGAGCGTTGGCGTTGACGATCTTTGCCGACTTTTTGAGCGGTAACCGTTTGAAGTACTGGCCGAATTCCTCCGATAACGCTAGGTTCATTTGGTGATCGATCAGCCACATAGCTACCTCGGCAATCAGTGCCGGAAACTCGTTGATCTCGATCCCATGCATCGAGTCTACATCCACCAGCGAGAATAGCCCTACGTCTGTAACTTGCTGATTCTTCAAAATCAATTTGAGAACTTCGAGTTCGAGCAATCGCAATTCCCGATAGGTCACCACGAGAAAGTTTCCGCACCCGCACGCGGGATCCAAGAATCGAAGCTTTCCGAGTTTCTCGTGGAATGCTTTAAGCTTGCGTGAGTCGTGTTTGATCTTCTCGAATTCCTCTTTGAGTTCATCGAGGAATAGCGAGTTGATGAGCTTGAGAATATCGCGCTCGCTTGTGTAGTGGGCTCCAACTTGTCGCCGTTCCTTGGGCTCCATCACCGATTGAAATAAGCTTCCAAAGACAGCGGGAGAAATCCGGCTCCAATCGAGATTGCAGCATCGAAGCAATTGGGAACGCATCGAGCGGTTCAAGTCGGCGAACCCTAGATTCTCCTCGAATAGTCTCCCGTTGACGTAAGGGAACGCGGCTAGGTCTTCCAAGAGGTTCTTTTGGCGTTTGTCCTCGGGTGTGTTTAGAACTTGAAAGAGTCGAGCGAGTAGCGGCCCTAAGTCGCTCCCGTCTTCTTTGCTGTGATTCTCGATCAGTTGGGTAAAGCTGTTTCGTTCGAAGATTGAAGTATCTTCTGCAAACAAACAAAACAGGATCCGAACCAAGAAGCGCTCGAGGTCGTGTCCACTGTAGCCCCCCATCTCGAGCGCGTCGTGTAGCTCCCCCATCATCTCAACGGCTCGAACGTTGATAGGATCCTCAACGGCTCCGAGTTTGGTTTGCTTGTATCCTGGGATGAACCCGAACGCGTTGATGTGTTTATGAAGGTCGGCAAGTCCGAAGGTTATCGAGGTTCCTTCCTCGTAGTCATGCAAGGCGATTCGTTGAAAGTCCGAGATAATGACATAGCGGGGTGTCTCTTCCTGCCTCCCGGTCGAAACAAGTCCCTGAATGTAGTCGTTGGCTTGGCTCGTGGCCTTGTCCAGTGGCTTGCCTGCGCTCTTGTGTTCGACCAGCAAAACGCCTTTCCAGAATAGATCGATGAACCCCCATTGGCCCGATAGCTTTCGGACGGGCTCCTCGAAGCTTGCAACGGTCTTGCGTTTGATCCCAAAGACTTCGAAAAACTCATTCCAGAACGTTTGGCGCTCTGCTTGTTCGCTGGTGGCTTTGGCCCAGTCCTTCGAGAATCGAACGGCTCGATCTCTGATCTCGTTCCAAGATAGGGGCATATGTTTTCGAAGTCCTAGGGCAGTTTTTTTGATAGGTTTGGGCGGTTGCGTAAATGCGGGCGTTAATCAGCAAGCTTTTCGTAGGGCTTAAGAACCCCAAGTTCCTTAGCCCACTTTTCGAGTTCAACATGTTGAGCGTCAATGTGGTTCCTGCTGATCGAAACGGCGTAAAAATCACCAAGTTCGTTATACCACCTTGAGTCTGATTTACAGCGTTTTAACACAAGATACTCGTGGGCCAATTTGCGGTTAACCCGAGCAAGTAACGCTCGAACTGAAACACTTACTTTTGTTGCTGTCATCTCCTAACTCCTTTGCTTAAGCTTTCAATTTCTCACCTTCACAAATGCACATGTGCACATTCTACCATCTTGAATGGATTGTCAACGGCTCGACTCATCGAAGCCTTAGCGAGGGGCGGGTGACGCGCTCCGGGCGTTGGGTTTGCATGGGTGATCCCAGGTCAAAAAATGGCGACCATGCCGACTTGGAGTCAGCGCACTGGATGCGGTTTCTATGCATCCGGCATTTGTAAAATTGCGGGCGCTAGCTTGCTGACGGTTCCTGATGGAAATCTGTAGCAGAACTGTAGCAGAACACCTAGCAAAGTCGTAGCAGAACACCTAGCAGACTGGGTAGCAAAACTCTAGCAAAACAAGACTTTCAAGAATGCACTAGGGGATAGGGGCAAATGGGGTAGCGATGCATCAGCGCCTTGGTAGGCTGGTTCTCGTGGTAGGCGGTTAGCTCCCGCCGAACGGCCCCAGGGCTTTCGATGTTCCAAGGCATCGAGCCCCAGGGGTCGGCCCATCTATTAACCCTTGGAGTCTTGAAGATGAATTTCGACCAACTGGCGGAAGAGTTTAGCCGTTTGAATCCGATCGATGTGCATTTGCTCACCCGGAGTTTGGCCGATCCGATTATTGATAACGATGTGATGATATCTAGGCTGCTTAGCGAGAATAAACTTGTCGAGCGATTCGGCGAAGTTGCGGCGTGTTCAAATGTTAAAAAGCCCGAGGGGTGGGAGCAAGCGATATTGCTTGTCGATAGACGATCGGTCTTACAACAAAAGGCGTACGCCAATTGGCTGGAGGTTACTAACGAGGCTACGGCTCTCTGCCAGTCCATGGGGGTTAGAAATTTCAATTGCGGTCATGATCAAATAATCGAATTCGTTCGCGCTATCGATACTGAATTGCCTAGTCAAAACAAAACTGAGTTTGTTGATTTGTTCAAGGAAAACAAGGGTTTTTCGTTTGACTCAACGAAAGGGCTCGTAACCTCGATTGAGGACATTCCCAAAAAGTCGGCAAGGTATTGTCGTTCTTTGATAGCGTGCGAATCCCACGTTAATGTTTTCCCCAATGACGGTCTTTACGAGGATTCGAAACTCTTTGTTTGGGGTGGTCGTAAATTTGATTCGTTGACCAACGGACAAGTGCGAGTAGTTAAGTTGCTTTATGAACGATACAAAGCAGGCCGTCCCGATGTGCGAATATCGGATATTTGCAAGAACGCTAAAGTTCAAGCCAGCGGTGGATTCAAGCAGAATGTGTTTAAGCTGAGGCGAAGTGGCTGGCCGAATATTCATCCAGTCGCCTGCATCGTTGTTAACTCAGGACAGGATACATATCGGCTGATTGATCCTGGAAAAGTTCCTGCGTGTTCCTGATGATGTTCCTGACGTAGTTCTAGGGGTGATGGTGCAGAATGCCTATCGTTGGCTGATCGTCGTGGTCGGCACTGATTCGAACGATAGGAGGATGACATGGATCGTTTAGATGGGGGCGAGCTACTGCCCCTCAATCAAATGGCTAACATGCTGGGAGTGCCTAGCAAGTGGCTGCGTGAGCAGGCCGAGAGTGGCAAAGTCCCTGGGTTGCGGGCGGGTAATCGATGGCTGTTTGTTCCTGACGCTGCATTGGCTGCGGTGCGTGCGATGGCTGGGCGAGCAGTGGAAACAAACCAAGGGGGTGCATCGTGCTGCTAACCCCCCGAGAATTGGACGAGCTAGCCGACGCGATTTCTGAGCGTGTAGCGGCCCGTTTGTCGAGTCGGCCCGTCGATGGATTGATTGACAAGCGAGAAGCGGCAGAACTGCTTGGCTGCTCGATTCCAACCGTCGAACGTCTAACCCGATCAGGCTCGATTCCATCGCATAGGGTCGGGAAACTTCGAAGGTATCGCGCCTCCGAATTACTAGCAACAAAAAAAGGGGGCCGCGATGAATGACCATCACAACCCCCCGCACGCCCCATCGGATTCTATTGAGGATCTTCGCTTTCTGAAAGCCGAGACTCGCACAGCAACACTCGATGCCCTGCGTGGTTGCGATTGCCCGAAGTGCCGGGATGTTCGCGCGGACGACGGCCCCGAGTGCGGTTCGTTGACGAGGGCGAAGCGATGAACGAATTTAACCACGGCGAGTTTCTAGCGGCGAAGGCGATGCGAGATAAAAACCTCGTTCCTTACTTCTGCTTGAAACTGACTAGGGCCCTATTCTCCTTCGAAGCAATTAAGGCGATTGGCAAAGATGCGGCTCTGCTCGTCCAGTGGGTAGCGCTTCGAGAAGACGAATTAAGGTATCGGGAACCCGTTCGAGCTTGGAACGCTGAACTCGAAAATGTTCTTGGTTTCAACAGTCCCAAGCAGCTTAACGAAACTCGACGGCGTGCCGTGGAAGCGGGTTGGTTGCTCTACTGTCGCGATCATGATCGAGCAATCGGTGAATACCTAGCCGTGATCCCAGCTAGATTCCACGACTTGTTATGGAAGTCGGCGTTGCCTGAATCCTTTCCGAATACGGAAAGGGAAGCGGAAAGGGAAAACGAGATGCTTTCCGAAAACGGAATGCAAAGCGGAAAGGGAAACGGAAAGGGAAGCGGAAAGCCTTCTACTCCTAATCCTGTACCTGTGAAGAGTGAACAAACCGCCAAGCGGTTCGTTCCTCCATCGGTTCAAGAAGTTCGAGACTACGCCAAGAGCAAAGGCTTACCGATCGATGCCGAGCGGTTCGTGGATTTCTACACGACGAAGGATTGGATGGTCGGCAAAAACAAAATGAGAGACTGGCAAGCTGCCGTGAGGAACTGGGCCAGAAGCGAACAACCGAAACCACAAGCTGCAACACGAAAGGAGATCGATTTTGTCAATTGAGCAAACAGAACGCGATGAGGAAGCGCTGGTTGGTGGGCTTCTGGTCAAGCCGGATTCGATCTACCAAGCGGCGGAACACGTCGCGCCAAGAGACTTCGCCGACGATGCGCTGGGCTTGCTGTACGGAACTTTGCAAACCCTTCTGAGTGCGGGCGTACCACTGGATGCGAATAACGTCGTGATTGAGCTAAAGCGCTCTGGGGTATTAGATCGGGTCGGCGTTGCAAGATATGGAAGCCTTGTCCAAGGCGGCCTTCCTCACCACACAAAACATTATGCCGAACAAGTAAGCAAGCATTCACAGATTCGCCGTTTGAGGGCCGTAGTTGACTCATTGGCCCATGAACTGAAACGTGCTGATGCGGAACCTTCCGACATTGCCGACCGCATTCAACATGAATTGGCAAATGCTGCGGTAGTGCGGGCCGACGATGTGCATACCGTGGGCAAGATTTGCATTGATGAATTAGACCGCTTGGAATCGTTGAGAACTGCCGGGACGCCGGGCGTACTCGCTACCGGAATATCTTGTATCGATCGGGCATTGGGCGGTGGGCTCCCGCTGGGGGTCACGGTTCTGGCTGCTCGTCCGAGTATCGGGAAAAGCGCGTTGGCTTTAGAGATAGCCCTTCGAGTTTCGCAACGTGGGGATTCCTGTTTGTTTGTTTCGCTCGAAATGAGCAAGCAACAAAATGCCCATCGGTTGCTTTCAAGGCAAACGAACATTCCTATCGCGTCGATTCAGGGGGTTGGTTATGCCGATGCCGATGTTTCAAAGCTCATGAAAGCCAGTGCCGACCTAGCCGACATCCCCCTAAAAATCTGGCAAGCGTCCGGGGCAAGTGCATCGAGAATCGAAAGTATGCTGCGACTGCATCGAGCTAGGCATGGGCTTAAACTGGCGGTGGTTGATTATTTGGGGCTCGTCTCCGGTGGCGGATCTCGATCGAGTATCTATGAGCAAACCACAGCGAACAGCCACTCGTTCGCAACAATGGCCAAACGCCTCGATCTTCCGATTCTGCTTTTGGCCCAACTGAACCGGGGGGCCGAAGGAGAACGCCCCGAACTCCATCATCTTCGGGATTCGGGAGCGATCGAGCAGGATGCCGACGTTGTGGCCTTTCTCCATCGGGAGCAAAGAGATTCCCAGGAGGCTGAATTTATTCTTGCAAAGCAACGGCAAGGAAAGATTCAAGCGGCCCGACTCCGATTTGATCAAGGCAGATTCCTAGACCCGTCTGAAGCATTCTCTAGCGACTTCGAAAACTTTGGGGGGGCGGCATGACGAACCACCGAAAGCAGAAGCAAAAGATTCAACTTATGATCGAGCTACCCGAAACCATTGGCGATGAACCAGACGGACTCCAAAGGCTACGGAAGTTTTTGAAGGCTCTTTTAAGGGTCTACAAAATTCGATGCGTGAGAGTAAGTCCGATCGATCCAATCGAGGGGGGCGAAGAATGAAAGTCAGCGAGACAGAGATAAAATGCGCTCATGCCGACCAGGACAAACAGCAAGGGCGGCGGTCGGATCTTCTTGACGATGACAACAAGTCGAGACTAGGAAACCGGGGGCGTGCTTATTGGCTTCGCCGCCTAGCTCGTGAGCATCGAGAGTTGTTCGAACAGGTCGCGGCTGGTGATCTGTCCGTTCATGCTGCATGTGTTCGCGCTGGCATCCGTGGCAAGAAACCTCGTTTGAAGTGGTTGCTCGATAACTGGCTCGACTTCTCCCCTGAGGATCGAAGCGAGTTCATCAAAAGGATTCTCCTGAGGCGATAGGGCGTTATCGATTCGAAGGCGTTCGCATTCGATCCAGGACGCATTCAAACAGGGTTGGGTGGAATTCCTCGTCCGACCGCCCAAGTGATTCCTAGAGCGTTCTATGGCCTTTGGCGAATGTTGGCGTTTTGTGATGTTTAGTGATGGCTTGTGATTGTGTATAGGTGTATAAAGGTTTCGTCCATGGCTAGGCTCGCTACCGAAAACCGATGTTCACCCGTCGGCTGCCGTGGATTCTCTTTAGGGTGATTCGTTGGAGGTGATACGATGGCTTCTGTTATCAAAGATGGTCGCGATGGTCGCGATGGCTGGCGGGTTCGGTTCTATTCTGGATCTCATCGCCGCGAGTTGTACTACCAGGGAAGCAAGCGGAACGCGGAGGAACTAGGGCGACGCTGTGAGTCCCTGGCTGCGTGTAAGGCTGCGGGCGTGGCTCCCGATAATGATCTGGCCTCATGGCTTCGCCGGATGGATTCTGGCATCCGTGATACGCTCGTGCGTTGGGGTTTGTGTGACGCGGCTAACCCAAAACTTCTAACCGATGCGGGGCGTTACCTTGAGCCCTACATAAGCGACTACCTCGCAAGCCGGACGGACATAAAACACAATACCAAGAAGAACCTCGTGCAAACATCCCGAGTCCTTCGCGAGTATTTTGGGGATCGTCGACCCTTGGCGATGATTCGCAAGCCTGACGCGGTTGCGTGGCAACGATGGCTTGGGACTGAGGGCTATTCACCCGCAAGCGTCTCGGGGTTCACCCGAAGGGCTAAGCAATTTTTTCGTGCTGCCGCGCTTGAAGGATTGATCGAGGGCAATCCCTTCGATGCAATCAAGGCTGGCAAGGAAAACAATCTGGCCCGTCAACAATTCATCCCGCGATCGACGATCAAAAAAGTCCTCGATGCGTGCCCCGGCCCTCAATGGCGTTTGATTGTCTCGCTAGCTCGCTATGCGGGATTGCGTTGCCCCTCGGAAGTCCTCAAGCTGCGATGGACGGATATCGACTGGGCGAAGGGCTCCATGCGGGTTGATAGCTCTAAGACTGGCTTGCGGTTTGTTCCGATGCTTCCCGAAGTCCGTTTGGCACTCACGGAAGCAAGGGACGCGGCTCCCGATGGTTCGATTCGATGCGTCGAGGAGTATCCCGAGGATTGCGAAAATCTTCGCCAGCAGTTCGGGCGAATCCTTAAGCAAGCCCATGTTGAACCCTGGGAGCGGCTGTTTCACAATCTGCGGGCAAGCTGCCGGACGGAATGGCAACAACACCTACCCGACTTTGTTTGCAATCAGTGGCTTGGGCAATCGTCGAGGGTGGCTGAGTCGCACTATCTGACGATTCATCAAGAGCATTGGGATCGAGCATTGACATTGACCCCAAATTGTCCCCCCACCCGTCCCCCCATCCTTGCTAGAACTGGCACTATCAGCGACCATCACGAAATCGAAGAAACCAATGATTTGATTGGTGATGATGGTATGTGCTACGCCGACCAGTACGCCCGGAAGGATTCGAACCTTCAACCCTCGGTTCCGAAGACCGATGCGCTATCCAATTGCGCCACGGACGCGTGTGGAAGTAGTCTACCCGAGTGAAAACGAATTTTGAAGGGGGGGCTCCGTAGATGATTTTGGAGAAATCATTCATGCTGGGAGCAGCCTAAGACGTGTCGCTAAAGCGACTGTAAAACGGCTGAGGACAGCCGTTTTACCATGAGGGCAAACGGCTGAGGACAGCCGTTTAACGACGCAGCCAGACGAACGAAACACTTCGAATAGTGGTTGGATGTTACTATTTGAGGGGCTTTTTGGATTTCGTTGGAGCGACTCTCTTCTCGCCCGAATCGCCACCCGAGGATGCATCACACTGCACTCGACGTTCTCCGCCGTAAACTTACCAACCCGAACCGAATCCAAATAAACGATCTTGGCCGGGATCTGACTGCCGTCTGAAAGTCATGACTCACACTGATCGCTGAAGCGGCCGAATCGACGATCATCTGCTCGCCAGGCTTGCCATTGATCGAAACTTTGACCGAGTAAACAACTGAGTCCTTTACTAAAGGTGTCGACTCGGAAATCATCGCCTGCTCGTCCTACGGCCTCTTTTTCCGACTTAGCTCGCTTGATTAACTCGGGCCTGTCTTCCTCGTGTTGGGCCATCGCTCCGGATGTTGCGCTTCGGAGTGATCTGTAGCACGGGGCTCTGACCCGTGACTCGTTGTTGTAATGATTACCGCCGGGCCTGGAGACCCGGCCTACCTTATGAGTGACCGAATCACAAGGCACTATTGGCCTAGGACGTAAGCGAAAATCAGTGGTGCGACGATCGTCGCATCGCTGTGGATCATGAACTTGGGACACTCTGGATCCAGCTTGTTCCAAGTGATCTTCTCATTGGGAACCGCTCCGCTATACCCACCGTAACTGGTTTCGGCATCACTGATCTGGGAGAAATAAGCCCACCTGCGGATGTCCTCCTCCCGCAAATCTTGGATCCACATCGGTACAGCACAAATCGCAAAGTCGCCAGCTATACCACCGCCAATTTGAAAAAATCCAATCGGCCGGTCTGCCGCAAGCTGCTTGTACCACCGCGCTAAATGCTCCATCTGCTGCGTTCCACTCTTGAGCGCCGAATGGCTCTTGACGGTCCCATCCATCACCCTGGCCGCAAACATGTTGCCCAACGTACTGTCTTCAATCCCAGGCGAGTAAATCGGAATCTTAGCCTCCTTGGCCGCGATCATCCAAGAATGCTCTCGGGGTACTTGATAGTGCTTGACCAAGTCCTTCTCATCCAAGATGCGGAACATGTACTCATAAGGGAAGTACTGCTCCCCTTTTTCGGCCGCATCCTTCCAGTACTTTACTAACCGATCCTGCATGTGCATCATGACGGTCTCTGGAATGCAAGTGTCGGTGACGCGATTGTATCCGCTGTCTCTCAAGTCGACTTCGTCCTGCGTACTGAGCGATCGCCAATTGTCGATCACCTTGTACTCGTTGTGCGCAAAGAGATTGAACAAATCCTCTTCCAAATTTGCGGCCGTGCATGAAATCGCATGAATTTTACCTTTGCGAATCATCTCAGCGAGCGAAATCCCCAGCTCCGCCGTGCTCATGGCCCCGGCAAGCGATACCATCATCGCTCCGTTGTCTTTCTCGATGAAACTTTTATAAGCTTTCGCAGCCGACAATGTCTCCCGCGCGTTGTAGTGCCGGAAGTGCTTCTCCATGAACGCAGTAATGCTCATTTACTATCCTCGCCTAGCCTCAAATCAATAGATGGAAATCCGTTGCCCAATCTTAAATGGCCAGCAACAAACGACTGGGAGCTTCCAAATAAGCGATGATGTCGTTGAGGAACCGGGCTGCAGTTGCCCCGTCAACCAATCGATGATCGTAAGCCAAACTAAGTGGCATCATCAATCGAGGTTTGATCGTGTCGTCTGGCATGACCATCGGCATCTTGCGGGATCGACCTACAAGCAGAATTGCCACCTCGGGCACATTGACTATCGGCGTCGAGTAGGTCCCCCCGATGGCCCCAAGATTACTAATCGTGAAGGTTCCACCGCGCAAATCGCTCACCGCGAAACTATTGTTCCGAACCCTGTTGGATAGCTCCGCTAGGGCGTAAGCGATGTCGGGTATGGACATGCGGTCGGCATTCTTGAGCGTAGGAACAACCAATCCCCGATCGGTATCCACCGCGATCCCTAAATTGACGTAGTCTTTGTAAATGATCTGCTCGTTCTCGCTGTCGATCACGGCATTCAAGGCACCATGATGACGCAGGGCCGTTGCGACGGCTTTGATCAAAAACGGCATCGTCGTGAGCTTGATCCCGCGCGAGGCATAATCGTCTTTGCTCGATTGCCTGAAAGCTTCGAGTTCAGTAACGTCCGCATCATCGAAGTTAACAACGCGGGGAACCGTCGACCAAGACTTATCCATCTGGTTGGCGATCGTCTTTCGGATCTTGGTCATCCGATCGACGCGAATCGGACCATACTCGTCGGTCGCTGGTGTGCCTGGCTTCTCGATCCCCTTGGATGCTGCAGCTTTGGCCGGCGACTCTACCACGGTTGCTACCGGTGCGCTCGCAGGTGCACTTGCAGCCGGCTTGGTATTGGCAGCTTGTCCTTGATGCCGAACGATCGACAAGACATCTTCGCGAGTGATCCGTCCATGTTCTCCTGATCCACTGACACCCGTAAGATCCACGCCGACTTCTCTTGCAAAGCGACGAACGGCGGGGCCGGCAGGGATCACATCTTCGGAAGCCTCGGCGACCGATGCACTTGCCACTGCGTTCACTGCAGGAGCAACTGGTGCTGGAGCGGCTGGTGGTGGAGCGACAGGAGCAGGTGCCACGGGCTTGGTGGCTACTGGAGCCGCTGGTGCAACTGGAGCCGCCGCTGGTGCTGGGGCAGCAGGTGTAGGTGCTGGGGCTGCCGGTGCTACCGCTGCGGGCTTGCTCGGTTCTGGCTTGCTAGGAGCCGCAGCTGCACTGGCCGCTTCGATTGTGCCGATGACTTGACCGACTTTGACCGTCTCTCCTTCCTTGACCGCAAGGCTCAGGATCTTGCCTGCAAAAGGGCTAGGAACCGCGACGGTGGCTTTATCGGTTTCTAGTTCGAGCAATGATTGCTCGAGTTTGACCACATCGCCGACCTTCACATAGATCTCGAGCACATCTCCGGATTCGACACCTTCGCCCAAGCTTGGCAATTTGATTTCTGTAGCCATGGATGGTTTTGCGTTCTTCTTTCTAGGGGGATTGTTTTGGGCTGGTCAGTTGCTTGCCAGGAGTGGTTCGCTCCAAGCTTGGTAAATAAAACCAACGGGGTTCAAGCCAAAGGTTTTATGCGAACAGTGGGTTTTGCTTCTCGGGATCGTAGTCCAAATCGCGAATCGCTCGGGCAACCTCTTTGCCAGAGATCACGCCTGATTTGCTCAGTCGGTACAACGTTGCGATGACGACCGAGGCTGCATCGACCTCGAAGTGTCTTCGAAGAGCGGGCCTAGTTTCGCTGCGTCCCATGCCATCGCAACCGAGCACGTAGTAGTCTTGTTGCAGATAGGGCAGGAGTTGTTCGCCGACGGCTCGCACGTTGTCGCTTGCTGAAATGATGGGACCGGAAACACCTTCGAGGACCTTTTGGATGTAGCTCTTCTTGGCAGGCTGATCTGGATGGAGCATATTCCATCGTTCAATCGATTGGGCGTCGCGACGCAGTTGGGTGTAGCTCGTTACGCTCCAAATGTCGCTCGATACGTTGTATTTGTCGGCAAGCATTTTCGCAGCTTCGATCACGTGTCGCAAAATCGCACCGGATCCAAAGAGTTGGACTCGGGCCTTGGATCCACTGGCTTCGACCGATGTGAACTTGTAGATCCCTTGGATGATCCCGTCTTCGACCCCTGCGGGCATGGAAGGCATTTCGTAGTCTTCGTTGTGGACGGTGATGTAGTAGATTCCCGTCTCGTTTTCTTGATAGAGCCGACGCATCCCATCGAGGACGATGACAACGGTTTCGTAGGCCCAAGCCGGGTCATAGGCTCGCACGGTTGGGAAAGCCATGGCATTTAAATGGCTGTGACCATCCTGATGCTGCAAGCCTTCGCCGTTGAGTGTCGTGCGACCGGCAGTACCTCCGATGAGGAATCCCTTGGCTCGCATATCGGCTGCAGCCCAGATCGAGTCACCAACGCGTTGGAATCCGAACATCGAGTAGTAGATATAAAACGGAATCATGTTGATGCCGTGGGCCGAATAAGCCGTACCGGCAGCGTTGAAACTCGACATCGAGCCGCACTCGGTGATTCCTTCTTCGAGGATCTGTCCGTCTTTGGCTTCTTTGTAGTAAGCGATCGAGCCAGAGTCGATCGGCTCGTAAAGCTGACCGGCATGGGCATAGATTCCGATCTCTTTGAACATTCCTTCCATCCCAAAGGTTCGGGATTCGTCCGGGACGATCGGAACGATGTTTGCGCCGATCTTGGAATCTTTGACCAGTCGGGTAAGCAAACGCACAAAGCCTTGGGTTGTCGAAATCGACTTGCCTTCGAGTTGAAGACCCATGAACTTGCGGTAGTCTTCGAGCGACGGAGTTTCTGTCGTCGGATGCTGTGTTGGTCGACTCGGGAGAGACCCGCCCAGGGCAGCACGCTTGTCTTTAAGGTACTTGATCTCCATGCTCGTTTCGGGCGGCTTGTAAAACGGTGCATTGGCGACTTGATCGTCCGAGATGGGGATGCCGAAACGCGATCGGAATTCGAGGAGTTCCTTCTCGTTCATTTCCTTTTGATTGTGAGCGATGTTTCGACCCTCGCCCGCTTCGCCCAATCCGTAGCCCTTAATGGTTTTGGCCAAGATCACAGTCGGTTGCCCCTTGTGCTCGACAGCAGCTTTATAAGCCGCATAGACCTTTTCAGGATCGTGTCCTCCTCGATTGAGTTTTTCGAGCTTCTCGTCCGAGTAGTTCTCAACGAGTTTGAGTAACTCAGGATACTTGCCAAAGAAGTGCTCTCGGATGTACGAGCCTGGCATTCCGACGTATTTTTGATACTGACCGTCGACGACTTCGGTCATCCGTTGGGCAAGCAACCCCGACTCATCTTTCTCAAGAAGAGGATCCCAATCACTTCCCCAAACAACCTTGATCACATTCCAGCCTGCGCCACGGAAGACCGCTTCGAGCTCTTGGATGATCTTGCCGTTACCTCGAACGGGCCCATCGAGTCGTTGAAGGTTGCAGTTAACGACGAAGATTAAGTTGTCGAGTTTCTCTCGTGAGGCCAACGTGATCGCACCAAGGGTCTCGGGCTCATCGCATTCACCATCGCCCAGGAAGGCCCATACTTTGCGACCCCGAGTGTCCTTTAAATTACGATCGTTCAAGTATTCATTGAAGCGAGCTTGGTAGATCGCCATAATCGGGCCAAGCCCCATCGAGACCGTTGGATACTCCCAAAAATCAGGCATGAGCCACGGGTGAGGGTAACTTGATAAGCCGCCAGCGGGTTGGAGTTCACGGCGGAAGTTTTCGAGTTTCTCGATCGGCAATCGGCCTTCGACAAAAGCTCTCGAGTACATACCCGGCGATGCGTGCCCTTGGAAGTAGACCAAGTCGCCTTGATATCCCGACTCGCCGCGTCCTCGGAAGAAATGATTGAAGGCCACTTCGTAGAGTGTCGCACTACTGGCGAAGGTGCTGATGTGACCACCTTGGCCTTTGTTCTTTTTGTTTGCACGAACCACCATCGCCATGGCGTTCCAGCGAATAATACTTTTGATGCGACGTTCTAATTCTCGGTTGCCCGGATAGGCGGGTTGCTTGGAGGCCGGGATGGTATTGACGTAAGGTGTGGTCGTCTCGATGGGGATTTCGATGCCATCGCGTCGGGCTCGATTCTCGAGGGCTTTGACCAAATATCGAACGCGTTCTGGCCCTTTGATCTTCGCGACGTAATCCAACGAACCCAACCACTCGCTGGTTTCGGCAGGATCCACGTCGATAGGCGCTTCTACTTGTCCAGATGCCACGAGCACCGAAGGATCCGCTTCACCGAGGAGTTTTGCATCCGACATAGGTTTTGTTGTTCGTTGATTGAGGGGGATAAAAGTGCGAGTTGGATGTTTTTTTCGTGAGTTGCTTTACGGCAAACTCGTCCGGCAAATTCTTCGTAGCCGGTCTGTTTTACCAAGTCTTCATTGTCGCGAAAAATAGCAGTTCGGAAAAGGCGACCCGAGCCCATTTTGGGTATGCGCGGGGCGGATAAGGGCCGAAAAAACCGCTTTATCCGGAAAAACAAATCGTTTTCGTCTTGGCAAGGCTATTTTTCCCATGTCAGCGGATAGAACCTTCGAACTCGCTTTGGTATTTCGAAAGTCGATTGACCCGCTCTTGTGGCTTTTGATCGGTTTCCGATGGGCTAGTATTAGGCCACGGCAAGATCGACGCAAGATGCATCGCATGGAGATCCACGGAGGCTTGGCCCGGGGTCTCCAAACCGGGGACGGCTTGTACCGCAGCCACCAAGCTCGTCAGCGGCACGGCGACTTTTGGAGTGCAAAGCGTGGCCTGACCAAGCTTCATCGCCACAGGCGGCCACTGGCTCGGACCGGGCAATTGTCCCTGCATACGCAAGCCTTCGGGGCTGAGTTCGAAGGCCACCGAGAGCGCGTCGATCGATTGGTTCTCGGCCAATTGAGAATCCCACTTGGAGGGCAACTCCAACCATTGTGCAGCTTTCTTGATCCACTCGGTCTGCAAGCTTCCTTGCTGGCAATCCAATTTGCCTTGGGCATAGAGGATCTGTCCGTCGCTTAAGTTCAATTGAGTGAATGAAATAGCACCGAGCCCTTTGAAGGGGGATCCTACGGGCGAAGTCAACTCTGCGAACTCCACACGATCGACCTCTCCTTGAACGATCGCATCCCACCCCTCGGGGCTCCATTGGGCTCTGAGGACACCTTTGAACTGGGCCTTTTCGCCAAGGGACTTCAAAACGGGGATGCGTTGGACAAAGTTCGAGCAAGCGATCCAGGTTTTCGGACTGCGGAGCTCAATCTTGGTCGAAAGATTCGACGGCGAATGATCACGAACGACTTGGATTTGAATATCCCCGAAAGTTTGATCGTCATAAGCGAACTTCGATACGATCGATGATCGATTCTCCGAGGGTTTCATCAGGATTTCGACTTGGCCGAGTTGAGTTGTGCCCGTTGCGTGGTGGACTTGCAGTCCGTTCGGCACCGAGATCGCCAGCATGCGTTCTCGTGTTTGTGGTTTGCAGAGAAAACTGTCATGGAGCAGCGTAAGTGTCGCTTCGAGTTGACTCGCATCGAGCCTAGGTTCATCGAGTACAAGCGACCAGCCTTCTTTCTTGATAAGTCCGGCGACCTGTCGAACCTTGGCCATCGGAGCATCGGTTTCGGGATGGTAGAGAATCACGTCGTTTGCGACGAATTGTTCGGGAGCAAGCAAGCGGAACTGGGCGGCCACGACGCGAACTCCAAGGTTGGCTGTGACTCGCGACTCCCAGTCTTTTTTGAGGCGATTTTGGTAATAGGGTGACCAATAGACCACCGTGCAGATTCCAAGGAGGATCGATGGAAGGACTCCGGCAAGAAGCAGGATCGAGCGGACCAAGCGCTTTCGGGTCGCTTCGTGCAAGAGGAATCGTGCTTTGCGGAGGGTGGTCATGACCCTCTTGTGTATCAAATCCTCTCGATGCAAATCAAGTTAGGGTGGGCCGCTGCACTGGAGAAGTTTTACTTAAGCCGCTTTTGAGCCATCCCCAGCCCCCTATACTCAGCGAATCAAACCCAATCTTTGATGCTAGCATTGCTCGCGTGTGGCGCGTTTGCGTTCGTCCGATGGGCTTGATTCGTATTGCACTCTATTCGTATTGCACTCTAGCAGAGAGCCTTTTAGTTTTTGGGGATCTGTCGAGTCAGATAGTATTTCTTTGGTTTCGGACTAGTCGATTTCAGCAGGAGCACGTCGATGGGATTTATTTCTAGTTTAGCGCAAGAGTTTAAAGCCTTTGCGCTCAGGGGCAACGTGATTGATTTGGCTGTGGGGGTTGTCATCGGTACTGCGTTTACCAAGATTGTGAATTCTTTGGTGAGCAATTTGATCATGCCTCCGCTTAATTTGCTTACATCAAAGTTTGGGGTCAATTTTGCTGACTGGGCCTACAAGATTCGCACCGAGTCTCCGAAGTTGGATCCCAAGACAGGGGAGATGGTCAAAGATGCGGCGGGCAAGCCGGAGATGCTCGTTCAGGATTACCCGATTCTCAAGTACGGTCCGTTCATTGAGACGGTGGTCGATTTTCTGCTCATCGCGCTGGCGATCTTCTTGTTCGTCAAAGCGATCAACGCTGCCAAAGCGAGGTTTGACAAAGCCAAGGCTGACGCACCGCCACCAGAACCGACTGAAGATATCGTTCTGTTAAGAGAGATTCGCGACGCGCTAGCGTCTAAGAAATAGCCTTGGCCTTGGTTCACTCCGGTTGATTTTCGGGTTATCGTATAGGCTACTGTGATTCGAACTTGTACCGTAGAAAGAGCCCATGGCTGATCTTGTTCCAATGCAGCTTGCTAGGATCGTCAAGAACGATTTGACCGACAAGCAGATCATTTATCTAAAAGAGGTCGATGGCGATCGGCAATTTCCGATCGTCATCGGTTTTTTTGAGGCGACGAACATCGACCTGCGAGTGACGCACTCGGAGCGTCCTCCACGTCCCTTGACGCATGATTTGATTTCTGGCGTGGCTCAATCGCTTGGGGCCAAGGTCGATTCGGTGGTGATCAGTAACTTTGAAGACGACATTTTCTATGCGGTGTTGCGCCTGATTCGTAACGGCGAGACGATTGATGTCGATGCGAGACCCTCGGATGCGATCGCCGTGGCCGTATCGTTCCGTCCTATCTTACCGATTTGGGTTGCCCAGGAAGTCTTCGATCGATTCGCCCAGTGACACCCTCGGCAGAGGTTAAGATAAGAGGTCTATAGAGATGTGGATATTTGATGCTCATTTGGATTTGGCCCTCAACGGAGTCGACTGGAATAGGGACTTGCGACAGAGTGTCGATGACATTCGGGCTCAAGAAACGGCCTTGCAGATGACCGACAAGGGGCGGCGCAACAACACCCTTTCCTTTCCCGAGTTGCGGATTGCCCAAGTGCCTGTTTGCTTGACCACACTTTTAGCAAGACAGGAACAGCCCATCGACCATTCTTTTGGTTGGACATCACCGCAGACTTGCTATGCCATGGCCCATGCCCATCTGGCTTATTATCGTGCGATGGAGCGGGCCGGATATTTGAAGATGCTCAAAACCAAGAGCGACCTTCGAGCCCACTGGGAGCGTTACACGCAAAGCGAGCAATCCCATCAGACTGTTGGTGTCACGAGTGCTTCGAGATCCAAAGTGGAGGATCGAGTGCCGCTGGGATTTATCTTGACCATGGAGGGAGCAGACCCGGTACTTACCCCCGATACCATTTACGAATTCCATGAAGCGGGGCTTCGGGCATTGGGACTGACCCATTACGGATCCAATCGCTACGGTGGGGGAACGCGAAGCGAGGTTGGGTTATCGCTCGATGCAATCGAGCTTCTCAAACACTGTGAGCAACTGGGGATTACCATCGATGTAACCCATCTCTCGGACGTAGCGTTTTGGCAAGTGGTCGACCGATTTGGTGGTAGGATCCATGCGAGCCATCAGAATGCTCGAGCCATCTGCGATTGGCAGCGGCAGTTCAGCGATGATCAGATTAAAGCGGTCATCGAACGAGGCGGGGTGCTTGGAGTGGCTTTGGACATCATCATGATGCAAAACGGATATGTTCGTGGTCTATCCAAGAACGAAGCAACCCTGGAGGTGGCTGTCGATCAGATCTGTCATGTTCGGGATTTAGCGAAGGGTTCGGTGGGCAATGTTGGGATTGGAACCGACTTAGATGGCGGATATGGAAACGAGCAGACTCCTGCTGATTTGAACAAGTACCGGGATGTTCAGAAACTTGTCACGATGCTCCTAGCCAGAGGTTTTAGCGAGCAACAGGTTCAATCGGTCTTCTATGGAAACTGGCTCCGCTTTTTCGAGGAAGCCCTCCCGTAGCGGCTAGCTCGGTTTATTTTCGACTTACCGAAAGAGCTTGGGCTACGGCGTCGAAATTATGCTTCATCATTCCCATGTAAGTATCTGCTTGGGAGCCAGATGGTCCGAGGGCATCCGAGTAAAGCTCTGGACCAACGTTTAAACGAATTCCCCGGCTTGCAGCACCTTCGATCACCGCGTCGATCATCTTGCCTGCGACGCTCGACTCCTTGAAAACAGCGGGCACTGAATTTTCCGAGATCAGATCGATCAGTTCTGGGATTCTCTGCAAGCCGGCTTCGGAGGCCGTCGAGATGCCTTGGACACCTTCGACTCGAAGCCCATAGCGTCTTCCGAAGTACTGGAAAGCATCGTGCGAAGAGATCAAGATGCGTTGGCGCGAGGGGATCTGTTCTATAGCGGTCTTGCCGTACTGATCGAGATCCAGAAGCTGTTGGGTCAGATCGGTTGTCGCTTTCGAAAAGCGTTCGCTGTACTTGGGTAACCGTTGCGAGAGAGCCTGCTGGATCCTTGGAAGTGTTTTGCTCCAAAGAGCTACGTTCATCCAGATATGTGGATCGATCGCATCGGCCTGAGGCTCACCGACAAGCTCAACTGGATCGAGGGCATCGGAGAGTGCTATGTGCAAGCGATCGGATTTTGCGGGATTGCTAAGCACGTCGGCCATCCGACCTTCGAGTTTGAGTCCGTTGTAAAAGACGATCTTGGACTGGACGATCGCGACGATATCGTCTCGGATTGGTTTGTAGAGGTGGGGATCGACACCCGCAGGGATCAACTGGGTCAGGCGAATTGCGTCCCCACCGATGCTGCGAACCATATCGGCCACCATACCGGTGGTTGCAACCACGTCGATCGCTTCGGGATTGTTCGATTCGGATTGTTGGCTGGGTATTCGATTCGGCAAACAGCCGGTCAGAGCTAGGCTACTTGCTCCAAGCGAGGATATTTTCAGGAATTCTCTGCGACTACTGGGCATCGATTGGATCTTTGCTGACCGAGTACCGGGTCAAATGAGGTTTGCAAGGTCGCTAAGGCCGATAGGTTCTTTGGATGCAAAGGGTTCTCCATATCGAACACCAATCGCCTTGCCCCATGTGGCGGATTGTTCTCGCAGTTGCTCGACGAGTTGCGTTTCGACGTGCTCTTTACCTTCGACAAACTGACTATGGTAAACCAAGATCGAATCGTGTTTGGCTTGCCAATGCGAGCTGATATCCATGATCCATGCTGGTTGCGGGATATGCTTCAGATGGATGCAGTAGTAGTAAAAGATGCGTTGAGGATGGAATGGAATTCCTGGCAAGTCGCATTTGGTCAGCTTGCTCCAGAATCGTGCGGCTTCAACAAGCTCGGTCGCAGCGATATGATCCGGGTGCGCATCGAGCCAGAAGGGTGCAAAGATCCATTTGGGTCGGGCGAGTCGAAATATTCCTGCGAGCTTGGCTCGATTCTCCAAGGTCGCTTCGAGGAAACGGTTTGGCAATCCCAGGTTGTATCTCCAAGTCACACCGAGTTGCTTGGAGGCTTCGAGAGTCTCTGCGGCTCGTTTCTCGATTGAACCAAAGGGTGTCGGCTCTCCGTTGGTCAGATCTAGGATTCCGACGTTAGCCCCTTTTTGGATCATCTTAGCTATCGTCCCGCCCATCCCTAATTCTGCATCATCCGGATGCGGTGCTACCACGAGCATATCGAGTGGTTCTATGAGCGAGGGGAGGCCTGGATAATCGTGATGCAACGACGTGAGCATAGCTTGGATGTTCAGATGCTTGCCAAGGGAGCAATGAAGTGTTTTTCGATAAGTCGCAGGATGCCAGCAGCAACCAAGGCCTTCGGGCCGTAGAGCTGGTCCAGTAGCGTTCCACCCCTGAGGATGACTTCGACGTTATTGTCTTCTGAGTTCATCGCTTGTGCACTGTTTGAGACGATCATATCGCAAGCCTTGCGGCTTAGTTTCACGATCGCACGAAACCGCACGTCTTCGGTTTCCAAGGCAAAGGCAACCACCCATTGCTTGGGGGATTTGCTCGCTGCGAGGGTAGCGACGATATCTGGAGTTTCCTTTAGGTGGATCGTGATATCGTTGCCAGTTTTTTGTAGTTTGCTGGTTCCAACCGTTTCAGGCATGTAATCGCAAGGGGCCGCGGCACCGATGAGTCCGTCCGCGGTCGAGAATGCGATTGCGGTCGCATCGAGCATTTCTTGGGTGGTCGTCACCCAAACGACTTTCGCTTGGGACGGATAATCGACTGAGACAGGTCCAGAGACCACGGTCACCTGATGTCCCAAATCCAAAGCAGCTTGTGCAAGCGAGGCACCCATCCGGCCGCTTGAGGCATTCGTCAGGTAGCGAACGGGATCTAGATACTGTCGTGTCGGTCCTGACGTGATGACGATGTGGGCCACGACTCACTTACTCCAACCAAGGCTTGCAAGCTTGTAAAATCGTATCGGGTTGGCTCATCCTACCAAATCCAATGCGTCGGCAAGAAAGCCATCCGGATTCGGGTCCGACGAGGTGGACACCGTCGCTTTGGAGTTGCTTGATATTCCTTTGCACTGCGGGTTTGTCCCACATCGGTGCGCTCATGGCGGGTGCAAAGAGGATCGGACATTCCATGTTCAGATAGAGTGTCGAGAGAAGATCGTCGGCCAACCCCAGGGCGCAGGAGGCGATCACGCGAGCTGTCGCCGGTGCGATGATCATCAGGTCGCATGATTGCGCCAGTTCGATGTGAGGCCCGAGAGGGTACTTGGCATCGAAAGGATCGATCACCGCTGGAGAACCAGTTAGAGCAGAGAACGTAGCCGCCGAGACGAACTTTGTGGCCGAAGGAGTCATGACTACCGAGACAAGGTGCCCGGCTTGAACCAACTGACTAACGAGCATCGCGGATTTGTAGGCTGCGATGCCGCCGGCGATTCCGACGACGATCCGTTTCTTGTGCGTCATGATGGCTGCCAGGGTTGGCTAGCGAGCGACCATTTACAGATCGCCGGCATCCAAATCCAACAGGTCTCCTTGTTCGGTCGTATCACCGAAGATCTTCAATTCGCCCGTGGTGGTGAGGTAGATCTTGTCTTGCAAAATTTCCTGGATAACGATCTCCATTTTGTCGTCGGAATGAAGATCGACTAAGGGACGGCCACCGCGGTTGAGTTGTACGAGTCGCTTTTGAATCAGCGTCGAGAGTTTGAATCTGCCGCCGACTTTGTTGACAATCGCTTCTTCTTTGAGCTCGTCGAGCATCGATAGGCCTCGTCTTTGAAGTAAATTTTTCTCTAAAAATGGACAGATCCAACGTGCCTTAGGAAGGCTGATCTACCCGAGTATCGTATTGGTATAACAAGCGGCAAACCTCGGACACCGCATCGCCTAGGTTGTTGTTGGTAACGCTGTGGCGGTAATGGTGTTTTAATTTCATTTCTTCTCGAGCCACATGCAGGCGTCTCTCGATGGCTTCCTCGGTTTCGGTCCCCCGATCCCTAAGTCGTCTTTCGAGTTGCTCCATCGAGCCCGGATCGATGAAGATGGTAATTACTTTTGGGTCATAGTCTAGGACGGCTAGAGCCCCCTGGACATCGATCTCCAAGATTATCCATTTTCCAGCGGAAAGGCCAGACGAAACGGCATTTTTCAAGGTTCCGTACCAGAATCCCCGACCGAAGACCTCTTTGCATTCGAGGAACTCGCCTTGAGTGCGTTTGGCTTGGAATTCCTCTGGGCTGAGGAACCAATAGTGCTTTCCATGGGTTTCCCCGGGCCTTGGGGGGCGGGTTGTGGCCGAGACGCTGAGTTCTAAAGGGAGAGGACAAGTCTCGATTAATTGGGCAACAATGGTTGATTTTCCCGAGCCTGATGGCCCTGAAATGATGATCAACTTTCCCAATCCATCACGATCCGAGTTGTGCGAGCTATTCGACATTTTGCACCAGTTCTCGAATTTGCTCGACGGTCGTCTTGATCGCGACGACCAAGTGCGCGATGGCCGCATCGTTGGCTTTGGCCCCGATGGTATTGGTCTCGCGTCCAATTTCTTGAGTCAGAAAATCGAGCCGTCGGCCTTGGGATTCCTTGGCAGATACCGTCTCGACAAATTGATCCAGATGGCTTTTAAGACGAACGATTTCCTCACGGATATCGCTACGGTCGGAAAACTGAATCACTTCCCTTAGGAGATCTATTTCACCCACACTGGGAACCAAATCGCTCAGCGCCGCTCGAACCCTGTTTTCTAAACGCTTGCGATAATCGGTGACGACATTGGGAGCCCTTTGCTCGATTTCGTCGACCCTTTGGGCTACGTTGGCAATTGCTTCAAGGAGCTCTTTTGCCATTTGTTCGCCCTCGATCTTCCTCATGCGGTTTAGATCTTCGAGAGCTTTTTCCAGGGTCGAGAGTACCAATCCTGCGACTTTTTCCGGATCGGTTCCCTCACTTGGCACGAGCACTCCTGGCAGTTGCAAAGCAGAACCGAGTTCTACAGAAATCAAAACCGTGGGGAGAAGCGGTCTGTAGGTTTGATCGATGTATGACCTAAGCGTTTGGAGGCAGACTTTCTGAGCCGACAAGCTTGAGGAGCCTGAAACTCGGATCGACACATGCACAGTGCCCCGTCTCGTCTTCTGACGGACACACGCTTCGATCTGCGATTCAAGAAAACTCAAGCTTTCGTGGAGCTTGTAAGTCACTTTCAAGAATCGGTTGTTTACCGATCGGACTTCGACATCAATCACTAAAGCATCGAAGGTTTGTTGGGCCTTTCCATGACCCGTCATGCTCACAAGGCCAAGCATTGTTATTTCGGAGTTTCAGTCGGTGCAGGAGCAGCGGGTGGCTCACTCGGAGCAGGAGTTGTGGGATCAGGTACTGCTGGTGCAGGCGTTGTTGGGGTTGGATCGACCGTAGGAGGAATTCCTAGATCGCTTGTTGGCTGGGTACTCGGGCGATCCGATGCTCCCATTCCCCCGGTCGAACTCGATGATCTTGCTGAAATATCCGTTTCAAAGTCCGGGCCTTTTTCTTTGTACCAGAAGGCTGCAGTGGCGCAGAGCGTGATCCAAATCAGAACCAAAACCGCAGTGATTCTGGTAAAGATATCGCCTGCCTTGACACCAAAAGCGCTTTGACCACCAAGGCCACCGAGGGCACCGGTCAAACCGCCCCCGCGTCCGCGTTGCAAGAGGATAATGGCAACGATCAGGAACGACAGGACGAAAAGAAGCGAACCGAAAATGTATTGGGAAAGCACCCCAAGCGGCATGAGCACGGCTAATAATCTCCATCGTCGGATTGGATGTTGGACTGCTTTCTTGGAAAGCAACTAGCAGAATGTAGCAGACATACGTTGGTTTGTTGAGGCCTTCGGGGATTTAGTTTCCGCTTTTTGAGGTTTCGGAATAGGGCCACCCGAGGGATTTCGATCTTGGGTTTCCTAACAGATTAGGGTCGTTGACAGGTAACGGGGGTTTGGTAAGTTTCGAGCCGTTCGATTTTGCGCAAAGTCCCCAATCGGCAAACTTTAACAGCTTCTCGCGGTGGGAAGGTGTTTTGCGTGGGTTACCCTATTTTTCTCTCTGGAGGATTTCCTATGAGTCAGTTGCGAGTGGTTGTTTTGACGGCCGTTGCTTTTGTTGCAGCGGGATTCGGATCGGTCGCGATGGCCGGTTGCGGTGGTGACAATGGTTGTGGAGGTTCGCGTGGCGGTTTGCTCTCGCGTCTACATTCGAAAAAGGCTGCTTGTGGCGGCGCAGTGGCTAAGGATTGCAGTGGCGGTGGAATGCTGAGCAAGCTCGGTAGCCGCCGTGCATCGAAGTGCTCGGGTGCAGCAGTTTCCAACTGTGCACCGGCTCCAGCTCCAGCATGCAACACCGGTTGCAACACCGGTTGCAACACCGGTTGCGATACCGGATGCGGCTCGGCGGTTGTTTCGAGCGATTGCGGCGGATGCGGCACGGTGTCCTCCGAATCAGTGATGGTTGGCTCGGCACCTTGCACCAACTGCTCGGGTACCGTTAATGCCGGTACGGTTGAGAGCTCCTCGATTGCTCCGCCAGCGCCTGCGACTCCAAGCGTTCCTGCAGCACCAACGGTTCCTGCAGCTCCTGCCGTACCAGCAGCACCTGCAGCACCTGCATCTGCAAGCGACGTTCCGAAGGCTTAACTAAGCCAATTCGAGCGAACGTTTTCAAAATCCTGCAAGGGGCATGCTTAGGCGTGCCCCTTTTTTTCGTGGTCGCACCGATACAGATCGAATGAAACAATCGCTACAATTCGAACTAGGTTGCGAGTGAAATCCTCGCGTGCTTCTCCAATGATCAACCTTCGAGGATTCCTTTGCCCGAGTCTACAGCCAGCGATAAGCCTTTGGTGACGATCTATACCGATGGAGCGGCCGAACCGAATCCGGGCCCTGGTGGCTATGGAATTGTGCTCAGGTCTGGCCAACATCTCCGTGAGCTCTCTGGAGGATTTCGCTTGACGACCAACAACCGGATGGAACTCTTGGGAGTGATTGTCGCGTTGGAGGCTCTTTCCAAACCATGCAGAGTGAATCTCTACAGCGATTCAAAGTACGTTGTCGATTCGATCAAGCGAGGTTCGCTCGATCGGTGGAAGAGCAACCGGTGGCTTCGCAGTCCAGGACAGCCGGTCAAGAATGTCGATTTGTGGATGCGGTATCTTGAAGCCGCATCGAAACACTCGATTCGATTCCATTGGGTCAAAGGCCATGCGGGTGTGGCGGACAATGAACGATGCGATGAGTTGGCGGTACAAGCGGCCCAGGGCTTTGATTTGCCCGATGACACTGGCTACCTTTCGGATCCTTCGAGTAGCAGGGTGCAACGAGGCATTTCGAACATCGCAACTAGTCCGCAAGCAACACGAATGCCGATGGCCAAGGTCGCAGGCTCATCGGACGAACCAACCGAAGGGGGACCTTGTCGTAAATGTTCAGTCACCTTGGTGAAGAAAAACCCCAAACCCAAGGCGAGAAAACCTGGACAAACGTACTATTACGAGTGGTACCTTTTCTGTCCCGGATGTGGCACGATGTATATGGTTAATGAGGCCAAACGGATGCTTTAGTCAGGTTCGATCCGCAAGTTCGCTCCTCCAACGCCCAAGCAATTCAAATCCATGCAATTTTTATACAATCCGCCTTCTGAAGTCTCCAAAGGGTTTCCGCCGGTGAGCGTAGTGACCGAGGAACTCTTGCAGGCCAACTCGATTTATAGTGAAACGATCGAGCTCTTCGAGAGGCTTAAGCACTCCAAAAACTGTTGCCAGTGCGAAACAAAGCCGCCGACCAAGATCGCCTCGGTGCTCTTTATCGAAAAGCATTTCGCTTGTGCGTTCCCATTGCCCGTTTGCGATCGATGTAGCCAGCGTTCCCCGATCGCCGCTTCGCGGAAAATCCCGGTGCTGTATTTCGTGATCGCGGGCTTGGTTTTGGCTCTGGCGACTCTCTTGGCACTTGCCTTGAAACTCTTGCCGATTGTCGCACTGCTGATGATGGCGATGGTGGGCTTGCTGGTCCTTCAGAGAACCTATTCGACCCTGAAGGTAGATCCAAAAACCAGGCTCGAACATACCCGAGAACTGGTTCAAAAGAGCCCATTCTTCAGCAAATTTCTGAAGTCTTATCCGAATGGAGAATTGTTTTGGCATGAAACCTCAGAACTTGCTCCATGGGGAATCGAGTCAGAAAAAAGTCTTTTTCAATCCAGCCTTATCGGATTCGACCGAGGGTATGTTCTTTCAGATCTTCATGGTTTGAACGAGGAAGACGGATCGCTTGCCATTTGCCATGCGGTTTTTGATTTCGTTGATACTGCATTTCACAGAGAGTTAAAAGGTTTTGCGGATTCGCCTTTGGCATGCCAAGCCTTGATTCAGTTCTTTCCAGGTCGCAAGCGCATCATCGAAACCCAGGTGCTCCCTTCGTATCCAGAAAACTCTGAATCAGCCCCTTCAACGAAACTCCCAATCGTGATGCATCAGTCGTTGAAAAAGACTCTTGATGCGATGCCCGATTTCCCGGTTCGGGCACCGGTGATCCTGATGTACCGAAGTTGCAATCTTGCAGGAACAGAATCCTTTCGTGAATTGACACTACCCGATGCCCACCCGGATTACCAACGCTATGTCAAGGCTTTGAATTTCTCGGAGGACAAGGAAGCAAACGCGGTCAAGCAGACCACGGAAACTCCGGAACCTGCCGAGGAATCCTCCGACGATGTGGCTTACGCGAGCAAGATGATGGCTCTTCCTGAAAATGATATTCGAGTTGAAGACATGGAGGATTGGCAAAAGGCGGTCGACAAAAACCTTAGGCTCAAGGTGAGCATCCCTGAAATTATCGCAGCCAAAGGAGAATTCGATTCGGCCGTGCAGCGATGGGAGGCCATCTTGGGCCAACATCCTCAAGACCGCGAATTGCTTTTTGGCTATGCGAGGTTTCTTCAAAAAAACGGTCGACTCGAAAAGGCGGCCAGTATCTGCCAATCCTTGATTAAGCATCCCGATGCGGGTTCGGATTGGTATGGATTTCTGGCCCATTTGCAGCAAACGATGGGGTTTGCCGAACAAGCAAAAAAAACGCTTGAAAGTGCGCCCGAGAGCCCCAAGTCGGAGGAATTCCATTTTGTTGCAGCAAGCGTTTCTGAAGAGCTTGGCGACACCTCCGGAGCACTTGCCGAATTGCGCAAAGCTCTCGATATCAACCCCTATCACGGCAACTCACTGCTTCAGCGAGCCAAGATCCTGATGATCCAAGGCCGCCATCGTATCGCACTCAAAGATGTCGATACCTTTTTGGAGAACGAGGGACCCAATTTGCGGGCCATCCAATTGAAGTCCTATATTCTACAGAACTTAAATGGAATCGAGAAATCCATCGATTATCTTAGCTCATGCATCGAGCAACATGGCAAACACCCGATCCTCAATGGACTTCGCGCGGATGCTTACAAAGAATCTGGTAAGCTCACTTTGGCTCTCGAAGACATCGATTGGGTCATCGAAAACCAGCCTGATCTAGCTGTAGCTCGGCAGCAACGCATCGAGATTCTTCTCGAAAACGGCGATGCGCAAGCAGCCATGGCCGATGCCCAATTCCTTTTGGATCAAGGCATCGAGAACTCAGCACTGCTGAGCGACTATGGCTATGCCAAGTTTCTGAGCGATGAGCATGAACAAGCCGTCGAGTTTCTTCTTCGGGCCGTGGAGCTCGACAAGTCCAATCTATCGGCTCGATACAGACTCTCGCAAGCTTACTCAAAACTAGGTCGCATCGAAGAAACCGTCGCGGAACTCACGGCAATCCTTGAAATCGACTCCGATCATGCGATTCCTTTTGTGGTTCGCGGTTACCACCGAATGATGCTCGGACAACACGATCAAGCAGCCGAGGACTTTCAGTCCGCACTCGAGTTGGAGCCCAAGGAAGTCCAGGCCCTGCGAGGAAGTGCGTTGGTCTGCGAGCAAAAAGGGGATCGTAAGCAAGCGTTGAAGATTCTCGATCAAGCTCTGGAAATCGATCCGAGCAACGAAGAATGCTTGCTCGATCGCTCACGCATGTCGATGTCCGAGCACGATCTTGATGCTGCTGGAAAAGATCTTGATCTGGTGATCCAGTCGAGTCCTGATCTCTTGCCAGCTCTTTTTTCAAGAGCCCAGCTCAATATTCAACTCGGCAGGATGGATCAAGCTTTGAGTGATTTGGATGCAATCCTTAAAGAAAACCCTGATTTTGCTCCCGCATTGATCGGTCGAAGTGCAATCTATCAACAGCAAGGCGAGGATGAAAAGTCCCAAGAGGATCTCGAGGCAGCCATGCAACTGCAACCTGAGGCCGCCGAGGAAACCGAGTTGACCCGTTGCCTTATGTCTGCCCACATCGCTTTCGTTCAGAACCGGTTTGAGGAATCGATTCAAAGCGCAACCCAGGCCATCGAGTTAGACCCCTCGAACGAGAATGGGTATTTGAGACGAGGGGCTGCTTACTGGTACTCCGAGCAGTACACCGAAGCTTGGGAAGACTACAATTACGTCATTGAAACTTTGGATAGAGAATCGTCAAAAGCCCTAAACGGGCGCGGTGGATGCGCAGCGGAATTAGGCGATGCAGAGCCTGCAATCGAAGACCTCGAAAAAGCCATCAAGATCGCCCGCGAAAAGGAAAAAGATCATCTTGCATATTACCTGAACAACTATGCAAGAGCGTTGATCGTAGCGGATCGGTTGGAAGAGGCCCAAAAGGCACTCGATGAATCCCGGGATTTGCAACCCGAGAACGCTTGGCTCTTTTATTACAGAGCATTGCTCTACATCGCAAGAAAACAAGAGAAGCTTGCTTGCCAAGACTTTCAGCAGGCCATCGATTTGAATCAGCCTCCGATCCCACCTCGCAAGAAGGCGAAAGCTCAAGCCTTCATCAAACGCTTCTTGGATTCCAACCCAAACACCTAGTGCTTGGGTTGGTGAATCACAGCCCCGCTCTTCTTAACACTGAAGGTTGAGCCGGGACTCGAAGGTGGGACGCTCGACCAGGAGGCTTGGATTGATTTTTTCTCTGGGACCGGGGTTTTTTCTTCGAGCCGACTTTCTGTCAAAACAATCTTCCCAGGGTTGGTCATTCTCAGCGGCGGATTCTCAGGAGCTTGTGGGACTTTTTCGATAGCTACAGATCGTGACGTTTTCGGATCGGGATCGAATGGTCGATCAGGCCAGTTGTCCGACGGGTTTTTGGGGGCAGGAATCGCGACGATTCTATCTCCAATCAATCGTGCACCTGAGGAGATTGGATCCGGTTTGTGATTGGTAGACTGGCTACCACCAAAGGGACTTGGCGAATCCCAGTGGCTTGCACCCGAGGCATGAGCTCCCGAGGCAAGGGCCGATGTGGATGAGTCTGATTGCCCAGCGACGGCGGCTGTACTGGTTGGGCTCGTCCAAACCTCAGGTCCGGAACTCGCCGTCAAGGATTTCGGGTCATGTCCCGATCGACCGGGCCTCGAAATAGGAATCACCGGTAGGGGTTCTTTGGACAACCTCTCTTGAAGTGTTCCTTGAGCTGTAGGCACAAAAGGTCTGAGTTCGACTTGGCGATCGCCAACGAGATCTTCTGGCAGCGCAGAGTAGACTGGTACCACAGCACCTTGGGAGCCAACGGCATCGTTGGTATTGGGTTCGATGAGGGTTTGCTGGGAAGAGAAGAAACTTGCGGGGGACGTATCGGATTTTGTCCCGCTTGACGGATCGATCGATAAGGGTTTGTACCAATACCAACTGCTTACCGCACCGGCAAACACAACGACCATCGCAAGCATGCGTGGTCGTGCGTGCGTTGACGATTCTTCTTTCGGAGTATTTTTCTTTTTGGTGTTCATAGCGAGATTTCCTAAAGAGGGCTCGCTAGTCTGCCACACTGGATGATTGAAGACTCGCGGGCCTTCGGCTACAGGGGTAATTCGGTTCCAAAAAAAACATTCAAATTCCTTTTGTAGCGGTTGGCGAACTTTTGAATACTTTTGCGGATTCTAAGACTGATAAAGATTGCCGGTCGAAGGGGGTGGCACTAGCTGATTGCCGACGGCCCAGATAATTTCTTATTGAATTTCCAATAAGCTATTTATCTAGAGTGGATAATTGACCGACGCGGGAGTGATGCCCCGAATCAACGCTGGAAAGTCAAGAAGCAATCAGAAGACAAAATCAAATCCTGGAGAAACATCGATGAGAACATGCCTTATAGCGATGCTTTGGATTGCAGTCGCAATTCCAAGTGCATTTGGACAGTATCAGAGTCTATTCAAAGACCGAAGCCATGACTTTGGAACGGTCGCTCGATCCGCAAAGACCGAACATCGATTTTATTTCGAGAACACTTTCGCAACGCCTATCCATGTTCGAAGCGTGAGGACCTCATGTGGTTGTACAACACCGAGCATCGTCACCGAGACGGTCGAACCCGGTCAGGTTGGGTGCATCCTAGCTGTCTTCAATACCGCCACTCATTCAGGCGCACGTGGAGCAACCATCACCGTCACGTTTGACAAGCCGAATGTTGCTGAAGTTCAACTCAATGTCAAAGGCTACATCCGATCCGATGTGGTCTTTACACCTGGAGAAGTTGCTTTTGGTAAGATTCCAGAGGGTACATCCCGACGCTTCGATGTCCATTTGGAGTATGCCGGCAAGTCGACTTGGCAAGTTACTCATGCGACAAGCGACTTACCCTTTGTCAAAGTCGGCGTCAGAGAATCGCTTCGACAAGGTGGAAAAATACACTACGAACTAGATATCAACTTGGATGAAACCGCCCCTGCTGGGCCGATCCAAAGCGAGATCACATTGCACACCAACGATTTGAATATCAAATCGCTGTCTTTGAGTTTTACGGCCGACGTCGAAGCGACGCTTTCGATCCAACCGAATCTTTTGTCGCTCGGTTCGATCGGCAAACAGGAAGAGATCAAAAAGTTGGTTCGTCTCAAGGGAGCTCAGCCGTTTAGAATCACCGGAATCGAGAGCGAAGCTTTTGATGTCTCGAACACCAAGCTTTCTGAGGAATCTAAAGATGTGCACTTGGTCTCCTTAGCATTTAGCCCGAAAGTAGCCCAAGCTGATAAGAACGAACAGAGGGGAAAGATTGCTCTTCTGACTGATATGCCCGCTCGATCGAAAATTGAACTGGATGTTGTCTACAAGGTCAAAGAGGATGCAGCGACATTGTCGGCATCAACCAAATAGCGATCTGCAAAATGGATCCCCTCTCCACCTCGCCCGGGAGTTCGCAAGAGTGCCCGAGCGGGGTGGTTTCTTTGGTGTAGCGTGCTCGGGTTAGTAACCAAAGCCTGCGCGAAAGACCAAGCTTTCGTCAGGCGAGAGATTCGCCTCGGGTCGGTTTCGGTAAATCAACTCCCGATTAAAGGCGTACCCAAATTCAAGAAAGCATGTACGAAAACCCTGGCGTAGAAGGTCGTTGCGTCCTTTTTCGAAACCGACCATGACGCGAATGTCATTGATATCGATTTCATCGTGCGAATCATCATCGGCATGCTTGATGGTCCAAGCTCCACCGCCATAGTAACCCGTTACGTACCACCAGATATCGTGCGTACCACAAGTGGTTAGGTAATGGGACAACTTGGGCTCAGGAAAGAAGATGTCCCATCGGGTATCTTGATTCGGCATCCATAGGATTCCCCCTGCTGGCAGAAGCTTGATTTTATTTCGGTCGATGTAGTACACCCCGGCTCGAATTGTCGAATTGGGCGTGCAACGCAGTTTGGCCAAAGCCTTGCCCTGGAGCCTGATGCTCTCAGTGCTGATCGCATCAAAACCCGAGAAAACGCCGACCCTCCAACCCAACTCTGTACCGAAGGTTTGGAGCGGATCGGTCTCCCATGTGCTATCGAGAAATGCACTAAAAGCCGAACCCGGAAGATCTGAGCCAGGTACTGATGGGCCCGACCACAAATGCTGTGCATAGCCGGGCATCAGGTACCAAGGTTGACTCATTCCGAAAAACTTCGGTATGGCAAACACCAAAGATGTTTCAAAGTCATGGCTTTCGATTTGGTTGGTATCGACCCCTCCAAAGTCCGTGTTACCAGGAAGGTACGTGTAGCGGAAACGGAGCCCTTGACACAGTCGCATCGTCTGGGCGGTCTGCGTCTGCACCGCATTGGATGTGTTGTACCACCAAGCATTCCAGGAGTTCGGATATGGGTTTGGTGGGTAACCTCCGGTCGAATAAGGATTGGCACCATAGGGGTTGGTCGCGTAAGGATTCGCCGTATATGGATTTGCTGCGTAGGGATTTGCCGCGTAAGGATTAGGTGAGGTTCCAGGGAAAAGCACGCCCGGTGTTGGATTGGAATATGCTGCAGGAGGGGCCGATGGTGCCATCGGTTGTCCATAAGTAGCAACACCCATGGGTTGCCCGTAAGTTGGTTGACCGTAGGCTGGTTGCCCGTAAGTTGGTTGCACGTAGGCTGGTTGACCGTAGGCCGTCGGGTTACCGGTCAACCATTCCATCCATGAGTTGTAAACCTGATTGAACGACGAAGGCGCAGGAGTACCGACGGGGGCCATCGTAGGATTTGCCATCGCGGTGGGTGCGGTGCTTGGACGAAACGTCGGAGCATAGGGGTTGTAAGTCGCCGGAGGGGGGACGGAATAAACTGGAGGTGCCGTTGAGACCGGAGGCAAGGTGGTTGCAGGGAAAGCGGTGGTTCCGCCTGTAGCGGGGGTAGATGGGTAACTGGCCGTTGGAGGCAAGGTACCTGGGGTTGTGGAAGGAAATGGAGTTTGCCCGAGTCCTTGACCCCAGAGGCTTGGCCATACGATCGCAAAAAGAATGAATCGGCGCCAGAAACCGAGATGGACTCGCTTGGTACTCGATTCCGATTGCATAGGAAATCCAAAGGTTGCCGAAATATCTTCTGGAAACTAGCCAGCCTGCAGCCAATTCGGGGCGACGACACACAACCCGAATGGATTTAGCGTCGTCGGGCTTTGCCCGTCAAGCGAACTTGAACGAATCCGAGGAAAAGGCCGGATTTAAGGAAAAATCCGGGGAATTCGGATCGTCTCAGGCCTCCTAATTTACCCAAATTGTTGATATCCACCCCGGTTGCAATTATTCTTAGGAGATGCTGTATTTGGGAATCGGTTCGGACTCCTATCGATCCGATACTCCACGAGTACGCTAAATCCGTTACCGCAAAACGTAGTACAAGGCGAATGCTGATGCTGTTCCGAAATCCGTTGAAACAACTCACACGTGTGTGCACATTCGTAGCACTCGTGGTGAGCTTTGCCTCCCTTGGCTTTGCACAGGGGAACAATAACAACAATAACAATAACAATAACAATAATAACAACAACAATAACAACTCCGGCAACGGTGGTGGTGTGGAGATTGACCCCCAAGGGGTACTTCGAATAAGTGCCATCGACAATTCGCTGGCATTGCGAGTCCGCAAAGCCGCACTTCAGACAGTCACTGGCGACGAGCAGGTTGCATCTCAGCTTCGCAAAGTTTCGCTAAACCGACTCGAAAAGGTTGTAGCCGAGCGACTCTCTGAACAACAAGAGCTCGGTGATGACATTCTGGGTCTGGCTGGTTTGACCCGCATCGAGTACGTCTTTTTCCTTCCTGACTCCAACGACATTGTCATCGCTGGACCAGCCGAGAAAATCCATGTGACCGAAAATGGGGATCGCGTTGGGTTAAAGTCCGGACGATCGGTCTTGAACCTCATGGACCTGGTTGTAGCTCTTCGAATCTATGCACCCTCGACAGAAGCCGTCGGATCGATCGCAGTCTCGATCGAACCGACGCAAGAGGGGATCAAGAGGATGAACCAGTACAACGATCAATTCAGGGGACGCGCCAATCAAATCAATCCTGCTGTCTTGGCAGGAATGAAACAAGCTCTGGGCTACCAAAACGTGATCATCAAGGGAGTACCGAGAGAAACGAACTTCGCAAGGGTGTTGGTCGAAGCCGATTACCGAATGAAGCTCATCGGACTCGGACTTGAGAACACGATCATACCATTCACCCCTTGGATTGTGCGGACACAAGCAGGTGCGAACGCCAATGCCCTTCAGCGTTGGTACTTCGAAGCCGATTACAGTAGCGTTGTAACCAACGAAGATCGCACAGCTCTACAACTCAAAGGCCAGGGTGCCAAACTCACCAGCGAGAAGGAGTACTTGGCAAAGAATGGAACCCGCACGCGAGGTGCCGGTGCAGGCGATTCGGCATCCGTTGGTTTTGCTAAAGAGTTTACTCAGAAGTTTGAAGCTCTTGGGGAAGTCATGCCGGTATTCAGCCAAATGCGAAACTTGTTCGATATGAGCATCGTTGCGGCATTCATGCACCAAAACGATCTTTATGGCAAAGCCAACTGGGATCTTGGTGTATTTGCCGACGAGGAAAAGCTTGTTACCAAGGTAAACAACGGGATATCCCAAGTGGAGCCAGCAGTCAATGCGATGTGGAAAGAAGGCACGTTGATAACCCCGATCGGTGGCGTTCACATTTCCTCAAGAAAGCTTGCTTCGGATCCTCAGGTCGATCTCAAGCTCGACGAGTCGAGCGAAAAACTTTCTGCCCCAGGTGATCTTGCCCAAGGCCAATGGTGGTGGGACTAGTTCGGGCGATGGTTATAATACAACCCAGTTCAAGAAGCCTCGCTTTCGGCGAGGCTTCTTGCTTTAACGCCTAGACTCATCATTTCCTTCTTTGTGCACCGGCTGGAAGCAAATACGTCGATGGTTAAGAACATTTCCACGTGGATCGCTTTGAGCTATCTTGTCTTCATGTACATCATGACGCATCTCCCCATGCGGTTCGACGGAGCGGGCGACAAATTACTCCATTTGCTCGCATTTATGGCACTTGGATTCTTCGCTGGCTTTGCGATTCAAATGCATCTACGCCATCGAGGCTATTATGCCTACATCCTTCCAACGATTGTTTTTGGACTTGCATACGCTTGGTTTGATGAAGTTACCCAACCCCTTGTTGGTCGATGGTTTGATCTCCAAGACATCCTCGCCGATGGCATAGGTTTGGTGGCCGGGATGTTGATTTTTGAAATCTGCCGACCATTTTTGCCAAAATCAATCTTGGATTGGGTCTGAAAATGAATTCGATCAGCGTTGTGATCCCTTTGCTTAACGAATGTGAGACTTTGCCCGAGCTTGTTCGTCGTATCGATGCATCGATCGAAGGAAAGCCGCCCGAAATTGTCTTTGTTGACGACGGGTCTAGCGATCATTCATGGCAGGTCATCGAACGGCTTGGTGCTGCAAGGGGATCCATTCGAGCGATCCGTTTTCGAAGAAACTTTGGAAAAGCTGCCGCATTAGCAGCGGGGTTCAAAGAGGCCTCCGGGGATTTCATCATCACCATGGATGCGGATTTGCAAGACGATCCCAAAGAAATTCCTCGGATGTTAGACAAGCTTAATGAGGGATACGACGTCGTCAGCGGCTGGAAGCAAAAGCGATTAGACCCTTGGCACAAACGCTGGCCCTCCCTGGTATTCAACGCGATCCTCAGATTCTTCTCTCGCTTGCCGCTACACGATTTCAACTGCGGTTTCAAAGCCTACCGACGCGAGGTCCTCCAAGAGATCGATCTTTACGGTGAAATGCACCGGTTTGTACCCGTCCTCGCGTCGGCTCGCGGATTCCGAGTCGCCGAAATCGCCGTCGAGCACCATCCGCGTTTGCACGGATACTCCAAATACGGTTGGTCTCGCATCCCCAAAGGTCTCCTGGATCTTGCAACCGTCGTTTTTCTTACTCGATTCCGCTACCGTCCTCAGCATTTGCTCGGAGGTCTCGGTGCAGCCCTGTTTTCGATCGGTTCAATTCTGCTATTGGCACTCATAGCCCTATGGATTTGGACAAGACTCGCAGGCTATGAGAACCCTTTACACCTACATCAGCGTGCCAGCTTTTTCGTCGCGATCCTTTTGATCGTCGTCGGCATACAAGCGTTTGCTACGGGGCTCATCGCAGAATTGCTCGTGGCTAATTACAACCCATCGCGAACCGTTTACTCCATTGAGCGACGGACAAATTCGTCAGTTGGTATCCCATCCATGCACTCTGGCCAAGAAGAAATCGACTCATGACGCAAGACTTTGAAAATGGATCGTCAAGCATCTCGACTCGAACCATCGGCTGGTGGATGATTACCCTGGCAATTGCACTCCAAACAGCCCGAATACTTGGGATCTCAGCAGTCAACAACGAGGTCCCTTTCCTCAGCGCTAACGACAGATCACGCTGGGCTGCCATCGCTGCACTGACCCAGGAAGGCCGATGGGAAATTGACTCCATCGTCGAAATTCTGGACGCCAAGGGCAAATCGAAATTATGGAACACCATCGATATGGTCAGGCACCAAGGTGCCGATGGCAAAGAGCACAGCTACTCGAGTAAACCGCCTCTACTGACTCTGATGCTCGCGGCCGTGACCAAGCCAGTAATGATGGCAACCTATGCTTGGCGAGGTAAAACGCTCACCGAAGACCCGTTTTTCGTTTGCCGAATTGTTTTGGTACTTGTGAACCTCGTTCCGCTTGCCCTTTGGTGGTGCTTTCTACATCGTTGGCTTGAGAACCACATTCCCCGTCCTTGGACTCGACTCGTTGTCTTGTCGGTTGCGATTTGGGGCACGTTTCTGACAACTTTTGTCGTTACTCTCAACAACCATCTTCACGGTGCAATCTTCTTTTCGATCTCATTGGCGTTTGCCTGGCAAATCCTTCGAGCAACACAAATCCAAACGAAAGCTCCTTGGAGTACCTGGCTTAGTCTCGGGATCGCCGCTGCATTGTGCGTCGCTTGCGAGCTCCCAGCACTTGCTTGGGCCGCTGCAATCGGCGCGATCGTCTTTCTTGCTGACCCTAAGCGGATGCTCGTCGGATTTGGGATCGGTTCGGCATCGATTGCAGCCGCGTTCCTACTAACCAATCTGTGGGCTCATGGCGATTGGCGACCACCCTACTCCCATCGCGGCCTAGGTGAAAAAATCGCTCAGGTCCAACTCGATCTATCGACTTTACAAGCTGCCGTCGATCGCAAAGACGAAATCAAATTGATCAAAGAACTACCCGAACAAAAAAAATGGATTGAACTCATCCGTTCACAGATTGCCGAATCAAAGCCAATGATCACCTCAGAGGCCCGGGTGATCCAAGCCCGTCTCGATGGCGTTTATCAAGTCGTCGACGAAACCACCTCCCAAAGAGTCGCATTGGCAACTCAAAAACCACCGGTTGCAAACACGAGTCCGAATGGAACATGGAATGTCTACACATGGGACGATTGGTATGACTATCCAAAGTCCTACTGGTTGCCCGGTAACAAAAAAGGTGTCGATCTCGGAGAGCCTGATCGCAGGGCTTACCTATTGCACTTTACGATTGGGCACCACGGACTGCTGTCACTGACTCCCATTTGGATCTGGAGCATCTTCGGGGGCCTCTTTTGGATTGTTTATGGACAAAACGCCATCAAAAACGGCCAAGGTTATCGGTCTGAATCGCTCGAGAACAATCAGCTCTCAGGCTTTAAACGCTGGATCTTATGCGAGCATGGAATCGCCAGTTCGATAATGCTCGTGTCGATCGCTTGCGTGATTTTTTATGCATCCCGCAGCATTGAAGATCGCAATTATGGGGGCGTTTGTAGCGGTTTTCGATGGCTCTTTTGGATAATCCCCGGCTGGATTTGGCTCGGTATCCCCGCGATCGATCGCTGCGCTACGAAGCCTTTTTGGCGAGGACTCGTCTACCTAGCTATCGCTCTAGGGATCATCGCTGCGGTGATCCCTTGGGCAAACCCATGGTCCCACCCATGGCCCTATCGGATTCTCCTTTGGCTCTTCCCGGACAAGTATTGACCGTTGAAAGAGACTGGTGGAAGATAATCTTGCTGTTGACCTTTCGATTTGGAAATACAAAGGAATATGACTGTGCTAAGACTCAAGGCTCCGTCTCGAATAAGCCCTCTGCGGCTAGGTTTTGAAAGCTGGTGTTGGCTCTGCATCTTGATCATCGGATCTGTATCGCTGGTTCAAGCCCAAGACCGATTGGGGCTCTCCGACGCGCCGGCTTATGCTCCCGAGAAACCCATCACTGGTCAACTCGAACTCGTCGGCTCGACCCTGATGCAGCCGCTAGCCACCCTTTGGATGGAGGACTTCACCAAGATCCATCCAGAGTTGGTCAGCAAAGTTGATTGTCAAGGTTCCGAAGAGTCCTTTAAGAAACTGGCCGACTCACCGAACGTAGTCGGATTGCTGAGCCGTGAAGTCGATCCGGAAGAACTTGCTCGCTGGAACAAGGAACTCAATAAGAAACTCGTCGCCATCGAAGTCGGCTACGACATCCTCTCGATGATCGTTCACAAAGACAATCCAATTCGGGCACTTGCATGGAACTCCCAAACAAAATCCCCAATGAGTCTCTCGAACGATAAGCCAATCGAGAAATGGTCCGATCTTGGAGTCGATGGAACGCTCGGAGAGAAACCCATCACCCATGTCCTGATCGTTCCGTCGCATGGCCTAAGATCGGTAGCCGAAGGCATTTTCAACTTGAAGGATCGCAACAGTGCAGTGATTGTTCAAAAAGACAACCAGCTTGATATCGTCGATGCGGTAGGAGCTACCCCAGAAGCAATTGCAGTCGTCAGCGCCAATCGCGCTTTGACCGATACGGTTCGCTCGTTAGCCATCGCTGTCGATGGCCAGAAGATCGTATCTCCCCGCAGCCCACAAGCGATCGATCTTGGGTATCCACTGCTTCGAAAACTCAGCGTGATCGTCTCTCAAACCGAAGATGGAAAATTCACTCCCGCCGTCGAAGAACTAACGAAGTTTATTCTAAGCCAAGCCGGCCAAGAAACGCTTATCAAGGATGGTCTGGTTCCACTAGATCGATCCGATATCGCCTTACAACAAGAAAAACTCGGCTGGCAACAGCTCAAATAAACGAATCCACCAGAGGCTATGATGACCAAACTCTTTTATTACCCTCAGATCAAAAAACACCTGCTGGTTCTATGGGCATGTCTACTCAGTGGACTCGGATCTGTTTGCTATGCGCAAGACGACCGCAATCGTGAAGGTGGTGTCAACGATCCATTCGTGGACTCCAATGGTCCCGGAGGGGTTGGCCAAGGACGGTATTTACCCCCTGGACAGCGCCCACCTACGAACTTTCGACTCGGTATCTACTCCAGAAACACAGACACAGGGGTGCTTGTTACAAGTGTCAACGCGGGCTCTGTGGCCCAGCAGTCTGGTATCGAGGCCCAAGATATCATCATCGCAGTCAATGGATACCAAGTTGGGATTATCAACGGGCGAACCTATGACATCGCCGAGGAACTCGCTCGCCGAGTGGATGCTCAAGGCCGCGTAATGCTCTTGGTGCGAAACCATCGCGACGGAAGGTTGGTGAATATCCCCGTTCAGTTTTATGGCAACGTCCCAGGCTTGGCGGCTTCGGTTTACGCCAGTGCAAACACCGCCAGTCGACCACCAGTTCAACCAGGCATGATGCTCATGGCGCGTGTTATCGACACGACCTTTCCCCAATGGCAGAATGTCTCGCTCGGTGAAACCCAAGTTCCGCTCGATGGAAGATGGCCAATCGATTTTCAAGTCGACTTGGATCCAACCCAAATCCGCCCCGACCATCGCTATGCACTCGATGTCAAAGTGGTTCAGCGAGGTTACACCGTATTGCAAATGAACTCGCCCGCAGCGATCAATTTCGCCAACGGTAACCCAAGGCTCGCTGTTACCCTCGTTCCGCCCCAAGGTCCCGCACCAGGCGGAGTTCCGCCTGGACTATCCAACAGACCGATCGATCAAGTCGGCATTTGGTATCAACAACTCGTAGGGCGTTCGATGAACGATCGGGAAAGTCAGGTTTGGCAGCGGGAACTTGCCAAAGGCAAATCGCTCGATGAAATTTACGCGACCGTTCTGGCTAGCTCTGAATACTATGATCGTTTCCGTGGAAACATGGATCTGTACATCAATGAGATCTACAGAACTCTTTTTGGCAGATCTGCTACACAGAGCGAAGTCCTCTCGCTGCGGAACCGACTCTCTCAAAGTGCTGAACTCCGTATTCCTGTGATCCTTAACCTCGTCCGTCAACGCACTGTTCGATAGCCTAAACCAAATGGGATCGAGCCTTGACTGGAAGAATCGAACGGCAATCATCAGCGGTGGCTCTAGCGGTCTGGGGCTAGCGCTTGCTCGATCCCTCGCCAAACAAGGGGCCAATCTGGTGATCATTGGCCGGGATCCAGATCGACTCAAGGCTACTGAAAAGCAAGCTCTTGGCCTTGGAGCAGCCAGCGTCTTGACCCTCCCACTAGACGTTCGCGATTTATCGAAACCTACAGCTACCGATGTTCAAACTCAAAGCGCATCGTTGCGCGATGTTTTAGCCGTACAAGGTTGTGATCTGTTGATCAATGCCGTCGGTAAATCCGACCGAGGACTCATAGGTCAACTCTCCGAAAAAGACCTGATCGAACAGTTCGAAACGAATGTTCTATCGACGCATGCGATGACTAAACTTTGCTGGACGGCCCTCTGTGCGAATCGGGGAGTTGTCGTCAACATCGCATCGTTGGCTGGAATTGTCGCTGGACCGGCAATGGGTGGATATTCGATGGCCAAACATGCTTTGGTGGGGCTTCACCGACAATGGCGATTGGAATCCGCTTCAACTGGTGTCCATTTCCTGCTGGTGTGCCCAGGTCCAATTGCCCGCGAGGACTCGAACCGTCGCTACGACGAACTTATTGAATCTAGAGGACTTGATCCTGCCGCCCAGTCCCCCGGCGGTGGAGTGGCCCTTAGCCGTATCGATCCAGATGACCTGAGTCGTCGAATCTTAAGAGCGGCACAAGAGCGAAGGCTCGAACTGATCGTACCGAGTAAGGTTCGCATTCTAGCCATGCTTGCCGCTGTGTGGCCAAGTCTTGCTGACAGGATTATTCGCAAGAAAATGAAACGCACTTAGGGTTTACCCCCATCGAGGAGCCGTGATGTTGAGACTCAAGAATCATTGGTTGTCTGCATTACTCATCGGACTGTTTTTTGTCGTCGAGTTTGCCTTGACTCAGGCTGCTTGCGCTCAAGACAGGTCGGTTGTAAAAATACCAAATCCCAAAGATTCGGCAGTTGGTCTTACTTCCGAACAGGTTGCGGAACTTGATCAATGGATCGAGCAAACACGTCAAACTTGGCAAGTTCCAGGCTTATCGGTAGCCATCGTCCGGGACGAGAAGGTTTTGCTCTGCAAAGGCTATGGTGTCTGCGAATTGGGCAAGCCCGAGGCGGTCGACGATCAAACACTTTTTGCGATCGCATCAAACTCCAAAGCTTTCACTGCCAATGCACTGGCCATCTTGGTCGATGAAGGAAAACTGCGTTGGGATGATCGCGTACAAAACCACTTACCATGGTTTCGACTCTCTGATCCGCTTGCTAGCAACGACATCCGTGTCCGAGATTTGCTATGCCACCGAAGTGGCCTTGGTACTTTCAGCGGCGATTTGCTTTGGTGGGGAACACCTTATACGCCCAAGCAGATTCTAGAACGAGCCTCGGAATTAAAACCTGAATTTCCATTTCGGGCTAACTATGGCTATTCAAACCTGATGTTTCTTGCTGCTGGCGAAATCATCGAGACTATCTCAGGAATGTCCTGGGGCCAGTTCATTCAAACGCGATTGCTCGATCCAATCGAAATGAAAGGTTCGAAATGGTCGGTCAAGCAACTTGAAAGACTCACCAATATCGCTGCCCCACATAAAACCTATCTGGACCGCTCCGAACCGATCGCATGGATGAATTGGGATTCGATGGCCGCCGCTGGAGGTATCATCTCAAATGCGTCGGATATGGCCCGTTGGATGCAGTTCCAAATGCGCCAAGGGCAGGATGCCCAAGGCAAAGTCATTGTGAGTCCATCACGCATCTTTGAAACCATGCAACCTCACTCGATTATCCCCATCTCTAGAAACCGCTCGCAACGGATCCCAACGACGCATTTTCGCGCGTATGGACTAGGTTGGTCTCTAGCTGATTATTACGGCGTTAAACTCGTGGGACATGGTGGCGGATACGATGGGATGTACTCCGAGCAGTTGATGATCCCTGAGCATCAATTCGGTGTTGTCGTTCTAACCAATAGCATGACTCCGATCGGAGATGCGATCGTCCACCAAGCCGTCGATCGCTTCTTGGGCGCACCGGATCGAAACTGGAACCAAGAAAAACTCGAGCAGTTTCGAGTAAGTCGGAACGATTTCGACGCTCGTATCCAAAGAGCAACAAAACCTCTTGTTGCAATGGAGCATCCGAGTCACCCTCTTGAGAGCTATGTTGGAAACTACCGTTGCTCGATGTATGGCGACGCCAAAGTCAGTTTGGTCGATGGCAAACTCCAATTGCAACTGATCCCTTATCCAGACCTAACGGCTGATTTGGAGCTCATGCATTACGATACTTTTGCAATCCGATGGCATAAAAAGTTCGCTTGGTTTGAGTCAGGATCTGCCCATTTTGTGTTTGACGCGAAAGCCAATGCGGAATCGATCCGATTGGATGTCCCGAACGACGACCTTTGGTTCTATGAGCTGAACCTCAAGAAGATCCCTTGAATACCAGTGTCCATCAGCGGTTCAAAAGCCGAACCACTGATGCACGCTGATGAGCGCTAATCGAACAGCCATCAGCGGATATCAGTGTCCATCAGCGGTTCAAAAAGCGAACCACTGATGCACGCTGATAAGCGCTAATCGAACAGCCATCAGCGGATATCAGTGGTGTCCGTCAGCGGTTCAAGAACCGAACCACTGATGCACGCTGATGAGCGCTAATCGAACAGCCATCAGCGGATATCAGTGGTGTCCATCAGCGGTTCAAAAGCCGAACCACTGATGCACGCTGATGAAAGCTAATCGAACAGCCATCAGCGGATATCCGTGTCCATCAGCGGTTCAAAAAGCGAACCACTCATGCACGCTGATGAACGCTAATCGAACAGCCATCAGCGGATATCCGTGGTGTCCATCAGCGGTTCAAGAAGCGAACCACTGATGCACGCTGATAAGCGCTAATCGAACAGCCATCAGCGGATATCAGTGGTGTCCATCAGCGGTTCAAAAAGCGAACCACTGATGCACGCTGATGAACGCTAATCGAACAGCCATCAGCGGATATCCGTGTCCATCAGCGGTTCAAAAGCCGAACCACTCATACACGCTGATGAGCGCTAATCGAACAGCCATCAGCGGATATCCGTGTCCATCAGCGGTTCAAGAACCGAACCACTGATGCACGCTGATAAGCGCTAATCGAACAGCCATCAGCGGATATCCGTGTTCATCAGCGGTTCAAGAACTGGAGTGCTATTGCCCGCTGATGAGTGTCAGTCCCTCGGAGTGGCTGTTGAACTCGGGGGCGTACATGCACTCGACCGATGCATATCCCATTGGATACTCGCCCGCTAATTGCACCCTCAGCGGATACTCGAAGACATAGGTCCCCTTTCTCAAATAGTCGATGAAGAAATGCGTGGCCGTGTCCCTAGTGCTCTCGTAATAGAAAATCCCATCTTGGAACTTGTAAGCGCTGAGCACATTGACCGGCTCAGTGCCGCTTCCTCGATAATCGCGCATGTGAACGTATTCCATGTCGCGATCTGACCGGAGGATCACGCGGCAAATCAGCTCGTCGCCAACAGATACCGGGCCATCGACGGGCTCGAGTACCGGTCCAGCCCCTGTGAGCACTCTCTTAAAGAGCTTCTTCTCGAGCTTCAGTGGTGTCCCTTCATGCGCGGTGACCTTGCCAATGTCCTCCAAATATTCCCAATGTAGCCCGCCCCAGCTTACCCCTTCGTCTGGCTTGGTCACTTTCACCTTGCCCATCTCAGGTCGAATATCGCTTCCTGCGATTGTTTGCTCAAAGAATCCAGTGCCCCGTTCGATGTTTTTCGGTTCCAGCTTTTTACCTGCCAATTCGACCGATACCAGCGCATCCGATGCAAGCCAATTTTCGCCGCGTCGTAACAAGGCATAAACAGCATCGGCTGTGGCTTTGGTGGTCTTCCAATCCTGCGTCTGCTTTTGCTTGAGCAACCACACCTTGCACTCTTCGACAGCTTGGGTATCCCCTGCCACCTCGTCGAAGGCTTCGATCATCATCGCTTGGGTTTCGATCGGAGCATGGTACCACCACCAGGATCTTTCGGCGTCTCGCCAATACATCCCCATCTCTTCATCGGTGACGCTTCGCTCTTTAAAGCTCTTGAGGATCGCCTTGGGTGTTTCAGCATCCTCGAAACGTTTGAGGGCTATGCCTAGGTGAGCTTGCGATTGACGGGTTTGTCCCACCCAATGATCCCTCCCCTGCCCTAGCCAAAACTTTAATGCCGCTTGATAGTCAGGTGCGATGGGTTGATTGCTTAAGAAGAAACTTCGCCCATAGAGATACAACGCAATGGTCGAACTCAAGTTGGATTTTTTAGGATCCTTGTCCTTAATCTCGACGTACTGTTTGTTCATCCAAGCGTCCAGGGCACCGAGTGCACGCTGGGCAATTCCATCGTCGATGGTTACTCCGAGGTTCTTCAGTCGTCCGAAGCCTGTAACGATATAGAGCGATAGATACTCGTTGTCTGGTCCGCCTGGGAACCACGGCCAAAGGCCGCTTGGTCGCTGCATTTGCGCAAGTTTATTCAGTTGCGATTGTGTCTCACTTTCCAAACGGTTTGTATCGAAAAGGAGACCGACATTGCGGCGAGCCTGGGACTCCTTCTGCGCATTTTTCAGCCAAGGTGTTTCCTCAAGCACGATTGATTGGATGTCTTGGTTCTTGCTCAGCGGAGACTCGAGTGCCTCGGGCTGGAGTGTTTTCCAAGTCTCGAAGACTTTCGCGATTTTCGGATCGCTTATAGCGATGTGCCGTGCGAGGCTATTGGCGAACAGACGATTAAACGTTTGTTCGCTGCAGTCGTAGGGGTATTCCATCAAGTAGGGGAGCGCCAAGACGGCGTACCAGGCCGGTTGCGAAGTCATTTGTACTGTGAGTGACTGATGACGGATCGTTGGCGATGCTGCCGACTCGACGAGTTTCTTCAGTTCGAACTCTTTGGCCGACTTGCCTCGAATCGGTAACGGGATCGCTTCGCTCACGAGCACCTTGTTGGAGAGGACCGGCAAGATGGCCTGTTCACCATCGCTGAGATTATCGGTCGCTGCAATGGTCTTGAAGATGATTGGGCGTGCATCCTCGGGAACTCGGATTCGCCAAAGATAGGATTTTGATTCCTCTGGACCGAGCTCAAAAATTTGTTCAGGCTTGCTATTTTCGAATTTCGAATCGACATTGGATTCGTCGATCGCATCGCTTAGGTGCAACGCCGCAGTTCCCTGCATAGGTTTGTTCGAAAGGTTGGTCACCTTGGCCGTAAACTCGATGACATCCCCTTCTCGTAGGAATCGAGGAGGGTTTGGTTGAACCATCAGATCCTTGGCCGTGACGATCGAGTCGTAGAGTGACCCACTGCGCAGATCTTTGTCGTGGGCCAAGGCCATGAAACGCCATTTGGTGAGCGCTTCGGGCATGGTGAATTCGAGGGTGACGTTTCCTTGTGCATCGCTCAGCAGATGAGGGAAAAAGAAGGCTGTTTCATTAAGATTGGTGCGAGGTGAGATCGAATCGATTGCGACGGTTTTTGGTGGATTGCCGTTATTACCATCGCCGCCGGATTCACCCATCGGCATCGATTTGGCCAGCACTGCTGGACCAGGCGCGCCGGGTGCTGTGTCTTGGGCAGCATTCGCCATCAGTGTGTATTCCAACTGAGGTCCGCCCGTGCCTCGTCGCATGGGCATCGATCCCACTCTTCCAAACATCATCATTGGAGAAATCATCTGAAGTTCGTTGGGGAACCGTCGATAGGATTCTTCAACGCCAAAGTAGCTGCTTGGCAGATTCGAGTCGACCACTTGTATCCATAGACTCATGTTTTGGAACTGCGATTGGATTTGTCCGTGGGACTCCTCGTAGAAATCTCCAAGTGGCTCCATCCACTGATGGGACTTGAAGGCATCGAGCGAAGCGTCGTACATGGCCGCTAGCAGTTCCGCTTGGGCGGCTTGAGCATCGGGGCCTTTGATGGTCATAGACCATTTCTCTTTGGCTCCTGGCTCAAGTTTATTGCGGAAGCGTTCCCACTTAAGGGCTAGCTCCTTGTTTTTCCAGGGCACGGAGATACTACGGGTTTCGCTATAGAGTCGGTTCTCGCGAACATAGGTCACACGGACCACAGCACCCCCTCGCATTGATTCATCGATCGGAAGTTCTATCAAGTGTTGGGTCTTGTCGGGATCGGTCCAAAAGGATTTGAGCGATTTGCCCCGTTGTTCGATCTCGATCAGAGCGCGACCCGTCGGGTAACCGGTACCCCAAAGCGCTTTGAATGTTTCGCCTGGTTGAATGCTCTCGGATTGGATACCAAAGACATGGGGGAGTTTGATACCCAATTTCGCTTGCTCGGGGTTGAGCACCATAAGGTTGAGTTCTGAGCGGATCGGCTTGCCGTAGATATCCTTGGACTCCAGCATCGCGCGGTAGAGTCCTTCAGGTAATTTCAGTTCGAAGGTCGACTTGCCCTGCGCGTCGGTTTGATACTCTTGTTGGTGAACCATTTCTCCGATGGGCCAATGCCGGTAATCGGTAGGGTCTGGCTTTTGGAGAGGAATGCCCGAAGCGGACGGTTTGATTTTCCCTGCACCTGCACCGCGTCGAACTGGTCGGGGGATTGCCGGGATCGATCCTCCGAGTAGATCGGTTCTTGGAACCATCGCCGGTTGGGTGATCTTATAAATTTTGATTTGACCGGATGAAGCGATTTCTTGGCCGTCTAAACTGGAGGTTTTGACTTCGATCTCAACAGGTTTTTGCTCCGTTTGCCACTGATTTGCAGTCAAGTTTGCTTGGGCAGTAACATACCCGACCGAGACGCTTTGGGACCCGGTGCGGGTTTCGCCAGTGGTGTCGGTTACATCTGCCACGATCTCGTATTGGAATATAGGCAAATCGTCTTCAGGAACCGATCGATCGGGTCTTGCGATAAATTCGATTTGGAAACTTCCGTCGGGATTGGTGTCGGTCCATCCACGAGCGATTTCTTGAGAGCGGCCCTGGAATGGTCCGATTCTCCAGTAAAAGCAGAAGTTGAACCAGTCGGGCCAGCGGACTTGCCGGACGACGCGGTAGCGAACCTTGGCACCCTGGATGGGAGCACCGGTGTAACTGATGGCCTTGCCCTTGACGGTCACTTGATCATCGAGTTTGACTTGATCTTTGAGTCGATCGAGTGTCACCTGGAATTTGGGCCGTTTGTATTCTTCGACGCTGATCGTGGTATTGAATCCAAAGTCTTTGATGCTGATCAACATTTCGCCAGTACCTCGGTTTCGGGGTGCTGTAAGCGATCCGCTGAAAGAACCATAGTCGTTGCTGGCGACATCGAGTGTCTCGATGACTTGTCCGTTGGTGTCTTGAAACTGCACCGTAAACTTTTTGCCTGGGACTACTGTATATCGATTCGTTTTTCGGTCGCTGCTGGTGACAACACCTTTGAAGTAAACCGTTTGCCCGGGCCGGTAGATCGATCGGTCGGTAAAAAGGGCGATCTGCAGTCCACCTGGTTGAGGTTGAAGTCCCAGGTGTATATAAGACTCATGTTGCGTCGATAGTCGGTCTTCCCCGTGCTCGACGAGAAGCATGTAGCTACCTTCCTCGCCCGGTAGCAATCGGAACAGGCCGGTGGGTTCTGTTTGACCGGTAGCTCTTGGCATCCAACGCGGATTGCCATCGACCCGCACGAAGGCTTGGATCTTGGCACCGTCGATAGGCTCACCGGTTTGATTGTCGACGACAAGCCCTTCGATAGCTTGACTCTTGAGATCGAGATCTCCATCTACGTTGTTGTATGGGTTGTATGGGTTGCGAGGGCGTAGGACGAGTCCAAGTTTCGAGACCCACAATTCACAGGCTCCGAGTTGGTTGGACTCTGGAGTGAACTGATCGTTAAAGCTGTACAGGAGGAAGTAATAGCCGGGTTTAAGATCCAGCGGTGCAGGTAGATCATCAGTGGCCTCTTGATAGTCGGTGGTTGGCTCCAGATTTGTAGACCATGCTTTGATGGGGGGCTTCGAGAAAAGTTCTGTACGGTCTTGGTCGGTGATTTGGTCCGCTTGCCATCGTCCTGGCTGGCCCAATCTTTTTTGCCAGTCGGCTTGGACGATTCGAAAGTTCAGTTTGGAAATGTTTTTGTATCGGACGCGGATGTTTGGAGCGGGATTGTTCCAGACGCGTTCGATCGAGACGTTAACTGCTTTGGATAAGATATTTTCTACGATGTTGTGGCAGAGTCTTCCGCCGATACTTTCGGGAAACGCGTTCTTGCCCTGAAGGGCTACTTCATAGGCGGCTTCGAGATCATTTTGGCCCATGAGGATTCCGGCCCACTGTGCCCGAGCATTCGCACTGAGCGGGTGCTTGGGGTTTGTCCTCGCGAAATCATCGAGCAAGGAGATTGCTCGAGCATCTTTTTCTTCGCCGAGAGCATGGTTCTGCGCAAATCGGATACGTTCGAGTTGTACGTGGATGCGTGCGTCGGGCGATTCATCTTTGGCGTGGAAATTCAGCAGTTCTTGATAGAGCTTGATCGCTTTGAATTTGGGTGAGTCGGCGTCGGTGGTTTGCGGGTTCCAGGATAGGAAGTCTTCGGTTGGACCGAGTGCGGGTGAATTTGCATCGATCTCAAAAGCATCTTCTCTTTTTACGCCTGCTTGTTCGCCTGTGGCATAGAATTCGATCGCTTGGTGGGCGAGGAAATCGTAGAAAGTTGGCCGGTAAGAATCTGGATAAGAGCCTGGATCCAGCAGTGGATCGAAGTTGCTTATAGGTGTCGCTTTGAGGATATCGCTATTCGCTAAAGACGACGTGTAATGTTTATCGATTTCCTTAAAGATCCGTTTGAGATCCCACGTTCTGATATCCTCGGAGTTATCGTCTGCGACCGAGGTGCGTTGTTGGAATTGCCATCGATTGGATTCGAAGTAGGACCAGTACCAATGTCCCAGGATCGCATGGAGGGCTGGCTTGACTTGTTCGGGTGCGGTTTCGAAAACGGTTCGCATTCGGGTGATCGCTTCCGCCGGTTCGCCACCTTGGATATCGCTTTCGAGACGGATTTTCCTTGCCATCGCCAAAGCGGTTTCCGGGTAGGCTTTGGCTTCGAGGCTTTTTGCGATGATCTGATCGAGTACTTCGATTGCGGTCTTGGGTAGTCCTTTTCCGATGGCTTCTTCAACTTGTTTCCACATCGGTATGCGTTCCTTGGGGAATCTTGGTTCGTTGTATCGGTCGACGGTCTGTTCGGGAGGTTGAAAGCTCAGGGCCACTGGCGAGAGTGCCACTGGAGTCAGGGCGATGAAGCTCGATAGGATCAGGAGAAGTTTATGGATGAATTGCATGATTGGCTTATTGTCGTAGATCCTGGGACGCGTCGTATGGCCCGAGTCCGAGGAATTCGCGAACCACGGGACGTTTGAGCAGATGCGGGTTGACCTGTGGTCTGCAGGCAAGCAGGTGGGCTTGGGCCTCTTGCGGGTTCATGCCTCGGTGTTTGACAAGCCAGCAGATCACGATGGTTGCCGAGCGTGCTCGTCCGGCTTTGCAGTGGACGTAGACGCGTTGGTTATTGTTGGTCTTTTGGACTAAGAATTCTACCCCCTTGCCGACAGCTTCGATCGAAGGTGGGTTAAAGTCGACCGTCGGTAGCCAGAGTTGCTCGATGTTGTATTTATCGTAAGACTGCTTGGGGCCAGGATATTCTTGGCACATGTTAATCACGCCACGAACTTGGAGTTCTGCCAGTTTGGGGACGTCGCGTTTGAGGGGAAGAGCCCCGAGGATCACGAGGGGGTCGACTGGGTCCCACCAGTTTCGACGGTGAAGAACACGGCCTAGAAGGTAGTTCCAAGCGAAGGTCGGAACAAACAGGCTGCGGGCGATGAAGGGCCGCATCGTGTGTTTAAAAGGATTCAGTCGTGAGCGGATCGGTATCTCCGCTTCGATCCGAATCGGTCGAGACCGTCAGATTGGTGTTTTGGAGATCCACGGTGCCAAAGAGTTGAGAATGGTGGAGGAACTCGACGAATACTTTTTGGTTAGCCGATGGGGGGATGGCATTGATGGACATCTTCATCGATTTGTGAGAGCGGGTCCAACGGGCTGCAACGACAGTGATGTTGTCGGTACCTCCTCCTTGTTTTGCGAGCTGTACGAGTGATTCGCACATCGATTGAACTTTGCCGCCCATGGCAAGCACCTTTTCGATGGTCGTGTCGCTAACGTGTTTGTTTAGGCCGTCGCTGCACATCAGTACAATGTCGCCGGGTTCAAGAAGAGAGGTGGCCAAGTCACCTTGGACTCCCTCGGCACCAGCGCCCAGTGCGTTTACAAGAACGTTTGACCAAGGGGAGCGTTCGTTGTCGTTGAGGTTGAGTTGGCCATTTTTGATCATCTCATTGGCAACGGTATGATCGAGGGTCAGTAGCGATAGCTGTCCGGCTCTAAAGACGTAGCAACGTGTGTCTCCGGCATGGATGAAAACCAACTTTGGCCAAACAATGTAGGCCATCGTGAAGGTAGTCCCCATCCCTTTTTTATCCTCAGAAGCTTCGGAGGTTCGTCGGATCTCTTGGTGAGCATCGCTGAGGATGTCTCGAAGATTGATCAAGAAGTGTTCGTGGTCATCAGGAGTGATTGAGTTTGTCGACTGCAAGCGATTGAGGATCGCTGCCATAAAGTATTGCACGGCCAGTTTGCTAGCTTCGTGCCCGGCCTTATGCCCTCCCATGCCGTCAGCGACCATGAGGACTTGTGCCGTCGGATCACCCAAAAGGGTTGTGTTGGGGAGGGATCCAAAGGAGTCTGCCCGCAGACGAATGCCTCGGGAGAGTTCTCCGGCAAAAAACTGATCCTGGTTCTCGGCTCGAACCAAGCCCGGATCGGTCAGTCCGCCAATTTCAACTTCGATTGCAGTCATTTGTTTTTTGGTTTCTACGCGGATCGCTTGATTTGATCCGATGATCTCCGAGGCGATGGGATTGCGATAGACTCAAAATGCGAGATTCGCTACCCTTCGGAATACTCTATAATAGTACCTGATTTCGCTTAAAAGTGTTCGATAAACCTGTTGCTATGCCAGAAAACCTACCTGAATACCCTATCCGAGTCTACAACACTCTGACGAAAGCCAAGGAGAGCTTTCGGACTTTAACGCCTGGGAAAGTGGGCATGTACCTTTGCGGCCCTACGGTTTACGCCGAGGCGCATATTGGTCACATGGTCGGACCTGTCATTTTCGATACCGTCAAGCGGTACCTGAGTTACTGCGGATACGAAGTCACTTGGGTCGTAAACATAACCGATGTGGACGACAAGTTGATCGTCAAATCCCGAGAGAAAGGGATTTCGATGTTCCAGTTGGCCACGCAAATGACCGCCGATTATCTATCGAATTTGCAAGCCTTGGGGGTCGATCAAATTGATCGCATGCCCCGCGCCACCGACAGCATCGGTGAGATCATTGCCTTTGTCGAGGAACTCATCGCCAAAGGGTTCGCGTATGCCAGCGATGGTGATGTGTTTTTTGACGTGACGAAGGATCCTGAGTACGGCTGCTTGAGCAATCGAACTGCCGAAGATCAACAGGGTGAGGGAGGAGGAGCAGCAAGTCGCAAACGTTCTGCGGGAGACTTTGCTTTGTGGAAATCTGCGAAACCTGGAGAGCCGAGTTGGCCGAGTCCTTGGGGGCCAGGCCGTCCTGGTTGGCATATCGAATGTTCTGCCATGAGTCGCGGTATCTTGGGTCAAACCTTCGACATCCACGGAGGGGGGCTTGATCTAGTTTTTCCTCACCACGAAAACGAACTAGCCCAAAGCCGTTGCTGTCACAGTAAGCCTATGGTGACTTACTGGATGCACAATGGATTGATGCGAGCCTCGAGCGAGGGTGGCAAAGTCGGTGGCCAGAGCGATCGAGGGGATACGACCCAATCGGATGCAACGGCAGTATCGGGTAAGATCTCAAGGAGTAAAGGTGCTGGCGGTTTGGCTAGTTTGATCTCCAAACATACCGGAGAACGGATCCGGTTTTTCCTATTGCGGACGCATTACCGATCGACGAGTGTTTTTGGCGATGAGCCTTTGGCAGAAGCGGGCGCGGCGCTTGAAACCTTTTACCGGCTCTTTGATCGAGTCTCAAAGATTCTAGGCTTCTCGGTTTATGAGATACCTTATGCGATACGAAGAAGCGAATTCCAGTCGGTTGCGAACCCCCCTGCTCTACTTGCGGAACTTGTCGAGCTTCGGAATTCTTTTCTCGGAAAGATGGACGACGATTTCAATACCGGTGGCGCCACTGCAGACTTGTTCGAGATGGCTCGGGCACTGAATCGATTCATCGATCAGGCTACACTCGAAGAAACTCGCAAACCAGAGGATTTGGACCTTTTAAAACAAGGCCTTGGGATTCTTCGAGAGATGGCTGCGCTATTAGGGATTTTCCGCAAGCCTGTTGCCGTTTCGGCTGATAAAGCCGACTCGGCGGGTATCGTCGATGGGCTTATGGATTTGGTGATCCTTTTGCGCGCTGAAGCCAGGACTAAGCGGGATTTTGCGACCTCCGATGCGATTCGTGATGGACTGAAGAAAATCGGAATTGCGATCCAAGATGGCAAACAAGGAACGACTTGGGAAGTCGCAAAGAAAAGTAGCTGATGATCCGACTCATCTAAAGCACAGGCTACTTGATAGAGCGATAGATCTTCGATGCGTTGACAAGGGCGCTGAAGGCCGAGCGGGCTTCTTTTAGCGAGATTTTCGATTTTCCAAGCTTGCGTTCCTGATACACGATGGGAACCTCTGCGACACGCGCACCGGTCTTGATCAAGTGTGCGAGGATCTCTTCGAGGAATCCATAACCGGTTTCTTTGAGAGCATCGAATTGGATCTTTTGAAGTGTTTCGATGCGATAGAGTCGATAGGCGCTGCTGCAATCTCGGATCGACCAACCGACCATCGAGCGTGCAAGTTGATTTGCGAACTTGCTCAGTGCGATTCGGCGCCACGAGCAACCTTCTAGTCCCCCACCTGGAACGTACCTTGATCCGATGACCAAATCGTGGGAGTCTTTATTGGCGAGCAGTTGAGGGATGACGGCCGGATTGTGACTAAGATCTCCATCGAGGTTGATTAGCCATGGGTAGCCGTGTTCGATGGCATAGAGCATACCGGTTTTGATTGCCGAACCCAGGCCAAGTTTCCCGGTGCGTTGGATGAGGTGCACTTTGGGATCGTTGTTTTGCTCTTGCTGTACCCACTGGGCGGTTTGGTCAGGTGAGTTATCATCGACGACCAAGATATCAGAGTCAGCGCTCACCTGTCGAATGGCTTGAAAAAGTTTCGGCAAGTTTTCGCGCTCGTTGTAGGTACAGATTAGTACCAAGTAATCTGAGTCTAATCGGCGGGTCATTCTTCCGAACTGTCTTCGGAGTCTTCTTCGGCATTGGAGCTTTGTTGATCCGAAGTGGAGGTTGGAGTGGATGGGGGAGCCTTGGCTGCTTGCTCGCGGGCTTCGGCTTCGACACGAGCTGCTTCGGCTTCGATGTCGGCAGCAGGGACGCGGACGATCGCGGCAAGAGTATCGGATTCATCGAGACTCATGATGCGTACACCTTGGGTGTTTCGACCGATGACGCTGATATCGTTGGCCGCAATGCGTTGGATCTTGCCTCTGGATGTCATCATGATCAGCTCGTCGTTGTCGTAGACAGCTACGGTGCCGACGACTGGACCATTGCGTTTGCTGGTCTTGATGTCGATGATTCCTTTGCCGCCCCGGCGTTGGGTGCGGTACTTGGCTGATGAGGCGTTGTCTTCGGCGGCGTTGTCCTCGGGGGATTCGTCCGCGCTGGATTCGTCTTGGGTTGGAGATTGTTCCGCGACGGTTTGATCGATGGAGTCATCGTCGAGGGTCGCATCTTCGTCCTTGATGACCAATTCGTCTCCAGGTCCGAAATTGGTTCGTTTACCGTAGCCGTTTAGGCATACGGTAAGGAGTGTTGCGGTGGGGTCTGCCACGACCATCCCTACGACTTCATCGGCTTTCTTTAGAGAGATGCCTTTGACCCCTGAGGTATTACGGCCCATGGATCGAGCGTTATTTTCGGAGAATCGGATGGCCATGCCGCCAGCGGTCGAGAGGACGATTTGGTCTTTTGGTTTGGTGACAACTACATCGACGAGTTCGTCATCTTCTCGAAGCTTGATGGCGATGATGCCACCTTTTTTGGGGCGGCTGTAGGCTTCCAATGGGGTTTTTTTGACGATTCCTTTTTTGGTGGCCATCATCAAAAAGTGTCCTGGGAGGTTAAAGTCTCTGACCGGGACGCAATCGCGGATCTTTTCTTCGGGTGTTAGATTCAGAAGATTGACGATTGCCCTGCCTTTGCTTTCGCGGCTCATTTGGGGGATTTCCCAAACCTTTTGCCAATAGACTTTTCCTTGGTTGGTAAAGAACAGCAGATAAGCGTGGGTGCTGGCGACAAAGAGGTGTTCGACGGGATCTTCTTCTTCGGCTTTCAGGCCGGTGATTCCCTTACCGCCGCGTTTTTGCGATTTGTAGACCGAAGCCGGTAGGCGTTTGATGTACCCTTGGTGGGAGATTGTGACAACCATGGATTCCTCGGTGATGAGGTCTTCCATGTTGTAGTTGCCGAGTTCTTCGTCGGAGATCTCGGTGACGCGATCATTGCCGTACTTGCGAGCAATCTCTACAAGATCCTCTCGGATCATGCTGTAGATCTTGGCTGGGCTGGCAAGGATTTCTCGATATCCTTCGATCTCTTGTAGGATTGCGGAGTGTTCTTGTCCGAGTTTTTCTTGTTCCAAACCGGCCAGTTGACCTAGGGTCATTCTCAGGATCGAGTCGGTTTGAACGCTGGTGAGTTTGTAGGTATCGGAGACGCCGCGTTCGAGTTGAAAATCGGCATATCCACGCTCACCCAGTGCGCGTTGCATCATCGAAGCCGGGCACTCGACGCCCATGAGTTTCTCTTTGGCTTCGGCTTGCGTGCGACTTGATCGGATGATCGCGATGATGCGGTCGATATCTGCGAGTGCCAGCAGGAGGCCTTCGATCACATGTTTGCGTTTTCTGGCTGCACCGAGCAAGTGCTGGGTACGTCGTCGGATGACGGTGAATCTGTGTCGGATGAATTCCTGGAGGAGTTCTTTAATGTTCAGTTCGCGGGGTTTTCCGTCGACAAGTGCCAGCAGAATAATCGAGAAGGTTTCTTGGAGCGGAGAGAACTGAAAGAGTTGGTTTAGAACGACGTTTGGATCGGCGTTTTGTTTGATTTCGATCACGAGTCGAACGGGTTCCTTCAGATCGCTTTCATCGCGGATACCTGAGATCCCCTTGATTTTCTCGTTGCGAACCAGTTCTGCGATTTTTTCGACGACTCGGTCGCGGGCTTGTTGGAACGGAATATCGCGAACGATCAGTTTGGATTTTCTGCCTTCTTCGACGACATCCACGTGGGCTCTAACAACGATGGTTGAGCGACCGGTCATGTAAGCTTGGCGGATGTTGTATCTGCCGCAGATGATACCTCCGGTGGGGAAGTCCGGTCCGGGTACGATATCGCAAAGTTCGGCAACGGAGACTTCGGGATCGTCGATGACTTTGACAAGCGCGTTGCAGATCTCGCGCAGGTTATGTGGGGGGATGCTTGTGGCCATCCCAACGGCGATGCCTTGGGCTCCATTGACGAGCAGGTTCGGGAACCGGGATGGAAGGACGACGGGCTCGGTTCGTCGTTCGTCGTAGGTGGGGATGAAGTCGACGGTGTCGAGTTTGAGGTCCTCGAGCATCATTGCAGCGGGGCCTGCAAGTCGAGCTTCGGTGTACCGCATGGCTGCGGCGGGCAAGCCAGCGATGGATCCAAAGTTTCCTTGTTTGTCGATCAGCACGTGGCGCATGTTCCATTCCTGCGCCATGCGGACCAAGGTCGGATAGATGATCGCTTCGCCGTGTGGGTGGTAGTTCCCTGAGGTGTCCCCGGCGATCTTGGCACACTTGACCCGCGCTGCACCGGGGGTCAAGTTCAGGTCGTTCATTGCGACCAAGATTCTTCGCTGGGAGGGCTTGAGTCCATCGCGAACATCGGGAAGAGCGCGGCTAACGATAACGCTCATGGCGTAGGTCAAGTAGCTATCGCGCAATTCGTCTTCGATTGGTTCTTCGATCATCCGTTCGCCACCGCCGCCGTCGTCGGAGGTCGGTAGGCTTGAGGGATCATTCGGGTCAAAATCATCGGGTGGGACGTTCGACACGGATAGGTTCGTTTCTGCTCAAAAAAGACTCGACAAGGTCGATCGCAAGAGGCTTTCTCGCACCCCTGAATCGAAAAGAAAAAGTATAGCGTTTATTAAGAAAACCACAATTGGACGAGGGGCTTTTCGGGGGGTAAAGAACCTCAGGAAATCCAATAAAAAAGGATGTTTTTTGGGGTGGTTAGAAGACTCCCAAGAAGAGGTTGGAGAAGACGCCGTCCTGCGGTGGCAATATCACGGCTGGAGACAGCCGTGATCCAAACAAAACCGCACGGCTGGAGACAGCCTAAGTATGTTTAAAATAGATCTTCAAGTTCTTTCCTGCTGAAGGCGTGGATCCAGGCGGCTTCATCGTGGACTTGATCTGTTTTTCCCAATGCCTCGCAAATGCGCATTCGGTGATATCGCAACGTAGCCTGGGTATCGATAATAAGTGGAAGTCTGCGTGCAAGCTGAGGGAACTCTTCCAAGAGGGCATCGACTCCCCAACCCTTGGGCTTGTCGGACGCTTGATCGCCAGCCTGACTCTGTAGCTCATTCATCTTTGTCAAGCACATGGAAAGAACGCTGTCGGCCGACCAGGCCTCGGTGAGTTTCGCAAGGGCTTTGTCCATCACTTCGAGGGCCTGGTCGTTGCGTCCCAAGCGATGAAGCACCCAGCCTTTGGTATCCAAGAACGAATCGTTTTCTTGGATTTCGATTGCTGCATCGATTTCGCTCAGAGCTGACTCCAAGTCAGTGCCAGCAAGTGCTCTCATGTAGGCGATTTGGTTGTTTTGAGTCGGGGTTCGTTTTGCTTGTTCGGGCAAGTTCTCGCTAAGGATTTGGACCGCTTTGTCGAACTGCTTGCGATTTGAAATCAGGGTGGAAAACAAAAATGCCGTTTCCGCACGATCGTCGGGGTCTTTGATTCTCCGCATCTTCTCTTCTAGCAGAGTGGTAAGGAGGTTCGAAGCTCCGTCAGCTTGGCCATCGGTTTCGATTCGATCGACTTGGCGCAAGAAATCCTTGTCTTCGATCAAATCGGGAGATTTGGCGAAAGCTGCTTCGAGGATCTTTTGGGCCTGGGTAACGTTGCCTCGATCAAACTCGTTGGCGGCTTGGGCTAGCATCCAACGGGCGGATGTCGCCGGTCCAAAGTAATCGCTAGCGACGGGCATCGTTGGCAGGCAAATGGCAAGAGCGAGGATGAGTTTATTGGACAGCGAGCCCGAATTCATTGTGGTTATTCTTGGGGTAAGTCCTGTAGATATCTGAAGAAGGGGTTCGATTCGCAGGTCGTCTTTGGTACGATCTTTCTTGCTGAGTTGATTACCCTCACGCAGTTGATTATCTCCCTTTTATTGCGGTTGGGAAAGGGCTTGAGAGGATCCTCAGCCAAGATCTCGGTCGCGAAATCTCCCACCCCCCAACAATGCCATGAAGATCGATCTATCCAAAAGTTATGCCGCATTCGAACGAGCTAAAAAGCTGATTCCTGGGGGGGTAAATTCCCCGGCGAGAGCTTTTGGGGCCGTAGGCGGTCACCCGTTATTCATCGAACGCGCCAAGGGGGCTTATCTATTCGATTTGGACGGCAATCGATTCATCGATTACATCGGTTCTTGGGGGCCGATGATTTTGGGACACGCTCATGAGCAAGTCATCGAATCGATTGTCCGAGCGGCTCAGTTGGGCACCTCGTATGGCGCTCCGACACAGAACGAATCTCGTATCGCCGAGTTAATTCTGGCGGCTTTCCCAAGCATGCAGAGGGTTCGATTGGTGAGTTCCGGAACCGAAGCGACCATGAGTGCGATTCGGGTGGCTCGAGGTTTCACTCGTCGCGAACGGATCATCAAGTTCGCGGGTTGCTACCACGGCCATGTTGATTCGTTGCTCGTGTCGGCAGGTTCAGCCGCAGCAACCTTGGGTGTTCCCGACTCACCAGGGGTGACAGCAGGGACTTCGCAAGACACGATCGTTCTGAACTACAATGATTGCCAGTCGCTTCGTCAAACGCTTGATCAACTCGGACATTCCATCGCTGCAGTGATTCTTGAGCCTGTCGTTGGGAACATGGGTACCGTGATTCCGACTCCGGAGTTTCTTAAGACGTTGCGAGAAGAGACCAACCGCCATGGAGTCGTTTTGATTTTCGACGAAGTCATGACTGGGTTTCGAGTCGCTTACGGTGGTGCTCAGGAGATCTTTGGGATCGAGCCTGACATGACTACCTTGGGCAAAATCGTTGGCGGAGGACTTCCTTTGGCCGCTTATGGCGGCCGCGCGGAGATCATGGATCATGTGATGCCGGCCGGTAAGGTTTATCAGGCCGGGACGCTCTCTGGTAATCCGTTGGCAACGGCAGCCGGGGCTAAGACGCTAGAGCTTCTCCGAGACGATCCACCCTATGAGTATCTCGAGTCGCTCGGTAAACGATTGGCCGATGGACTTTTGGCGGCTGCCACTAAGCACGGCATTGCGGCTCAGATGCAGCGAGTCGGAAGCATGATGACGCTGTTTTTTAATACCGATACGGTGGTCGATTGGCCAAGCGCCGACAGATCGGATCGTCAACTATTTGCCAAGTATTTCTGGGGGCTTATCGAGCGTGGAGTCTATATGCCTTGCAGTCAATTCGAGGCTTTATTCTTTTCGCGTGCACACACGATTCAAGACATCGATCATACAGTTCAGGCCGCCGAAGACTTTTTCGCAAGCCACCGTTGAGCGATGTGGTTAAGCGTTGTCGTTGGGCGGTATAAAAGAAAATGCCCGTCAAAGGCCCTCGCACAAGAGTATGACGCTTATGGCTGCTCCACTTAAGTCCTGACCAGATTCACGCTTCCCCCTCGCGAGAGCCCTTGACGGGCACTTGAAAACGACTCCAGAAAGTATAGATCGCTTTGCTGTCGCGGAAAGCCCAAAAGATAGTTCGTGGTCAGGTTTTCTGATTCGTTACGGCGAAGTTTTCACGTTGCGCAGTTGGCGCAAGAACGTTTCCATATCAGGCGTCCGCATTTCGGGGTTCGGATGCATCGCTGCCATGATCGCGTTGGCAAGAACTTTGTCGATCTCGGGACGGTGCTCGGAGATATCCCGAGGGGGAGACGTGTCGTGTTGCAAGGCGGCACGACCGGTGGTATCGGCGATTTGCCAAGGGAGATCAAAAGCAATCAGGTGGTAACACGTCACGGCAAACGAGAAGATGTCTACCCGTTTGTCCGTTGAGCGTCGCCGGACGATTTCCGGGGACATGTACAAAGGTGTCCCGGTGCGGTTTCCCGGCGCCATAAAGGCCTTAGTCGCCGGTAGAGTCAATCCAAAATCGATCAGCTTGACCTTCGACATGTCCTTGACCACGATGTAGTTTCGAGGGCAGATATCGCGGTGGATGAACTCCTTGCGGTGCAAATAAGCTAAGGATTCCGCCATCTGCCCGATCAGATCGAGTCTCTTTCCCGCTAGAAGATCCTCTTTGCGATCGGCGATCAATTGGTGCAATCCAGGGCCATCGATGTACTCCATGACAATGAATTGTTGTCCTCGATTCGAAGTCCCGTATTCGTAGGTTTCGACGATGTTTGAGTGATTGAGCTGGATCGCAATTTCCCCTTCGCTGGGTTTATTGAGTCCTTTGAATCGGCTCTCGAAAAACTGTACTTTATCGGAATCGCAAAGCTTCACACCCACGACGCGGTTGTTGTTGTTGCGGTCTTTGGCCACAAAGAAGTTGCTCATTGTGCCGGAAATCGCTGACCGCAGTCGTTCAAAGCGGGCTTCGATGTCGACCGATTTGCTGGCTTTAAGAGACTTTGGCTTCTCGGCTTGCTTGCCTGCCTCGCCGCCGGCGTTCTTCTTGAAAAGGCTGTCAAAAATACCCATGGGTTTGCTGTTTACTCTAGCGGGCTCGGTCGAATCGCTTGTATGAGGTATTATACCACAAGCCCTCGAGGAAGACTTGGGCTCGTCCTAGTCAGGTTTGTCGCAAAGGAACTTTTCATTGGAACCAGAAGCGAAATCCCATTTGCTAACCCAGCGGATCCAGATTCGATCACAGCGCTTGCGGGTTGCCCAGCCAACCGAGGTGGCTTTGGATGTCAGCGATGTTCGAAAATCGTATGCTGGAAATGAAGCTCTCTGTGGTGTCACTTTTACGGTACGTGCCGGGGAACGCATCGCGCTGCTTGGACCAAACGGAGCTGGCAAAACGACGCTCATCCGCTGCATCAGTGGTCGAGTGGAAGTTTCGGCAGGTGAGGTGAAGCTTTTTGGCAAAAAGCTGGGGCTTCCCAATGCAACGGCCCAACTGGGCGTTGTCCCTCAAGAGCTGGCGATTTATCCAGATTTATCGGCTAAAGAAAACCTCGAATGTTTTGCTCGGCTCCATGGATTGCGAGGGCGCAAGTTGCACGATCGGGTCGATTGGGCTCTTCACTGGATTGGTCTACAAGATCGTGCAGGAGATCTGACGGCCAAGTTTTCCGGTGGGATGAAACGTCGTGTGAATATCGCTTGCGGAGTGATGCACTCACCAGGATTATTGCTCTTGGACGAACCCACCGTAGGCGTAGATCCACAGAGCCGTCAACGAATCTTCGATATGCTCGATGAGCTTAATCGCGTCGGAACAACAATCCTACTTACCACCCATCATTTGGATGAAGCCCAGGAGCGAAGCGATCGGATTGTGATTATCGATCATGGCAAAGTGATTGCCGATGGTACGATCGATCAACTCCTTGAGCAAACCGTTGGAAAGCTCAAGCGAGTCTCACTGGAGGTCGAAGGAGCACTCGGTGAAATTCCCAAAGGCCTTACGTATCATTCCCCTTCTGGACGAATCGTCGGAGCTTGCGAAAATCTCGCCGATGAGTTACCCGACTGGATCGAGGGTCTTGGGGCCACTGGGGTGCGAATCAAGAATCTAGAGCTTCAAACACCCAACTTGCACCACGTGTTTTTGCATTTGACAGGTCGCGAACTGCGAGAATAGCGTTCGCTTGAATGCACTCACCATTGGCCTTGGATGAACCGAGGCATAAGCTCCCAACCCTTAGGGATCTGAAGTCCGCTTTGCGCCGCAGAGACTTCGTCGTAGCTCCGTGAGCCATCGGCGTAGATCCCTTTTCCTGCGATCGTAAAAGGAACCCAACCATGGGAGTGTTTCTTGGTACTAACGGGTGTGGGATGATCGGGAGTGATCAAAATGCGATAGTCTCCATGGTCTTTTAATGCTTTGAAAAGCGGGCCGACGATCTCTCGATCGATCGCTTCGAGGGCTTTGACCTTCTCTTCGACACGCCCTTCGTGGCTCGCCTCATCGGGGGCTTCGATATGCACACAAACCAAGTCGTGTTTTTGCAGAGCTGCGATCGCAGTTCGCCCCTTCGACGCATAATCGGTGTCCAAATAACCGGTGGCACCGGGAGCTTCGATCCTCTCCCAACCGACCAGTGCTGCAAGTCCTCGAAGTAGATCGACGGCGGTGATCATCGAGCCGCGGATGCCGAACCTCTTTGAAAAGTTTTCCAGCGATGGAGTTTTGCCAAGTCCCCAGAGCCAAAGGTGTGTGATCGGCGAGCGACCTTGCTCGAGCCTCGCTGCGTTGACAGGATGATTGCTGAGGACATCGGAGCTGATTTGCATCCATTCCGAGAGTAAATCGCAACCAGGTCCACGAGGGAAGTCGTCGATGACCGATCCGTCGGTCAGGTCGTGTGGGGCTCGGGTCCGGGTTTCTCCGGAGAAAGGCGAGGGGTCATTGGGCCTGCCTCGAAAGATCAGTAGGTTGCGGTAGCTAACACCCGGTGTGAACTCTAAACGCGGGTCATTGACCGCAGCTTGAATGCTCGCGAGCACATCGCGGGCTTCTTGGTTGCTTGCGTGATCGGCGGTAAAGTCGACCATGATTTGGTCGAGGATCGTGACGGTATTGCAGCGGATCGCCCAATCGTGCGGACCGAGCACGATGCCTTGGGCCGCCGCTTCGATCGGTGCTCTGCCGGTGAAGTAAACGTTCGGGTCGTAGCCAAAAAGGGTCATGTTGGCCACTTCACTCCCGGCTGGTAAGTGCAGCGGAACGTTGTCGGATTGACCGACGATTCCGGCCTGTGCCACTGCGTCCATATTCGGGGTCAAGGCGGCTTGTAATGGCGTTTTTCCACCGAGGGAATCGACCGGGTAATCGGCACAGCCGTCGGGAATAATGATGACGTATTTCATAGCTAGCGAGATTCGAGCCAGATTCTTGAAACCACCCAAAGGATATAGCCGCCCCAGCAGCCAAGCAGAAGCGAAGCGAGTAAGAACCGTTTATCCATCCTGGCTCCCGATGCGTTCGAAGCGAGGCTTGAAGGCTTCCTCGAAGTCGTATTGATCGTCGAAGTCTTGACGTCGGTCGGATTTACTCTTCCTCATTTCGCGGATGCGGATCAAGTTGTACACGATCTCACCGAAGTCGCTAGTGGTGTGAATACCCCAGCTATTGAGAACGGTTTTTGCAAGGGCTCCATACTGATCGAGCGCGTATTCGCGGATCGCTTGGCAAAGTTGCTGGCCGGTCAAATGCCGATCCGATTTTCCTTCGTCGTTTTCATTATCGCCAGTGTACGAAGGGAGCTTCATGACACGCTGAGCATAGGCGAGGCTTTCTCGGACGAATTGGTAAGCATCCAAGTGGTAACGTTGATCTTTTGCCAATAGTTCCATCATAGCCAGGACGTGTTCGTTCATGTGAGTTCGGCGCCTCGTTTGATGACCGATAGGCATTCATCGGGTGTAATGAGTATTCGTCGGTTGTCTTCGGTAGCGATGAGCATTTGCTGGGCGAGCAGTTCGACATTGAGCACTCGAGCTTTTCCTTCCCGCGTCAGGATTTCGCTCCCCGGTGGCGGGATCTTCGACGCGAGTTCCTCATAGTGATCGTTCTCGTAGCGAAGGCAGCATTTGAGTCGTCCGCAGCGGCCTGATAGCTTGTTCGGATCGAGCGTGGCTTTCTGGAGCTTTGCCATGCGCATGGTCACCGGGGGCATTTGTTGAAGATATCCCGAGCAACAAAGGGGACGCCCGCAATCTCCGTAATCACCAAGGAGTTTCGCTTCGTCTCTAGCACCGATTTGCCTCATCTCGATGCGGGATTGGAACTTGGTCGCCAGTCTTTTGACGAGCTCACGAAAATCGACCCGCTCAGCGGCCGTAAAGTAGATCGTGACGATTTCACCGCCGAAGATCCTTTCGACATCGACAACCGACATCGGTAATCCGAGGCTTTCGATTTGCGATTGGCAATCCGTTGCATCGTCGTGGGCTTGTCGTTTTAATTGTGCAACGGTCTCCAGTTCAGTTGCACCGGCTGGGCGTTGAATCGTTCCACCCGGGAGTTTTTCGGTCGACGCTTCATTTTGTGGAGTGATTTCGCAGAGGATTTCACCGAGTTCCAGACCACGATTGGATCTGGCGATGACTTGGTCCCCGCGTTTGTGTTCGGATCTGGAGTTCATGGAAAAAATCGATCGATTCATTCCGCATCGAACCACGTAGCGGTAGGTCGACTGGCCGTTCATGATCCGCTCCCTAGGGCACATCGAGCATCGCTCGATCGATCCAAGAATAGGTTTTCTTTCGAAAGCAAGTCCATCACCGTTTGGGCATGGTGCTCGGGGGAATCAAGACTCGAATCGAGTCTCAGGGCTGGATCTTCAGGGGGCTCGTAGGGATCGGAGATTCCTGTAAAAAAGGGGATCTTCCCTTCGCGAGCTTGGCGATAGAGCCCTTTGGGATCGCGTGCCTCGCATACTTCCAAAGGCGCATCGACAAAGACTTCAAAGAATCGAAACTGACCGGATTGCTCGACGATGCTTTTGACTCTATCTCGGTCTTTACGATAGGGACTTACAAAAGCGCTCAAGCAGATCAATCCAGCGGAGGCCATCAGGTAGGCGACCTGGCCGATTCGGCGAATATTTTCTTCTCGGTCCTGCGGGGAAAACCCCAACCCGAATCGCTCCGAAAAGGGTTCACCGTAAATGGGTTTTAAGATGTTTGGCGTGGCGCATAGGCCGTGACGAATATTGTCTCCGTCGAGGAGCAAGCTGGGGCGGCTATGTCGTAACAGCATTTGATCCAGAGCGTTGGCTATGGTCGATTTGCCCGACCCGCTAAGTCCTGTAAACCAAACCACACAACCGACTTGGCCCAAGAGCCCACTGCGTTCCTTGGGACTGACCGAGCCGGTGTGCCAAACCACTTTGGGGGCATCGTTCTTTGAAGAAGGCTCGGAGGACATAAGCGTAACAAATCGAATGAAACAGAGGAGATCTTTTGGCTTGCTCGGTTAGGAGACACCTAACGTTTTTTTGATGCGAGCGATCATGTCGCTTTCGGATTTGGTCGTAGCACCAAAGCCAAGCAAACCTCCGCTTGTTCGAGCAACCTCGTCGACTTCCTCGATAAGCTGATGTTTCAGGGAATTGCTCTGTGTGGCATCGATCGACGAGAAGACAGCCTCAGCACACGACTCCCACGTCGTAAGCATTTCCGTCGAAGGCCGTTCTTTGAGCCATCTTTCCAAAAGCTTCGATGCTTCGGAGCCTTTGGCTAGGTATCTCTCGGCAATCATACGAACAGCGGTGACTTCTTGTTGGTCAGCGTGACCATCGGCCCAAGCGACTGCGGCAAGAGGGAAAATCCTAAAAGCTGATAGGGCTTGCGGGGTGATTCCCAGTCCATGGAGGGCTCGTAGGGCCGCATCGTCTTTGATCCCCGACTCGGCACGAAGATTCGTAATAGCCTCTTCCACAGAGAGCTTTTCCTGTAGGTCTCGGATGAGCTTTTGATCTAGATCGGAGAAGAACGCGTTTTCGAGCGATCGGCATCGATTTTGGAGAGCATCTGCATCGGCCATAAGACAATCACTTCCTTTAATTTCACAAGTTCAATTGGGCATTGCGCTATCGGTGGGAGTAGGTTACTATACAACAGTCTTCTTCAAAAGATGAGAGACTAGATTTTTCACGGGAACTTTATTGGTCGTGAACAACGAAAAACCAACGAAAAACCACATTAATCAGGCAGTTATGACCCACTCGACACCGAGTCACCTCAAGCCAAGAACGATGTTCCAGAAGATTTGGGACCAACACGTCGTTCATCACGAATCCGGGAAACAAGCGATCTTGTACATTGACCTGCACTTGGTGCACGAGGTCACCAGCGCTCAGGCTTTCGAGGGTTTGCGAATTGCGGGCCGCAAAGTCCGTAGGCCTGAGCGAACGATTGCTACACCAGATCACAACGTGCCGACGACCGACCGATCCTTGCCGATCGCCGATGCGATCTCGCGTCAACAGGTCGACACCCTTCGCAACAACTGTCGAGAGTTTGGAATCCGCCTTTACGATTTGAACGATACGAATCAGGGAATTGTTCATATCATCGGCCCCGAACTTGGCTACACGCAGCCAGGCATGACGATTGTCTGTGGCGATTCGCACACCGCGACCCACGGTGCCTTTGGGGCACTGGCTTTTGGGATCGGAACGAGCGAGGTCGAGCATGTGCTTGCGACTCAAACTCTCTTGCAGTACCCACCTAAAACTTATGAACTCAGAGTCGATGGGGCCTTGGCTCCAGGGGTTACCGCCAAGGATTTAATCCTCTATCTAATCGGAAAGTTGACTACCTCGGGAGGGACCGGTTATGTGCTCGAATACACCGGTGAGGTGATTCGAGATCTTTCGATGGAAGAGCGTATGACTGTTTGCAATATGTCGATCGAGGCTGGGGCCCGAGCCGGAATGATCGCTCCAGATCAAACCACGTTCGATTACTTGAGGGATAGACCATTTGGCCCAAAGGATTTCGATCGGGCTGTGGAACTCTGGAGACAACTCCCTTCGGATCCCGGGGCTCTTTACGATCGAGTTGATCTGTATCGCGGCCAAGATATCGAGCCGCAGATCACTTGGGGAACCAATCCAGGCCAAGTCATCTCGGTCAACACTCCGATTCCATCCCCAGAAGATTTTCACGATGAGACGGAGCGCAAGTCGACTGCCAGTGCGTTGGACTACATGGGGCTCAAAGCCGGATCGAAGCTGACCGATACACCTGTCCAGCGTGTTTTTATTGGCTCGTGCACCAACGCACGGATCGAAGACTTACGAGCTGCGGCTAAAGTCGTTCAAGGGTATCGGGTCTCGAATCAAGTCCATGCGATGGTTGTGCCAGGAAGTGGGCAGGTTAAAAGGCAGGCCGAAAAAGAGGGGCTCGATCGGATATTCCAACAAGCGGGATTCGATTGGCGAGAAGCTGGCTGCAGTATGTGTTTGGCGATGAACCCGGATCGCTTGGAACCCGGAGAGCGATGCGCGTCGACTTCCAATCGAAACTTTGAGGGGCGTCAAGGTAAAGGTGGCAGGACGCATCTGGTTTCTCCTGCGATGGCGGCTGCTGCGGCAATTGCGGGCAAATTCATCGATATTCGCGACTGGCGATACCACGGCTAAGGGCCGCACGATCTAAAAAGTACAAATAAGGCTAATCATGAAAGCGTTTACTAAAGTCACCGGCATTGTTGCTGCGATGGATCGCGCCAATGTGGATACCGATCAGATCATCCCCAAGCAGTTTCTCAAAAGGATTGAACGGAGTGGGTTTGGTCAGTTTCTCTTCTTTGATTGGCGTTTTTTGGAAAATGGCGATCCGAACCCAAGCTTTGAATTGAATCTTGAACGGAACTCCGGTGCTTCGATCCTCATCGCTCGTCGTAATTTCGGAAGCGGGTCTTCGCGTGAGCACGCCGTTTGGGCAATCGAGGATTATGGAATTCGGGCCGTAATCGCTCCCTCGTTTGCAGATATTTTCTACAACAATTGTTTTAAAAATGGTGTCTTGCCAATCGCTCTCTCCGAGCAACTCGTCGAGGAGTTATTTCGAAGGCATGCTTCGAGCCAGAGCTATCAACTGACGATCGATCTTGAGCACAACCAAGTTTTCGATCAAAGCGGGTTTCGTGCGACTTTTGAAGTCGAGCCGTTTAGGCGACATTGCTTGTTGCATGGCTTGGATGATATCGGCCTGACGCTCGAACATGAGTCGAAGATCACTGCTTACGAGCTTGAGCACCGTCCGCTGTAGCTTTGAAGAAGGGGGCAAAAAAATACGGGGGCAAAAGATACGGGGCAAAAAGATACGGGGGCAAAAAGATACGGGGGCAAAAAGATACGGGGGCAAAAAGATACGGGGGCAAAAAGATTGGGGGTTATTGATCGCAATGAAGGAATGTTGCGCAGGTGAGTTGGGCTTTTTCTACAAGGCTAGTTAGGTCGATCCATTCTTGATCGCTGTGAAGCGCATCACCACGGGGGCCGAAGGTGTCGATGTTCGGGAGTCCGAGGGCTTGGAGTTTGTTTCCATCGCTAGCTCCTCCGGATTCTTTCCAACGGATAGATTGTCCGAGTTGCCCGGCTGCGAGCTCGATTTTTTCTTTGAGTCTTTGTGTTGGTTGGTCGCAGACTTTTGCTGGTGCATGGATGCCGCCCGATAATTCGACGCGCAAGCCGCTTTGAGGCTGGTCGAAGGTGTTTGTTAATTCCTTGAGTTGCTCTTCGATCCAGTCTTGGTCTTGGGAGTCGACGATGCGGACATTGACCCGCAGGACGGCAGTGTCCGGGACGACATTGACGGCGTTGCCGCCTCGGATCCGACCGATGTTGATCGTAACATTTGGGCGCTGGCCATTGAGTAGGTGGATTTTGGCTGCCAGTTCGCAGCAGTGTGCAATCGCGTTTCGCCCTTCATGAAAGTTACGACCTGCGTGAGCCGCCTTACCTCGAACAACGAAGATAAAAGTGCCTGTTCCCTTGCGGGCTTGGACAAGACTACCGTCTGCCATCGTAGGCTCGAATAGAAATGCGGAATGAAATTCCTTGGCGATCGATTGCCACATCCCAAGAGACGAGGGAGAACCAATTTCCTCATCGGGCGTGAGGATGATCGTGAGTCGTGCGTTGGATAAATCGGCGAACTGTTTAAGGGCTAAGGCGGCGTAACGCATGACGACGATTCCGCCTTTGGCATCGATGACACCGGGGCCTTGCAATTTATTGTTTGGAAAAAGATTGCAAAACTGGAACGGGTCGTCTTTGCCGTAGACCGTATCGTAATGGATGGTCCAGAGGATGCCTTTCGAGGTGGCCGACCCAAGATCCCAGCGGAGAGCTGGCCCGGTATCGTAGGTGGATTCCTTGGCTGTATCGTCCAAGAGTCGGTAGGGTGGCAAATCGGTTCTATGGCAAGGTATCGACAGAGGTGAGAAGAAGTTTTCGAGCCAATTGGCGGCGCGATCGAGGCCTTGCGGGTTGTCGGAACCGGAGTTGATGTTGCAAAGTTCGATCAGATCCTTTGCCATTTGGTCGGCTTGGGATTCGAGCCAGTGGAGACCTTGCCAGGATTTTGTATTCATCGTGGAGACAGCATGTTTGGGTGTAAAAAAAGGTTCGGCCCGATTTGATCGAGCCGAACCCGCAGGATTTTACAGAGAAGTTGCCAGTGGTGACTACTTGGATTTGAGATCGAAGTTGAGTTGATCTGATCCGTTGTCTGGGACCGTTACGACGAGATTCGATGTTGAGATACTGGTGTACTTTAAAGGAATCGCGTTTTGCAAATTGATACTCACCGGTTCGTCATCGGATTTCCCCGGGGTTTTGTCTCCCATGACAGTTTTGGAGATTTCCACTTTGTAATCGCCAGGGCATGCACCGATTTTCCCCTCGTACTCTGTTCTGGCGACTCGCATCGCGAATTTACCTTGGGCATCGGTGTTGCCGATAGCATGGTAGTCTGTCCGCTCGGAAATGAAGGAGATCGTTGCGTTTTCGATCGGATTGCCATCCAGCGTGACAACACCCTCGGCCTTGACAATGGTAGGAAGCTTTTTGCCGTTGCATCCGTTAAGTAGTGGTAGGAACAAGCTTAGGATAGCTACTGAGAGGATCGCGTGTTTGTAGCCTTTTTTCATGGTCATTTGAATCCAAGTGAGTGACCTGCCGGCAAGTAACCGGCAGGGGGAAGCAAAAAGAACTTAGGTTAGAGGGTTCACTCGAAATCGACGGTAACTTCACCACCGTTCTTCGAGCCTAGGGCGCCCCAAATTCCGTAGGGACTCATGCTACTCGAAAGCGTTGGGGCTACGGCGCTCAAGTTACCAGATTCGATATTGTCATTGAGAAAGCGAACCGAGCCGTCTCCCAGAGCGATTTGCACACCGCCACCGTGTTCACTTGTGGGGGTCCAGATCCCAGCAAACCAGTGAGGGGATACCGAGCCGGTTCCCACCATGCATACAGCGTTGTTTGGTGGTAGGATCGTTGAGACTCCATTGAAGTAAGCATTGCCCGCCCAAGCCCTATATCCAGGAAGCGTATCGCCGGTAAACAAAAGACCAGGATTGATGTATTGCCGACCGCCGATCAATTGGGCTTTGCAACTCAGTGGAGAATAAGTCGCCGGATCGGCGGCGATGAGTGCTACGGTGCCTTTGGTATTGACGATATTGGGTCTTTGTCGTTCCGCGAGCATGATCGTGTTGCTTAGGCCATCACGAACATGCCCGAGAGGATGGTAGCTTGCCCGACCGAACATCCCTCGATTGATGATTGGCAGTTTGCGGAGTGCGAGGTTCAGGTCGTTTCGTTCTTCGATACCACCGGTGGTGATTTGGGACTGTGCCATGTTGTCTCCTACACAAAAGGCGTAGGAGGTCAGTCCGCGGTTTCGCCCAGCGTTGACCGGTTCGTCTGTTCCTGTATCGCTGGGGCATTCGAGCCAAGCAACCCTCTCTCGATAGGCAGCGTTACCATTCCATGGCTCAAGGCCGAAGCCATTGTTGAGGCCGTTGATTCTCTCCGAAAGCGTTTGGCCTTCGACATAAGGAAGAATCGCCCACCATCCGCTCATGCAAAAGCGTTGCTGTGTTTGGACTACGTTCCCGTTACCGGCTTGGAGCGATGGGAGTCTTTTGAAGGATGCCTCGTAGTTGAGAACACCGAGGGCTTGTTGTTTCATGTTGTTGCTGCATTGCATGCGCCGGGCGGCCTCGCGTGCCGCTTGGACTGCTGGAAGTAACAGACCCACCAAAATACCGATGATGGCGATGACCACCAAAAGCTCTACGAGAGTAAAGCCAGCAGAGAACCTTTTACGCATTTTAGGGCTCCAAAAAGAACTGGATTAAGGAAGAAAAAAGAACCTTAGTTAATTGTTATGTAACTTTTTAGAAAGGCAGAGTCAAGCAAGGCCAATCGCTTGGAATCCAATAATGTTTCGAATTACCCCTATTGGGGGGGTTAGGGGTTGAAAACACGCCCTGAGCTAACCCGCAGGCTTGATTCAGTTATAGGGATCGAATTCCCAGGTGAAAGACTGCAAAAGGATCAGTTTTAGGTAGTGAAATCCCTGAAGCGATCGTTTTTTAGACGCGGTCTTGGCGGCGTCCCAAGGATCGTTTTTTGGCGCACTGGTCGCAGGTGCCTTGGATGATGAAGCGATGGTCTTTGACGCGAAAGCGGTGGGTTCTGGCAACTTCATCTCGGATTCGAACGAGTTCATCGCTGGTAAATTCGATGAGTTGACGACACTTGGTGCAGTACAAGTGGTCGTGTTCGGGGTATCCGTAGTTGAGTTCGTACATGCTTCGACCGTCGAGTTCGAAGCGATGGAGCAGACCAGCGTCGACGAATTCCTTGAGGGTTCGATAGACAGTTGGACGCGAGACGTAGTTGGTCGCACCGCGAGAGGGAAGTTGATCGATCAGTAAATCGGCATCGAAATGCTCGTGGCGGTTGAAGACTTGTTCGAGCAAGAACTTTTTTTGTGAGGTGTTCCTAAGTCCACGGGCTTGGAGGAACTCCTCATAGCGCTGCAGCGGCGTCATCGATACCTTGACGGCCTGGAGTGGTTCGGAGTCGTGTTTCGAGTGGTTGGCCATCTTCAAGGGTCGCTTAGCTCTGTTCTGATTAGAGTCTTATTACTATAACTTGCGGGATTGATTTGACGAGTCAGGGGAGCGAGGATGAGTTCTGAATTCGAAGGAAAACTCTTGCTGTTTCGGGTGCTACTGCCCTTGGTCTTCGGTGCTTTAGTGGCTTATTTTTCGCGATATCGGCTCGCATTGTCTGCGGAGTCTGAGCGACGACCTGAGCGCCCAAGAGCCAGTCGGTTTGGTTCGGTGGCAGCTTGCGTCTTGGTTTGGATGGCCTTTTGGATCTCCGAATTAGGAAGTAGGGGGATTTTGCTATTTCCCCAGCAGGGGTTTAGTTGGGAGGCACGCGAACGTTGGATGCATTGGGTTTGGATAGGACCAATGGTTCTGAGCGTTTGGCTTGCGGTAAGAGCTTTTCTGAAAAGTTCGCCACTTGCGAGCAAGGCGATTGCCCTAGCGATGGGGCTTGCGATGGCCCCGATGGCATGGTTCATGTTTCCTGATGGGCCAGGCTACGCCGATCAAAGAAATTGGTTCTGTGTCTTGAGCCTTTTGAGTCTGGTTTTTGCTCTAGCAAATTTATTGTTGGTCAACTTGCGGCAGACGAATTCTGGGAGTGTTTGGTTTGGTTGGGTGCATGTTTTGCATCTTGGGTGCGTCGCGGCGGTGGTGTTGCAGAGTTACGCATCGCTTGGAGAGTGGATGGTCTTTAGTGGGTCGATGATGGCAGGAGTGATGCTGGTGCTTGGGCTATCGAAGAATGTTTGGTATGAGTCGAGTCTGACTCCGTTGCTTGCATTTAGTTCCGTTGCGGGGCTGAGTCTTTCGAGGGCTTATTCGTGGAGTGCTTTGCCATTGGGAGTGCTGGTTTTGCTTTTGGGCTTTCCATCGCTAGCTGCGCTTGTCGATGGGTTTGTTTGTCGATTCCTCAGAGGATCCGTCGTCGTTCGAGTTGCGATCCTTTTGGTGATCTTGGGTGTTGCTCTGGGGATTATTTATGCATTTGTCGTGAGAAATGAGCCTCAGTGGTAACAAACCGGTTTTAACCGAACTCGAAAAGAAAAGCCTTTGCCGGTAGAATGCGAGGCGTTATGAGGATCCTTGCAAAGCTCAAAAACTGGTTTTCATTTAAGCTCACCCATTACTACCTGATCCACTTACTGCTGCTTTTATCGTTCGGTTGGATGGCGATGGGCGGGGTTGGTCTCTTAGTGGCATTTTGGGTTGTGTTGCTATGGTTTTCCGCTTGGCAGAGACCCATGAGGCCCGAATTTTTTTTCTTGGCGGGTTTTGGACTTTTGGCTGCCGCACGCTTTCTTCCGAGCGGTTTGTGGGATAATGTGTTTTGGCTCTTTGGTTTTTTGCTCGTAGCCGCCAGCCCTTTAATCGACTTTATATCTCCGATGTTTCGAAATGGATCACAGTGACGTTACAGCCGAGAGTCTATTGAAGTCGCTTCGCCAGGAGCGAGACTCGAGCATCGCTTCGGATCATCCAACTGCCTCGACTTCGTCGCCAACGAAGAGCCCATTCGTTCGTCGTACGAGCATCGATGTGTTTCGTGGGATGGTGATGTTCCTGATGCTTGCCGAGGTCCTCGAATGGGGCAAGTTGCTGGCGGTCAAGGATCGTTTTTCAGAGAATGTGCAAAAGGTTTTGGAGTGGATCGATTTCCACATATCGCATGTTGCATGGGGTGGTTGTTCGTTGCACGATATGATCCAACCGGCTTTTTCGTTTTTGGTGGGAACATCGCTGGCTTTTTCGTTCTCGAAGCGATCGCGCGAGGGGCAGTCTTGGGAGTGGATGTTCTTTCATGCACTTGGCAGAAGTTTGATTCTGGTTTTCTTGGGGATCTTCTTGCGCAGTTTGGGAAAGCCTTCGACGAATTTTACGTTTGATGACACGCTGACTCAGATTGGTTTGGGGTATGGACTATTGTTCTTTTTCGCAGATCGCAAGCCCTTAACGATTGCGCTTGGTGCTGTTGGTGTTTTGGTTTTTTACTGGTTGGTTTTCGCGTTGTATCCGTTACCCTCAAGCAGTTTTAATTACGCTGCGGTGGGGGTGCCCGAGAGTTGGCAGCATCATGCCAAGGGGTTTGCGGGTCATTGGAATAAGAACTCCAATGCGGCTTGGGCATTTGATGTTTGGTGGATGAATCTGTTTCCAAGGGAGATGAGGTTTGAGTTCTCTGCGGGTGGGTACTGCACGTTGAGTTTCATTCCGACTTTGGGAACGATGCTCCTGGGGTTGTTGGCTGGGAGTTGGATGCGGGATATTGAGCAATCGGGTCGTAGGAGTGCAGTTTTTTTAACGACCGCTGCGGTTTGTTTCGCGGGCGGTTTGGCAATGGACCACTTTGGGATTTGTCCGATTGTCAAGCGGATCTGGACACCGAGTTGGGTTCTTTGGAGTGGTGCGATCTGTTTTTTGTGGTTGCTCGTACTGAGTTGGATTTGCGATGATGCTCGACTGACCCGCTGGTCGTTTTTCTTCAGAGTCATCGGAGCAAACTCGATTGTCGCTTATGTGATGAGCTGGACGATCGAGGGTTGGCTCAAGCAGGCGATTGAGCGGCATTTCGGTTTTGCAATAAAGACATGGGTGCCCGAGCCCTACCGGGCATTTTTCTTGGGTTGCTCGGTTTTGCTCATTTTTTGGCTGATTTTGCTGTGGCTATACAGGCGCAAGATCTTTGTGAGGATCTGAGGATTCATGCTGACTGGACAAATGGCTATACTACCGGGTTAATCTCTCGCGATTCTGGCGGTTAGTCCCGAATTGCGACGAAAGTTTGTTGTTTACTCTCAAGATTTCTAAGGATTTCCGTAGAAATGAAGAAGCATTTTATTGGAGCGTTTCTGGTAGGTTTGGCCCTGCCAGTGGTTGGTTCGTGTGCCGATAGCGTCAAGCTTGGGGATCCGAGTTTGACGGCGGGGGTACCAGGCTCTGGGGCTTTGAGCGCCGCAGATGCCAAGAAGTACTTAGACAACCCGGCGAACCATGCTGTTTTGAGCGTGGAGTTGCCAGAGGGGCTTTCGGCTGGAACCGGAGCGATTTACATTCCTGAGGACAATCCACTGACCCGGGCCAAGGTCGAGTTGGGGCGTCAGTTGTACTTTGACAAGCGACTCTCGAAGAACGCGACGGTTAGTTGTGCCGACTGCCATAGTCCTTCGGCGGGCTACGGAGCCCATACGCAGTTTGGGGTTGGTATCAATGGCCAGACCGGTGGTCGAAATTCACCGACGTCATTCAACCGGATTTTGAGCAAGGCTCAGTTTTGGGATGGCCGAGCAGGAAGTCTCGAAGCTCAAGCGGTCGGACCAATTGCTAATCCCATTGAGATGGGCAATACGCATGAGGGGGTGGTCAAGTTCTTGACAGCCAACGAAGTCTATCGCATCCAGTTTGAGAAGGTCTTTGGTGTAGCACCAAACATCGACAACGTGGGCAAAGCCATTGCGGCCTTCGAGCGAACGATCGTCACCGGCAGCTCTCCCTACGACGCCTACGAACCGCTCCGCAAATTTACGGAGGCCTTCAATGAAGAAATCGAGGATCTCGATGACTTCAAGAAGGACGATCCTGCAAACTATGCCAAGTACGAAGAACTCAAGAAGAAGAGCGATTCGAATCCGATGAGTGATTCGGCCAAGCGAGGGCGGGATCTGTTTTTTAGTACCAAGTCGAATTGTTCGGCATGCCATGCGGGTGCGAATTTTACCGATGAGCTCTACCACAATCTTGGGGTTGGCATGGCGGCCGAAAAGCCAGACTTAGGTCGCTATGATCAGACCAAGCTTGAGAAGGACAAGGGTGCCTTCAAAACGCCGACGTTGAGAAACGTAGCTTTCAACGCACCTTACATGCATGATGGTAGTCAACAGACGCTCGAGGAGGTTGTTGAGTGGTATGCCAAGGGTGGGCATCCGAATCCTTACCTGAGCGATAAGATCAAGAAGTTGGAATTGTCGGCACAAGACAAAGCCGATTTGGTCGAGTTCATGAAGGCGCTGACGGGTCCATTGCCTGTAGTCAACGAAGGTCGCTTGCCTCAATAGAGGCTGGTCTTTGAGAAGCGTTATTCGAATCAAACAAAAAAATCGGCTCGCTTTCACGAGCCGATTTTCATTTCGCTTGTACCTTAACCCTAGCTAACCTTGTTCGCAATTAGCGAACTCGGGTGCTGCTAGCTTGAATGATACCGCGATTGGTATTGAGGTAAGCATGTGGATCGACTACTGGAGCTGGGGTAGCTGCAGGAGCGGCAACAGGAGCGCTTCCGCAGGAGCTGCAACCCGAGTCACAAGCAGCAGCGTCACAGCTTGACTTGCTCTTGAAAATCTTTCCGAGCAGACCGCAGGATCGCTTTGCAGATCCAAAGCCACTGTCGCAACCAGCAGCGGCACCGCTGCAAGGATCGCTAGCAGCGAGTTCAGCACCGCAAGAAGGACCACGACCAAGGATGCCACCTTTTCCACAGCCACCGGCGATTTCAGCGCCGCAGCTTGGACCAGCACCGCAACCGCCAGCGATTTCAGCGCCGCAGCTTGGACCAGCAACTTCGGCTCCGCAGCTCGGAGCGGTAACCTTAGAAGCATGCTTTGCAGCCAAACGCGAGTGCAGGTTAGCAGCAGCGTTGTGGATGCGGTTCATCTTGTCCACATGAGCTGCGTGCAGTTTGCACTTCAGACCCTTGAGGCCATCGAGAACAGGGGTACGGCAAACAGGAGCAGGAGCACAGCCAGCGGTTTCAACGCCGCAGCTTGGTCCAACTACACCGCCGTTGTTACCTGCACAAGCATCGCTAGCAGCGATTTCGCTTCCGCAGCTAGGACCACGCTTGCCGAGAAGACCGCAACCGGCCTTTCCAGCTCCGATACCAGCACCGGCACCGGCACATGGATCGCAAGCAGGAGCAGCGATTTCGGTTCCGCAGCTTGGGCCACGTCCGCAACCAGCCATTTCGGCTCCGCAGCTAGGATCAACAACCGAGGTATCACAGCACGAGCTCTTGGCTCCAACGCCGTTTCCACCCAACAGACGATGGATTAGATCGCCGCCGAAGCTTTGTCCGCTAAGGCATGCTCCCAAAACCATCGATCCAACAAAAATGTTCCACTTCATCTAAACTAACTCCCTATGTACATTGGGTCACTGACTACCACAGACATCTTGCAGCATGACGGAGTTGAGACCGGTTTCGGCGTACGAAGTCGTCGCCGAAACCGCCCTCTACTTGCGCGGCTAATCGATCGCCACAAGGGCAATCGGTGTGACTTCGTAAGCCCCACTTCCTTTGGCTCGATCCATCCGTACTTGGATCGTGGCCAACCATGTTGCTCAATGTTTGAACTCGTTTGACCGAGTTGCGTTTGCGGTAGTTGCCGGCCGAGCCATCCATAGACTCGATCAGTTCTGGGCCACCGGCAATATCGCACACCATCTGACCTGCCGACGGATTGAAGCCAGGTAAGATGGGACGACGAGGAAGCTATCGGCCAAGTAGGGAAAATAGCTTGAACCCCCTCATGCATTTTTCAGAAAATGAGCCCCCGAAAGAAGTTACGTAAGATTTAACGGACGGCTAAGCCTTGTCGAATGCAGCGGAATTGAGCTGGAATAACTTGCCTAATTTGTCATATTCAACGGTGCGTTTTACCGATGTGATACAATCGGTAAAGTCGCATCGGTGCCGGCATCGTATCACGCTTACCCAAGAATCAGGACTCGATGAGAATAACGTATTTGACCGCAGGCGCTGCCGGGATGTTTTGCGGTTCGTGCATGAATGACAACGCAGTTGCTCGAGAGTTGATCAAGGCCGGGCAAGATTGCGTGCTTATGCCCGTCTACACTCCCATCCGCACCGATGTTGAGGACATGAGTGTTGACCGAGTCTTCCTCGGAGGAGTCAATGTCTATCTGGCTCAAAAGATCCCGCTCTTTAGACACATGCCTCGATGGATGGTCAGTTGGATCGATCATCCTTGGGTGATCAGGACACTGACGTCCAAGGCTGGAAAGACCAGTCCAGAACTATTGGGGGAGTTAACGCTCTCGATGCTCGAAGGTCTTGGGGGCTATCAACGCCAGGAGTTCCAGGATCTGCTGAACTTTCTACAAACCAACATACGCCCCGACGCGATTGTCTTGACGAACCTGCTCATCGGAGGGGTGATACCTCAGATGGCAAGCAATGCGGATGTTTGGGTGATGCTCCAAGGGGACGATATTTTCCTGGATTCTCTGAGTTCATCGCACCGTGCCCAGGCAGTCGATAAGATGCGGAGGTTGGTGGCGCAAACGAAGGGTTTCATTTGCCACTCGGAGGCTTATGCCAATACCATGCGCGAGTTGCTCGGGATCCCTCCTGCAAAGATGCATGTAGTACCCTTGGGGGTTGCGACTTCGGATTTTTTGACTGACTTTGCATTGGATTCGGGCTCGTCGAGCTCGAAACAAAATGCAAAGAACACGCGGGACGATTCGATCCATTTGGGTTACTTGGCGCGGATGGCTCCTGAAAAAGGTCTGCATCGGATCGTCGATGCATTCATCGAGCTTAAGCGAAACCCTCGATGGAAATCGTTGCGGTTGTCGATGGCCGGTTGGATGGGGCCTCAGCATGCCAGGTACTGGAAAGAGCAGCAGCTGAAATTGAAGCAAGCTGGATTGGATGGTCAGTGGAATTACGCTGGGACATTGAATCGAGAACAAAAGGTCGAGTACTTGCGTTGCCTAGACCTTTTTTGCGTGCCGACCGAGTATGCCGATCCGAAGGGGATTTTTTTGCTTGAGGCCGTCTCTGCCGGGCTTCCCTATGTCATGCCCGACCATGGAGCATTTCCGGAGTTGCATCGAAGGATCCAAGAGTTCCATCCGCAGGGGGGTGCGGGCGTTTTATACGTCCATGATTCTCAGGAACAGTTGGTTTCCCGGTTGCAGCATGCATTGGAGCAGTCACCCAAAAGAGTTCCACCGGGAGCTGAACTGGTCGGCGAACTAGACATTTCAACTCATGCCAAGCGGCTATTGGGGATATTGCAAGGGAAATCAGCTTCCTTGTAGCCTATGGCTGTGATTCGTGTAGTCGAACAACGGCCAGTCGCTATAATCTTGCGTTTTCCCGCTGGCAACCTTGATACGGATCAGAATGAACAGCCCGCAATCGAATCTTACCGATACCCATCCGGAAAACAATTTAAAGAACACGACCTCTTCGGCGGACCCGTTGCAAAACGAGCGGGTTTTGGTGCTGGACTTCGGCTCGCAGTTCGCCCAACTTATCGCCCGTCGAGTGCGAGATCAAAACGTCTATTGCGAAATCGTTAGGCATGACATCTCCGCCCAGAGCGTTTTGGCCCGCAAGCCGATGGCATTGATTTTTTCTGGGGGGCCTTCGAGCGTTTACGACGAGAAGGCTCCGAAGTGCGATCCGAAGTTGTTTGAACTAGGAATTCCGATTCTTGGGATTTGCTATGGCATGCAACTGACGGCACACACACTGGGGGGAACCGTTCAGGCTTGTCCGGCCCGAGAGTATGGTCGCGCCCGTCTATCGATCAAGAATATGGAGAAGCTCTTTGCTGGGTTTCCTTCGGAGATCGATGTTTGGATGAGTCACGGCGACCAAGTCCAAAAACTGCCAGAGGGATTTGAGACTCTTGCCGGCACGACGACTTGTCCTCATGCGGCGGTCAAGCACCAAACGCTTCCGATTTATGGACTTCAGTTTCATCCCGAGGTCTCCCACACAGCCTTGGGCGGTACCCTGATCCATAACTTTCTTTACAACGTCGTAGGATGCCAAGGAAGATGGCACTTATCAAACTTCGCGGAACAAACCATTTCGCAACTTAGAAACAAGATCGGTTCCGACAGGGTTATCTGTGGTCTTTCTGGTGGCGTTGATTCATCAGTGACTGCCGCACTGCTCTACAAGGCAATTGGTCCTCAGTTGACCTGTATCTTGATCGACAATGGGTTACTGCGGAAAGACGAGCAGTCAGCGGTGATTCAAGAGTTTACCGATCACTTTCATGCCGATTTGCGCGTCGTCAATGCCAGTGAGCAATTCCTCGCAACGCTTGCGGGCATTCGAGATCCTCAGGAAAAGCGTCGGCGGATCGGGCATGCGTTCATCGAGTGTTTCAAGCAAGAGGCGCTGAAGATCAATGGAGCGAAGTACCTTGCCCAAGGCACTTTGTATCCCGATGTGATCGAGAGTGGAGCGGCTCCTGACGGCCCAGCAGCGACGATCAAACTCCATCACAACGTCGGTGGTTTGCCTGAACAACTAGGCTTTGATTTAGTCGAGCCGCTTCGAGATCTCTTTAAGGACGAGGTTCGGAAGTTGGGGATCGAACTCGGACTGCCCGAGCATTTGGTCTGGAGACATCCGTTCCCAGGCCCAGGGCTTGCGGTGCGGTGCTTAGGAGATATCACCCAGGCGAAGCTCGATGTGCTTCGCGAAGCCGATGAGATTCTCATCACAGAGATCAGAAACGCAAATTTGTATCGCGAAACATCCCAGGCGTTTGTCGTTCTTCTGGAATCCCAAAGCGTCGGAGTGATGGGTGACTCGAGGACTTACGAAAATGCCGTTGCTGTCCGGTGTGTCAACACCGACGATTTTATGACCGCAGACTGGAGTCGTTTGCCCTACGATTTGCTTGCTCGAGTCTCGACGCGAATCATCAACGAAGTCAGGGGTGTCAATCGCGTTTGTTACGATATCAGTTCCAAGCCTCCGGCAACCATCGAGTGGGAGTAACCACAGCAAAACGTCTATGAATCGTCAATACATCTTCCAAATCGAAAAACTCACCAAACGCCATGGTCAAAAAGAGGTTCTCAAAGACATCTGGTTATCCTTTTATCCGGGAGCGAAAATTGGCGTTCTAGGATCCAACGGTGCCGGAAAAAGTACCTTGCTTCGGATTATGGCTGGCATCGATAAGAATTTCGATGGAACTGCCAGGCTCAGCAATGGTTTTACTGCAGGTTATCTGTCTCAGGAACCCCAGCTCGATCCGACCAAGAACGTCCAGGAGAACGTTGAACAAGCCGTTGCGCCGAAGCGAAAGGTGCTCGATCGATTCAATGAGATATCTGGATTGCTCGGCGAGGTCACCGATGACAATCAGATGCAGAAACTTTGCGACGAAATGGCAAAGCTCCAAGACATCATCGACGCGCAGAACCTGTGGGAACTGGATCGACAAGTTGAGATGTCGATGGCGGTGATGAATCTGCCCCCCGGTGATGCGGATGTGACCAAGCTTTCTGGGGGTGAGCGTCGCCGGGTGGCTCTGTGCAAGTTGCTTTTAGAGCAGCCTGATTTGCTGCTACTCGATGAACCGACGAACCACTTGGATGCCGAAGCTGTCCATTGGTTGGAACAACACTTGGCTCAGTATCCAGGAACGGTCGTTGCCGTAACGCACGATCGGTATTTCTTGGACAATGTCGCGCAGTGGATCCTGGAACTCGATCGAGGTTCAGGGTATCCCTTCGAAGGCAATTACACTTCGTGGTTGGAGCAAAAGCAAAAGCGACTGCAAATTGAGCAAAAGTCAGCGGCTGCCCGCCAGAAAACACTCGATCGAGAGCTCGAGTGGATCCGCATGTCGCCACGTGCTCGCCAGGCCAAGAACAAGGCTCGTATCAGCGCTTACGAGCAACTGGCCGCGCAGCAATTCGAGGAACGACCCGATGAACTGGAAATCCAGATCCCACCAGGAAAACATCTTGGTGAAGTCGTCGTCGAAGCCGACCATGTTTCGAAGTCTTTTGGCGATCGGGTGCTCTTCGATAATCTCGATTTCCGATTGCCTCCGGGAGGAATCGTTGGGGTTATCGGGCCCAACGGGGCCGGTAAGACGACCTTGTTTCGTATGATGATCGGCCAGGAGAAACCAGACACCGGGACGATTCGAGTTGGCGATACCGTTGAACTCGGGTACGTCGATCAGTCGCGAGATTCCTTGACCGCAACGAATTCGATTTTCCAGGAAATCTCTGGAGGAGTTGATTGGTTAGAGATGGGGGGCAAGCGGATGAACTCGCGAGCTTACGTTTCTAAATTCAATTTCAAGGGGACCGACCAAGAGAAGAAGGTCGGAGATCTTTCAGGTGGTGAACGCAATCGAGTTCATTTGGCCAAGCTTTTGCGCAGGGGGTGCAACGTCTTGCTTTTGGACGAACCGACCAACGATTTGGATGTCGACACGTTGCGGGCTTTGGAAGAAGCCATCTTGAATTTCGCCGGTTGCGTGGTGGTTATTACCCACGACCGGTGGTTTTTGGATCGTATTGCGACCCATATCCTTGCCTTTGAAGGGGACGGGTATGTCCACTGGTGCGAAGGCAATTTTCAAACCTATGAAGATCAGAGGAAAGAGCGACTTGGGATCTCCAACGACGAGCCCCGCCGTTTCCGTTATCGCAAATTGACCAATTAGTTGCCGATCGGCTCGGCCCCTGGGAAAAAACATGGGGCGTTTGTTATACTTGGGTCTCTATGGTTTTTGACACAGTTTTCCTTTCCTAAAGCTTTGCCAAAAGGTGCAATTAGCATGAATCCTTTCGATATCCTCACAGAAATCCTCAACGCAGGTGCTCAGCAACAGCAACAACCAAAACAACAGCAACCCCAAGGTGGCGGTCAGCGCAGAGGTGGTCCCTCGGGAGTCGACATCCTCAAGGATATCCTCGGCGGTGGTGCTCCAAGTGGATCGAGTTCCGGAGGGGTTCAATTCCCCGGTGTGCTCAAGGACGGACGGGGCAATCCCAGGACACCTTCGGCATCTGAACTCGAAGATATGCTTGGAGTGGGCAACAAGGCTCCGACGCAAGCTCCGACCCAGCAACGTCAACCGGCTCCAACTGGGAATTCGGGCAGTCAGGGAGACATTTTCGGACAGCAGCAGCCCAAGCAATCCCCTCCGCAGCTTTCCCAAGCCGAACAAGAGCAGATGGTCGTTTTGATTCGTGCCATGATCTATGCGGGTAAAGCCGATGGTCGGATCGATGCCAAAGAGCAGCAAGCGATCCTTGAACGCATTGGCAACACCAATGAATCAACCATCCAATTTTTGCGTCAAGAGTTCAATAACACCACAAGCGTCCGCGATTTCGCTTGGTCGGTTCCTTTGGGGATGGAGGCTGCTGTTTATGCTGCTTCGCTCTCGACGATTGATGTCGATACCAAGGAAGAGATCGAGTACCTTCGTGAACTCGCTCATGGACTTCGATTGCAGCCCAAGCTATGCAATCAGATCCATCAGCAGTACGGCATAAAGCCGATTTTTTAGTTGCTAAGCCGTGATCCATTTGTTTTAAGCGAATTCAAGCATCGTGACCCATCCAGCGGAAAACCCAGAGTCTCATCACCACAAAAACTTTATTGAGATCGAAGTCGAAAAGGACTTTGCAAACAAGGAGTCTTTGCAGGGTAAGACGATTCAGACCCGTTTTCCGCCGGAGCCCAACGGGTATCTGCACATTGGGCATGCCAAGAGCATTTGCTTGAATTTTGGCTTGGCTCGGAATTATGGTGGTAAATGCAATCTTCGTTTCGACGATACCAATCCGAGCAAGGAGAGTCAGGAGTACGTCGACTCGATTCAGCGTGATGTTCAGTGGCTGGGTTTCCAGTGGGATAATCTTTTTTATGCTTCGGACTACTTTCAGCAACTCTACGATTGGGCTTTGCAATTGATTCGCGAAGGACATGCCTATGTGTGTGACCTTAGCGCCGATCAGATGCGGCAGTACCGAGGAACGCTAACAGAACCAGGAAAAAACAGCCCTTATCGAGACCGCAGCGTCGAGGAGAACCTCGATCTATTTGAGCGAATGAAAAATGGCCAGTTCGTTGAAGGGACTCGAACGCTTAGGGCCAAGATAGACATGAGCTCGCCAAATTTCAATTTGCGAGATCCTGTGCTCTATCGCATCATGAATGCCCATCACCATCGTACTGGCTCGCAGTGGTGTATTTACCCGATGTACGATTGGGCCCATGGCCAATCCGATTCTATCGAAGGGATTACTCATTCGATCTGCACCTTGGAGTTCGAGAACCATCGACCTTTGTACGATTGGTTTTGCAGAACGCTGAGGATTTTTCATCCCAGGCAAGTTGAATTTGCTCGATTGAACCTTTCGTATACCGTGATGAGCAAGCGGAAGTTGTTGCAGCTTGTTACGGAAAAGCACGTCGAGGGTTGGGATGATCCACGCATGCCGACGATTAGCGGTTACAGAAGGCGTGGGTACACACCTGAGTCGATACGTCATTTCTGCGAGACGATTGGGGTAGCACGATTCAATGGTGTGATCGATGTGCTTGTTTTAGAGAACGCCGTCCGAGATCACCTGAATAAAATTGCCTCGAGGTATATGGCGATCCTTGATCCGATCAAAGTGACGTTGACGAATTATCCCGAGGACCAAGTCGAAGAGCTCGATGCGGTCAACAACCCAGAGGATCCTGCGGCAGGAAGCCGAAAGCTCCCGTTTTCCCGAACGCTCTTTATCGAACGGGACGACTTCATGGAGAATGCACCTTCGAAATTCTTCCGTCTCAAGCCCGGGGGTGAAGTCCGCCTGAGGTATGCTTACATCATCCAATGCCAAGAGGTGATCAAAGACACATCGGGTAAAATCGTCGAGTTAAAGTGCACTTATGATCCTCAGACCAAGAGTGGCAGTGGGCCAGCAGCAGAGCGAAAGGTCAAGGGGACGATTCACTGGGTGAGTGCTTCAACAGGTCACTGCGCCGAAGTTCGGCTTTACGATCGATTGTTTTTGTCCGAGTCTCCTGAGGAGGCACCCGAGGGCAAGACGTTTCTTGACAACATCAATCCAAACAGCAAGACCGTGATCCATGCGGTGATCGAACCTGCTTTGGCAGAGCTGGCGTCTGGAACTCGAGTTCAATTCGAGCGCAATGGATATTACTTCATCGATCCGATCGATTCCAAACCTGGTTCGCCGGTTTTTAACCGTATTGTTACCCTTAAAGATACGTGGGCCAAGATCGCCGCGAAGGACCGTTGATTGTAAAACGGCTGTCTGATTGTAAAGCGGCTGTCTGATTGTAAAGCGACTGTCTGATTGTAAAGCGACTGTCTGATTGTAGAACGGCTGTCCTCAGCCGTTTTCCCAGTCGCTTTAGCGACGCGTCTTTGGCTGTTTAGGTCGATGATTTCTCCGAAATCATCTGAGAGCACTCTAGTTATGCTCGATACAAATCAGCAACCCATTGATTCGAGCCGATGCGCTAAGCGAGTTCATGGTTTAGTCCGGTTCTCCTGGCCCGGCGTTGCTTAAAACAACAACGAGTTGCTGGTCTGAGCCCTGCATTACAAGTCCATCAAGCAAGCTTGTCGAAGACGGCCCGGGAGAGCCGTGCTACCGTTGAAAAGAGAACCTTTTTTCTCACTTCGGCACAGGCTCACTTGCCACTGGCTTATCGCCATTTTGTGCCGCTTGCTGCTGTTTCAAAATAGCGGATTCCTCTAGGGCTTCATTTCTCCAAACACTTCAAACAAATCGTTTGCAGATCCCGAGGGATCGAAGGCACATAACTGCGAGGTTCCTTGGGTGGCTCGTTCAGTACCATGTTCAGCGTTTCAAGCGGACTGGAACCTTGGAACGCCGGTTGACCAGTGAGCAAGCAGTACAGAGTCGCTCCGATCGAATAGACATCCGATGCAGGCCCGATGTCGCGAACCTTACCCGCAGCTTGCTCAGGTGGCATGAAGCTTGGAGTTCCAAAAATCAGACCCGTACGCGTGAGGATGCTATACGGCATCAGGGCGAAAATCCTTAAAGCGTCGTCAAGTTGCGGTTTCCGTCATAAAACCCCAGAGAAAGTCCTCTTTTTTGCGAGTTTTTGGGATCGGTTTTCCAGTCGTTTGGAATTCGATGTTTCCCAGTTGCATCGTACCAAAACCATGCGCAGAATACCCCCCTGCCCTATCCTCTGAGATCCCTGTTTTTACACCTACGCTTTCAAAATGCTAACAGTGATTTTTTCCAACCAGACAGCTCGACGCACATACGACGCTTTGAGGTCATCTCTCGGAAAATGCTCATTGGGCTTTGTGATCTTGCTGACATTCGAGACATGCATTGCCCAAGACTCCGCGAAATCCGGACAGGCCAACCAGCTAGGCCAAGAGATCGCTCAAGTTTTATCCGAGCGAGACCTTACTCTAGTCGGTCCGAATCTAGTCTTAGGCCTCGACACTCAAATCACTAAAGAGGTCCGGTCGCTTAAAGATAAAAAGAAGGCCCTAGCAGAGGCCGATAAAAAGCGGCTTGCTGTACTGGCCAATATCGAACTAAATAAACGCATGATGACCGAGCTTAGGACCAAACATCGACTCTTGAGCACAAAGCTTACGGGTGTCCTCGATGTTGCAACCAACAACCGACTCGTTGGGGAACTTAGTGCAACCTCCGGCGCGATGGCTCAGCTCGAGGAAGACAAACCGGAGTTGTTGAAGTTAGCCAAGACAGAGAAGGATGCCGTGAGTCGGGAAGAAGAGGAGTTCGTACAAGACCTTGCGAAGATCCGAGAGAAAGTCGATGCGGCATTGGAAGCATGGGAAGAACTCAAGAAGGATAAAAAGTTGATCGATGCGATGGAAGCGGCCTCGAAAAAGATAGGCAAGAAGATCTCGATACAACCCTCAACAACGCTCATTAGCTCAGAGAAGCTACTGAAGACTTATGAACAGGCGATGATCTCCGAGTCGATTCCTCTAGAGAAGGAGTCAGGCGTCTACTCGGTGAAAGTCTCAATCAATGGAAAGCCCGGCGAGCAGATGATCGTGGATTCGGCAGCATCATCGATCAGCGTGAGTCATGATTTTGCCAAGAAGCTCGGGATTGAGATCAAGGATTCGGATGAAGATGCAATTGTAACGCTTGCAGACGGCAGCCAGATCCCGGCCAAAATTGTTTATTTGGATTCCGTTCGGGTTGGTAAGTTCACTGCAGAGAATGTCGAGTGTTGCGTCATGCATCCACGGGCAGTCAATGCCCCAGCACTGCTTGGCATGAGCTTCTTAGATCAGTTTAAGTTCGAAATCGACTCGGAAAAAATGGAGCTCAAAATGCTCAAAGTCGATTCGGGAGAGAAAAAAGTCGCTCCATCGAAATCCAAAAAACCACTCAAATAGTTACATCCAACACAAAGCGGGTTCAACAAAACACACTCTCGAAGCCTACGCCACGGATGGATGCGTTTGTGCTACAATGGCATTCCTTCCCGGAACGTCCTGTTCCTACTCACAAACACTTTTTCTCTCGATTCGATCATGAGATTTCCTCGTTTCGTCTTTGGGCTTCCCCGAATTACCGCTTGCTACTTGGCCGCAATCGGGTTGCTCGTGGGTGCTGCCCAAGCCGCCCCGCCTTTGCAATTGCGCAAAGGGGATCATATCGCCTACATCGGCAACGCCACGGCTGACCGAATGCAACACACCGCCTGGCTGGAAACTTACATCCATGCGATGTTCCCCGAGTACGACCTGACAGTCCGGAATCTTGGCTACCCAGGCGATGAACTCAAAGTCCGTAATCGCGAAGACAACTTCGGCAGCCCCGACGAGTGGCTCACAAAGGTCAAAGCCAACGTCGTGTTTTGCTTCTTCGGCTACAACGAGGCCCTCAAAGGCCCTGGTGCCCTGGAAGGCTTCAAAAAGGATCTTGCCGAAACCATCGACGGCATGCTGGCCCAAAAATACGATGGCCAATCTCCCCCACGATTAGTCTTCTTCTCCCCGATCGCTCACGAAGATCTCAAAGATCCAAATCTCCCAAATGGTGAAGAAAACAACGCGAAGCTCGCTCTCTACACCCAAGCCATGCGGGATGTATGCGAAAATAAGAATGTTCTCTTTGTCGATATTTTCGCCCCATCGAAAGAGCTCTATGCCAACGCTTCATCCAAAGGCCAAAAGCCTCTGACAATCAACGGTATCCACTTGGAGGATAACGGAGATCAAGCCGTCTCGGCGGTGATCGCCAAGAAGTTGTTCCCCAACGAGACGCTACGCTTGGACAATAGCGGCATCAAGAAACTGCGAGATGCCATCCTCGATAAAAACTACCACTGGTTCAGTCGTTACCGCGTTGTCGACGGTTACAACGTCTTTGGTGGTCGCTCGAAACTCGCTTGGTTCGGCCAATCCAATGCCGATGTCATGATGCGGGAAATGGAAATCTTCGATGTCAAAACGACCAACCGAGACCAACGCGTCTGGGCTGTCGCCAAAGGCAAAGAAATCGATGTTAAAGACGATAATCTACCTCCTGAACTATCGGTCAAAACCAATATTCCTGGTGCTCTTCCCGAAGGCAAACACAAGTATCTCGGTGGCGAAGAAGCGATCGGGAAGATGAAGGTTGCCCAAGGCATGAAAGTCAATCTCTTTGCCAGCGAAGAGATGTTTCCCGAGTTGATTAACCCGGTTCAGATGGCTGTCGATCCCGATGGACGACTCTTTGCCTCTGTTTGGCCTTCGTACCCACACTGGAATCCGACCCAACCCCGTCGCGACAAAATCATTTGCTTGCCCGATGACAATGGTGACGGACTGGCCGACCGATGTGTCACTTTCGCCGACGAGCTCAATAGCGTCACCGGTTTCGAATTCTGGAACGGTGGCATGCTGGTTGCCGCCCTCCCAGAGATTTGGTTCCTCAAGGACACCGACGGGGACGACAAAGCGGATCTTAAGATCCGAATGCTCCAAGGAGTCTGTAGCGCCGACTCGCACCACTCGGCAAACGCGATGCTGATGGGACCCGATGGCTGGCTCTACTGGTCCCGGGGTATTTTTAACATCGCCGCGATGGAAACGCCGACCAAAACGGTTCGATCGGGTGAAAGCGGTGTGCACCGATTCAACCCTAGAACCTTCGAAATGGAATTCCATTTCCCGATCGGACCCAACCCACACGGCGATGTCTTCGACCAATGGGGCTACCAATTCGCCAACGATGGAACCAGCGGAACCGGTTCTTATGTGAACATCGGCAAAGGGATTGGAAACAAACAGTGGTTCAAAATGCGAGTGCGTCCCGTGGCAGCTACGGGAATCCTCTCGAGCAGTCTGTTCCCAGAGAAGAATCAAGGCAACTTCTTGATCTGCAATTGCATCGGATTCCTGGGTGTCCTGCAACACGAAGTCAAATACAACGGTGCTGATATCACCTGCGAAGAAGTCGAGCCGATCGTTGTTTCAAGTGACCCGAACTTCCGCCCAAGCGACGTCGAAGTCGGTGGCGACGGTGCGCTGTATATTGCTGACTGGCAAAACGCCATCATCGGCCACATGCAACACAACATGCGCGATCCAAACCGAGACGACCAGCACGGTCGTATCTATCGGGTCACTCCTGAAGGTAAAGAGCCTCTCAAGCCCGCGAAACTCAAAGGCAAACCGATTCCAGAGGTTTTGGCCGCGTTTATGTCCAAGGAGAACGGTACCCGCTACCGAGCACGCTTGGAACTCAGCAGCCGAAAAGCAGACGAAGTCGTCACAGCTTTGAAAGCTTGGTCGAAAACACTCGATCCTGCGAATCCGACTCATGCCCAAGCACTCCTAGAAGGACTCTGGGTGCTTGAAGAACACCGCAAACCCGATCTTGGTTGGATCATTAAGACATACAAAGCCGCCGAGCCACGCGTTCGAGCCGCTGCGATTCGAACACTAGGCCATTGGGCCGGACGAATCCAAGACTGGGGCCCCGTTCTTTTGACGGCGGCCAAGGATGATGCGGCATTGGTTCGAGCAGAAGCGGTCAAATCCGCCGTCGAGTTCGATGGTTACGATGCGATCGAAGCGATCTTTGAAGTTTCCGTGCGCCCCACGGATCCGGAACTCGATACGGTGATTCGCTACGCGAAACAGAGGGCCAAAATCGATCAAGGGCTTCAGGATGCGATCGCGTCGAACAAGAAACTCTCCGATGCGGCCATGGAGTACGCCCTAAAGAACGCTAGCCCCGAAGCTCTCTTGAAATTGCCCAAGGCCGAGCGTATTTACCAAGCGATCCTCGATCGCACCAATGCGTCGACCGGATCACTGCGAGAAGCCCTCCAAGGCCTTTCGGAAATACGTAAAGAAAGTTCGATTCCAGTGATTCTTAAGCTCGTCGGAGATCGGGATCAAGCCGGACAAACCGAAGCCCTCAAGGGGCTTCGAGAACTCTTGCTCGAGCAACCCCTTGCTGAGATCCGCAAGAGCCGAGGCGCACTTCAAAATTTAGCGACCAAGGCCAAGCAGGCCGAGACCCGGCAATTGGGCTATGCCGCTTGGGCAACCGCCGAGGGCAATGGTGATGCACCCTTCGCAACCGCTTCGACCAGCAAAGAAGGGTTGCGTGATTTGCTCAAAGCAATTCCCGGCATCGCCAACGCGGACCTGAAGAAGAATCTCTTTGCCTCGGCCCGAACGCTCATGTTCGATCTACCATCGGCACTCGAAGCCGAACCGAAGGGAGTTGGATTGCAACAAGCCGGTATCCAAGTTGATTACTTCTACCCCGCACCGGACAACGTCGCGGCAGAGACACTGGCAGCCATCAAACCGACCGATACCGGTATCGTTCCTCAAATCGTTATGAATGTGCCTCAGCGGAAACAAGCGGATGATTTCGCCCTTCGCTTCACCGGCAACATCATCATTCCTAAAGCCGGTAAGTACACGTTCTTTGTCGCCTCGGATGACGGTTCGCGCATCTATATCGACGATAAGCTCTTGGTCGACAACGATCGACTCCAAGGGATGACCGAACGATCTGGAGCCGTTGAGCTCACTGCCGGTCCCCATAAACTCATGGTCACCTACTTCGATAACGGTGGCGGAGATGGACTGAGTGTCGCTTGGAATGGCCCAGGGGTTCAAAAACAAGCGATCCCTGCTGATCGGCTCACCGCTGGAGGAGTCGGAGAGACGCTCCATGACTTGGCGATCCAAGCCGTCGCAGCGATTCCCGGCTACGAGAAAGAAAAGTTTGCGGATCTGACGAAACTCATCAAGTCCGATAGGCAACGATCCACAGCGATCGATGTTCTAAGAACTTTGCCAGAAACAAGCTGGGATACCAAGGAATTGCCGAGCCTAGTCGATAACTTGGTCGGTTACCTCAGTTCCATTCCTGCGAAGCTTCGCACAAGTGGGCCTGCGACCCAGACGGTCGAATTAGTCAAGTCGCTTTCTAGCAAACTGCCAGCGGATTTGGCAAAGGCCGTTTCCGAACGGTTACAAAATCTGGATGTTCGAACGATCGCCATTGGAACCGTCGTTGAGCGTATGATCTATGACAAAGAGAGGATCGTCGTTGAAGCGGGCAAGCCTGTCGAGTTTCGCTTCGCAAACACCGACAACATGCCTCACAATTTCGTGATTCTTAAGCCCGGTGCTCTCGAAGAGATTGGTCTCAAGTCGGATGCAGAAGCACAGGATCCAGATGCTCGCGAACGAAATTTCATCCCCAAGTCCGATAAGGTGTTGCTAGCAAGCAAACTCATCGGGCCAGGAGAGTCCCAGTCGCTGAGCTTCGAGGTTCCCAAGGAACCCGGGATGTATCCTTATGTGTGCACCTACCCAGGGCACTGGAGACGCATGTTCGGCGTTCTGGTCGTGGTGCCAAGTCTCGAACAATACAACAGCAATCCGGATGCTTACCTTGCTGCCAATCCGATGGAAATTCGCGATGAACTCTTGAAGTCTGTCGGACGCAATACCGAGTGGAAGATTGAGGATCTGGCCGGAGAACTCAAGAACCTTAAAGCTGGGCGATCCTATGAGGTTGGCAAGAGTCTTTTCGCAGCTGCTAGTTGCGTTGGATGCCATAAACTCGGTGGCGAGGGGAAAGAGTTCGGTCCTGACTTGACCAAACTCGATGACAAGAAGATGACAGCCGAATACCTCCTAAAGTCCTTGCTTATGCCTTCGGCAGACATCGAGGACAAGTACAGGGCTAGGATCTTCCAAATGGATTCCGATGCGATCATCACGGGCATGGTCGTCGAGGAGAACGACAAGTCGATCAAGGTGATGGTCGATCCGCTTGCCAAGGGGGAGCCGACTGTATTGGATAAGGATGAGATTGTCGGACAGAAAATCTCGGCAGTTTCGACGATGCCTCAAGGATTGCTCAACAAATTGACGAAGGAAGAGATCTTGGACCTGATGGCTTATGTCCTCTCGCGGGGAGACAAAAAGAATCCTGCGTTTCACGGGCATGACCATGGCGGTCACGGGGATCATTAGTCGTAGTTAACGGTTCCTACTTCAGGACGGATTTCCTCGTACTCGAAAGGATGCAAGTGACAGAGTCAATCTTCGACCACGAACGACTCGACGTTTATCGACTTGCGATCAAATACGTATCATCAACTTATCGAATCGCGAAATCACTTAACGGTCCCCAACGCCACGCTCGTGATCAATGGCTGCGAGCGGCCCAATCGATTCCACTTAATATTGCCGAGGGTAATGGGAAACAAAGTCTGAAAGACAAGAATCGATTTTTTGAGATTGCGAGTGGATCGGCTTTGGAGTGCGCTGCAATTCACGATATACTCTTGTCGTTCGAGGCGATCGATTCTGAAGTTAGTCGGATTGGAAAAACCAATTTGAAACGGATCGTGTCTATGTTAACTCGGTTGATCCAACGAACGGATACGGTTTCCGAGGGATCGATCGAGTACGAGTACGAGTACGACAAGAGTCAAGAACGACTCGACGTTGCGAATAAGTTTGCAATCGAGCGCAAAGTATGAAATCAGGATTGCAACCGGGAGCTATTGGCGAGCTGATTTGGAACGTCGATAGCTCGATGGTGATTACGCTCGGCGGCGATCCTCGGGCAACCGTCTTCTCGACCCCGAACATGATCATGCTCATGGAGCGTTCGGCCAGGGAGGCGCTTAGGCCTTACCTCGATGAGGGTGAAGAATCCGTCGGAACCGATGTTCAGATCCAGCATGTTAGCGGTGCTGGGATCGGTGCGGTAGTTCGAGGCGAAGCTCGTGTAACGGGTATCGATGGTAAGCGGATTCATTTCGATGTATCGGCTTGGTGTGGCGAGCGGCAACTGGGTTTCGGCAAACACACAAGAGCGCTCGTGAAGCTCGAGCGTCTCATCGAGAATCTTGATAAGCAAAGTCAGGAGGGCCCAAGGGCAATGAATCTTGTACCCAATAATGGAGCGTTACCCTCGATGCAAACGTTGCTGGTCGAGCAATCTGGACCGATCGCGACGGTGACACTCAATCGGCCCCGCTCTCTTAACGCGGTCAATGCAGAGATGACTAGCGATTTTGAAAAACTCGTTGGTTGGTTGCTTGGTCACAAAGAAGAACTTCGCGTGGTTTTGTTGCGTGGGGCAGGAGACTCCTTTTGTGCCGGGGACGACATCAAGGAGTTGCCTGGCTTCACGCCGCAGTTCGCAAGAGAGCTGAGCCTTAGGCAAGCCGAGATGTATTTAGCTTGGGAGAGATTGCCGCAAATCGTCATTGCGATGGTGCATGGAGACGCGATGGGAGGGGGATGCGTTGCAGCTTACTCGGCTGATTTTCGCTTGGCATCCCACGATGCTCGGTTTGGGATGCCGGAGATCAAGTTGGGTTGGCCGCCAGGTTATGGCATCGCTCAGTTGACGAATCTCATCGGTAAGTCGAGGGCTTTGGAGATGTGCCTATTGGGCGAACCACTCTCGGCTCAAAAGGCTTTCGAGTGGGGCCTGGTGCACGAGTTAGTGCCTAGGGGGCAGTTAGAAAAAAGATCCCTGGCTTGGGCCGAGCGACTATTGAAACTGCCGGCCGAAGCGATGCGACAAACGAAGATGCTCTTGCATCTGGATGAGGGCTCCCAGCCCAAGGTGGCTTATCGGGCCGACACCGAGGCCTACATTCGTTGCTTGCAGTTGGACGACGCGACCGAGGGGATACGAGCGTTTATCGAAAAACGAGCGGCGGAGTTCGGTCGTAAACGTTGACCTACTCGATTGCTCTTAACAATGCTTGGCGTAGCGTGTAGAGGTAGGTTGATTCAGTGATCTTATTGCCCTTGGAATCGCTCACATAAAACACATCGACGACCTGATCCAAGTGCGTGCTAACTTTGGCAACCTGCAGATCGAGTTGGAAATCGAAGAGGATCCGTGAGATATCGTACAAGAGTCCGATGCGATCATAGGCAAAGATCGTGATGATCGTAAAATTCTCAGAACTAGAGTTGTCGAAACGAACTTGGGTCGGTTGCAAGCGGGATGCCTTAGACTCCTCGGAACCTTGTCCCTTCCAAGTCCGCTTGAAGGTCGGCGGCATCGGTTCGACCGACTCGACCGCCTTGGCGATCGCTTGGCAGACCTGATTCAGACGGCTTGGAACCGGTGCTCCTTGAAAGTCCGGATCGTCGACTAAAAAACGATCCCATGCTGCGTTGTCAGGAAGAGACTGAATTTCTGCCGACAAGATACTCAATCTTTGGGTTGCCATCGCACCGGTGATACGATGGAACAAACCTGTGGTGCGACTCGGATGCACCGCGACGATGTATTCGGTGGCATCGCGATCGGCCAAGTACTCGGCCCAAACTTCAACGGGGTGCTCATCGGAGAGGTTGTGGATCCGGCGCAGTTCGGCTACCAATTCCGGTGGCTTGCTTTGGAATAAATAAGTCGTCGGTATCGCAGCCACCCGTTCTCTCCACACCTCGCTGTTTTTTTCCTCGGAAGACAGAAGGTCAAAGACCGCTTTGCGATTGTTTTCTTTTGCCGACGTTTGGTGTTCGAGGGGTTCACCGGTCTGCAACTGCGAGGCCGTCGCATCGTAGAGTTGATGGAGTAGATTCAGTTTCCAATCATTGAGTGCACCTGGTCCGACGGCGGCAAGATCTGCACAGGAAAGGAGGGTTAGCAATTGAAGTCTTTCTAGAGATCCAACTTGCTGAGCGAATTTGACGATCGTAGAGAGTTGCGTCAGATCGAAGCGGAATGCCGTGAGGGTCATGATCAAATGCTGATGCACTAGAAAGCAGATCAGTTCGCGATCGGCTTCGGATAGTCCTAGAATATGCGACGTTTCATCCGCGATCCGCAAACCTACTTCCGAGTGGTCTTCGACATACCCTTTACCCAGATCGTGCAGCAGGAGTGCTAAGTGCAAGATGAGCTTTTGCTTGGATTTCCGATACAGATCGCCTAGAAAGTCGTTTCTTTTGGCGAACTCCACGACGCACTCGACGCTTTTGATGCAGTGTGCATCGACGGTGTACTTGTGGTACTCGTTGAATTGAAGCAGCGAGCGCGTATGGCGAACGGCGGGAATGATTTGTTCGAGTACTCTCAGTTCGTGGAGTCGCCTGAGAATCTCACCGAGTCTACCGGGGGTGCTCATTAGGCCTAGGAAGCGGCTGATTGCTTCGGGCCCCACGGGCTTATCGATCCGCTTGAGCATTCCCTTGCGGATCGTTCGCCAGGTTTTGTGCTCGATACGCTTCTGATGTCGGTTGGCGATTTGCATCAGTTCGAGAACCATACCTGGATCATCGCCGATACGTTCAAGTCCTTTGCGTGTGGCCCATACTTCCTTGAGTCCGAGCCTAAGCCCTTTTCCGGCAGAGAGACTCAGGAAACGGTAGAGGAAGCCGAATGGAGTCAGACGAGATCGGGCCATGCCAACGAAGTTCGCGGAACTGTATCGCAGCTCGCTGGTAAAGTCGAAAAACTGCGTCATGAATTCTTCGACCGGCAGAACTCCTTCACGCCCCTGGAATCCCATCCACTTGGCCAATTCCATCTGCTTGGATCTGTCCAGAGAATCCAAGGCTCGTCCCGCCATGAAATGCAATTGATTTCTGAGTCGTAGCAAGTAGGCGTACCCGTCGCGGATCGGAGCATAGTCCTCTTCGGCCAGCAGTCCGACATCCCGAAGTTGCTCAGGGCTTTTTTCGCCAAAGCAGACAAATCCGATCCAGCGAACAATCTGAACATCCCTCAAACACCCACGAGATCGCTTGACATTGGGATGGAGCAAAAACTCCGTTTCACCATACTTTTGTCGTTCTTCAAACCGTTCCCGTTCGATCATTCCCGCAAGCGATCGCCAGCGGAGTTTTGCTCCGTTTTTGAAGGAGTTTTCGAACGAGTTAAAGAGCGACTCGGATCCATACACAAGCCGCATCTCGACGAGCGACGTCAAGACTTGGGCATCGGTCCAAGCCAACTGTCGACATTGAAACGGAGTGCGTACGGAGAACCCGAGTTGGAAACCCGAGTCGCCGATCATCTGGGAAGCTTTTCGCGCTAAACCTTGAAGCTTCGCTTCAGGAAGGTTGTTATGCAAAAGCATCAGATCCAAGTCGGAGTAAGGGGCGAGGTCCCGACGCCCGTAACCTCCTAAAGCCAAAAAGGCAAACTTGGTTGGATCCACATTCTCTTCTTGGCAAGCAACCGAAAGCAGTCGATGAACGATCGCATCGACCGAATCGGCCCAAGCAAGACAGACTTGAGGTCCAGTATTTCCAGACGCGTGCAAATTCGCCGACTTGAGCCGAGCTTCGGCGAGTTGTTGCCTGGACTCAATGACCTGGGGATGAAGAGAGGACAAGTCTTATTCGACGAATGCTAGAGGGAAAGAAAGTTCGCTACAGCGCGTCCTCTCCCTGCTCTCCAGTTCGGATTCGGATCGCGTTTTCCAGGGTGGAAACGAAGATCTTTCCATCTCCGATTTGCCCGGTCTGTGCGGTCTTTACGATCATATCGATCACCGACTGAAGATTGGAATCAGAGCACACGACTTCAATCTTGACCTTAGGGACAAAATCCACTGCGTACTCGGTACCCCGATAGATTTCGGTGTGACCCTTTTGACGTCCGAAGCCTCGAACCTCAGTGACGGTCATCCCGTGGATCCCCCGCTCGGTCAGCGCGTTTTTGACGTCTTCAAGTTTGAAGTGGCGAACAACAGCTTCAACTTTTTTCATTCGACGAACTCCAGGTTGTCTTACACGCCCCAAATTCAAGGGGCGATCTTCCATTGGAAAAAACGCGGGACCGCCTGTGCAATTTCTGCACTCCCACTAAGTGCCAAACAAACACTTATGCTCTTGAGTGTACCGCAGAATGATTCAACGAAACAAGCCTCAGGCTGGTTTGATACCAAAATGTTTTTAGAACTATCGGATTAGCTAATTCTAAGAGCTTCTTCGAGACGAATAGCCCCTTCGTAGAGGGCTCGTCCGATGATCGCACCATGGGTTCCTTGATCTGCCAATCGCTTCAGATCATCGAGGGTTGTCACTCCGCCTGATGCGATTACAGGAAAAGGTGAAACCTTCTGGATTTCGGCAAGACTCTGGAAATTGGGGCCTTCCATCATCCCGTCTTTTTCGATGTCGGTGTAGACGACTGCGGCACATCGATCGGTGTAGTGCGCGACTTGTTGGATCAATAGGGTTGCCGGGGTTTTAGAAACGTCCAACCAGCCTTCTGTGGCCACCATTCCAGATTTGGCATCGAGTCCCAAAACCAATCGGTCGGGGAACGCTTGACACATGGCCCCGAACCATTGGGGATCTTTGAGTGCTGCGGTTCCAACGATCAATCGCGAGAGTCCCAGATCGAAGAGTCTGCGGATCGACTCTTCGCTGCGTACCCCTCCCCCGAGTTGCACTGTTTTGCCTTCGGCGGCCTTGAGTATTTGCCTGACAGCTTGGTGATTGACAAGGCTCCCGGATTTCGCACCGTCTAAATCAACGCAGTGGAGAAAGTCTGCACCGGCATCGAACCAGGTCTTAGCTACTTGGCTTGGATCTTGGCTAAAAACCGTATTTTGAGAGTAGTCTCCTTGCCTTAGACGGACGCAGTTGCCCCCGAGCAGGTCGATGGCAGGCCAAATTTCCATGGGGATCAACACTTTCGTCAAAGGCACTGTAGGCACAAAAGATTCGCGACCGGAAAATATTAACGTCTCGGGGCCCGACTGCCATAGGCAAAGCCAAGGATTAAGTTTGGATCCTGTTCCCAAAGCTCATCGGGTGACGCTACAATTGTGATCCAAAGGCCAGTTACGATCCCGCACGCGTAAGCGAATCCGTACAACCCACCCCGTATTCTAGTGGACTTATGAGCACCGTAGACGAACGATACAGCCAAGCCGAAAAACTCAAAGATGCGGGTCAAGTCGAGGAGGCCCGAGACTTGCTCTTGGCGATCCTCGAAGAGTCCCCCGAGCACGTGCTGAGCCATTTGACGTTAGCTCGCATCTTCACGAGCCTTGGTGAGCATCATCAGGCTGTTGCCCATGCCGAGAAGGCTTGTCAAATAGAACCAAACGAAGGCTTCAACTTCACACTTCTTAGTGTCACGTATCAACGTGCCTACGCAGGCACGGGTGACACGGGTTTCATTCGCATGGCAGAAGACGCGATGGCTCGCTCGCGGATGCTGTAGAATTGATTTGAGTTTCAAGGTTCCTTCCATCTCACTCCTCACGATTCCCTGTTCGATTTTGAAAGGTTTTCTAGATGCCTTTAGCACCGTGGTCCATTGGCGTATTTACCAGCATCGATGCTGGACTCGGGGTTCATTTGGATGTGGCACGCGAGCTAGGGGTGCCTTCGATTCAATTGCACACACCGCATGCTTCCGGCCGAACGCCTATGGCTGCCGAAGCGTTCCTGAAAAAGCTAGACGAGTATGGAATTGAATTGACCTGTGTTTTCGGTGGCTTCGATGGCGAAAGCTACGCGGATATTCCGACTGTTGAGCGAACGATCGGTTTGGTACCTACCGAAACCCGTGCGGCACGACTCAAAGAGATGAAGGAAATCGCTGACTTCGCAAGGCTATTGGGATGTGACGTTGTAGGTCTACATATCGGTGTAGTCCCACACGATACTAAGAGCAAGGATTACGCTGAGGTGATCGAAGTGACTCGAAACCTTTGCGATCATGCAGCGAAAAACGAACAAGCGATCCATTTAGAAACGGGTCAAGAGTCGGCCGACGCGCTGCTGCAGTTTATTTCCGATACGCAGCGCTCGAATCTTTACATCAATTTCGATCCTGCGAACATGATTCTCTATGGTATGGGGGAACCTATCGAAGCGCTGCGTAAGGTTGGCAAGTACGTACGAAGTGTGCATTGCAAGGATGCCACATGGAGCGACCAGCCCGGAAAAACTTGGGGAGCCGAAGTCCCTTTGGGTAAAGGGCAAGTCAACATCGGGCTCTATCTGCAAACACTCAAGGAGATCGGCTATACCGGGCCGCTAACGATCGAGCGAGAGATCCCTCAGGAACCCGATAGGCAGAAAGCGGAGATCCAGCACGCGGTGGAACTCCTAAACTCCATCAAGTCTTCGATGGGCATGAAAACGGCTTAAAGCAGAAGTCCCCTTTTCCCTTCGGAAAAAAATAGAATGTAGCATGGGCTTCCAGCCCCTGCTTCTTAAGGCAAGATACATTCTTTTGCGAATATCCGCCCAATGTGCATCCAATTGCTGGGGATTTGAATGTGACCCCTGCGATTCGTTGTTTGGGTAAGATCGAATATTTCGATGGTGTCGTTTGGTGGGGTAGTCCTTGTCCTGTGGGTCACACGGATCGGAAGGACAATTGGTAGTTTTCACAATTTAGGTCATAATCCGTAAGTCAATATTCCTATTCGGAGCGATCTTACTATGCAGACCCATCGTACTAGCCAAATCGAGCGGAAAACCGCCGAGACCCAAATCGAACTGAAAATCAACCTCGATGGCACCGGTAAACACTCGATCCAAACCGGTGTCGGATTCCTCGACCACATGCTGGTCCTGTTTTCCAAGCATTCCCTGATCGATCTAGAAATCCACGCCGCTGGAGATCTTCATATCGATGCCCACCATACCACCGAGGATGTCGGTATCTGCTTGGGCCAAGCCCTCCGCGATTGCCTCGGCAATAAGTCTGGTATTCGACGCTACGGTCATATCGTGCTACCGATGGAAGAAACACTCGTTACAACCGCCGTGGACTTTAGTGGTCGTAGCTATTTGGTCTTCAACGCCCCGATGCCCTCCCCAAAAATCGGTGACTTCGACAGTGAACTCGTCGAAGACTTTTGGCAAGCCTTCGCCAACAACGCGCAATGCAATCTCCACGTCCTATTGCATTACGGGCGAAATACGCACCATATCGCCGAAGCGATCTTTAAATCCACCGCGCGTGCGATCCGAAACGCTATCGAAATCGATTCGCGTCAACAGGGTATCCCAAGCTCCAAAGGAGTCCTATAAATGTTTCGATGCACTCAATACCTATTGATCGCTCTTGCACTTGCCACTTTCTCTGTTTTCTTAAACGCTCAAACCCTCGCACAGGATACGGCACAAGCAGACGCGAGACTTGCGACGCGGTTCCAGCAGTGGCTCGACGATCAATGCAAACGCCATCCCATGTTTGCAACCTATCTAGGAAATCATGACTACGATCATGAGCTCGATGATCTTTCGCCCCAAGCCCGGGCAGAGGATCTCCAAAACGACAAAAAAGTATTGGCCGAATTGCAACAGCAAGTCGACCTCAAGAGCCTTTCACGAAACGCTCAAATCGACTTAGAGATATGGCAACACTTCCTCGAATACCGCATTTGGCAAGCGACCAATAGCAACGACTTTGCCAACGATCCACGAGTCTATCTGACTTATGCCTCAGACAGCGTCTTTACCCTGCTGACCCAATCGACGTTACCGAAACACCGCAATGTAGAAAATGCATCCAAGCGGATTGCCAAGATTCCGAGCATTGTCCAAGCGGCCAAGCAATCGATAGGGAAACCACCAAAAATCCTCACGGAAATCGCAATCAAACGCACCGATGGAGCCATCGCATTCTACGAAAGCGACATCTTTAAACTCGCCGAAGAATCACCTCAACTGAGCCCACTCCAAGCCCCCAGTCGCAGCGCCGTGGCGAGTCTCAAGGACTATAAAAAATTTCTCGAAGAAGAGGTCTTGCCTCGATCCTCAGGAGACTGGCGCATCGGCAAGGACAAGTTCGCTAAAGAACTAGAGCTCGAGCTAGATGCTGGACTTTCGGCCGCGGAAGTCATCCAAGCAGCCAATGCCGAAGCCGACCGAGTCGAACAAGAAATGTACTACGTCGCGAAACAACTGTGGCATACCTTGTTCGCTGGCCAGACCTTGCCACCAGATGATCAACAAGGCCGCCGCGATACGATTCGATTGGTATTAGGCGAACTCGGCAAAGAGCATGGTAAGCCAGAGACGTTGGTCAAAGATGCTCAGCAGACCGTCGCTGCGATCAAGACGATGATCGCTCAAAAGAAAATTCTTACACTGCCTGATCCGGATCAATGCGACATCATCGAGATGCCCGAGTTTCAGCGTGGCTTTTCGGCTGCTTATTTGAACCCTGCACCCGCCCTGGATCCAAACGCCAAGAGCTTGTATGCCATCTCACCACCGCCGACCGAATGGCCAACCGAACGCCAAGAAGCGTTCTTCAAAGAGTACAACAAATACATGCTTCAGATCCTGACGATCCATGAGGCTTATCCAGGCCACTACGTCCAACTCGATTACTCGAACCGCGTCCGATCTCCGATTCGAAAGATCCTCTCGTCGGGCGTTTTTGCCGAAGGCTGGGCGGTGTACACCGAGCAGATGATGCTCGATCAAGGCTATGGGCAAGGCGATCTAGCTTTGCGACTTCACCAGTTGAAGTTCTATCTCAGAGCGGTGCTTAATGCGATCTTGGACTATTCGATGCATTGCACCGAAATGACCGACCAGCAGGCCATGGAGTTGCTCGTCGGAAGGGGGTATCAGACCGAAGGGGAAGCTTACGGCAAAGTCCAACGTGCCAAGCAGAGTTCTTGCCAGTTGTCGACCTACTTCGTGGGTAGAACGGCGTTTTACAGGCTTCGTCAAACCGTTCAGAGGGCTCGGGGTGAGAATTTCAATTTGCAGGAATTCCACGAACAAGTCCTCAATTGCGGAACAATTCCGGTGAAGTATTTGCCCGAGCTTGTTCGATGATCCCCCTTGACTAAACAGCCCGGAAATCTAAACTTTCTGACTCTCTCAGGGGACTAGTTCGAAGCAACTAGTCATCCCAATCGATTGCGGTCGTGGCGAAACTGGCAGACGCGCTAGCTTGAGGGGCTAGTGGTAGAAATACCTTGGAGGTTCGAGCCCTCTCGACCGCACTGTCATCCAACACTCTTGAGAATCTCTTCTTCTCGCGTTGGCTTTGGCAAAAAGATGCGACGGCAAAAAGATGTGACGGCAAAAAGATGTGACGGCAAAAAGATGTGACGGCAAAAAGATGTGACGGCAAAAAGATGTGACGGCAAAAAGATGTGACGGCAAAAAGATGTGACGGCAAAAAGATGTGATCGTGCGTGGTCGAGGAGCCTTATCAAAACCCCGCGCTCTCGGTGACTCGGTGTTCCAAAAAAGGCGCTTCAGGATTTGATCACCATCATCGAGCCATCGCGTTAGCGATTCTTTCGATCGGGCGAGGTTCGTTGGCCGAAGACTCGTACCAGTAGACAGCGTATTTGAGTTGTAGCGTGCCGTTGGCTTCGATGACGATCGCGCTGGGCTCGCCTTGGGTGAAGGATTTGTTCCCAAAGCTATTGGCGACCATCAATCCATAGTCGCGGTTGTGAAACCAACTCGGTTTGAAGTTTGCTGGGTCGGGCATCAGAACCACACCGACACGATTTGTATCGAAGGTCTTGGAATAATCGACCCAAGCGGCCGTTTTACCCCAAGTTGCTTTCGCTGTCGTCTTGCCATCGCTACTTAGGATCTGCCCGCCATTTTTCTCGGTCATATTCGTTGCAACGCGGACACCTAAGCCCATCTCTTCTTGATCACCAAGGATCAGAGGCTTGGATCCTGCTTTGATGATCGCATTCCAAACGAGGCAATATCCAAGATCGATACGGCTCAGGTTGTACGACTGCTCGATCGTGCCGATGGGGGTTCCCTTTGAATCGATCAGAGCATCATCGCTCGTAAATGCGATCCCATTGGCGCTGGCTGTCGGTGGCTTGGAGAAACGCTTGTGCTCGATGCGTCCCTTGTTACGCCAAAAGTCCTCACCGTTGATGTCTCCAAAGGCAAGCCAGATTCCGCCGTGCATGTTAGCATGGTCGTCTGGATCTACTCCCGAGACGGGTGGGAAGTTGCGCGTCGCAGCCAGACCCGTTACCGTTCTCGCATGGGAGAAAAATGGACGCAGGCACTGGTCGTTTTGATAGTGAAAAATTGCGATCTGTTGATCCCTTTCCTTAAGGATCAACCGTCCAGGTTGCTCTTGGATCGACCAAGCGATAGGTATCGAATTGCTAGTTCCGGGGGCTTGTCCAAGTCCTTGCATGATCGACCCCAATATACAAAGAGCGAGGCCGAATACATGACGTGCATTGATGCAAAAGGTGCTGTAAAAGTGGCTCATGTGCGTCTCCTTGAATTGCCTGGTAGTTTATCATACAACGCGTTTCGAGGGATGCACCCTGCTCAGGTGAGCAACAGAAGAGAACAGATAGGATCACGCAGAGGTTTCCAATGAGTCTTCCAAAGATACGCTTGGCCTTACTAGTTCTGATCGTTTCAATCTGGCTGGTACCAAGTCTAGGGTTATCACAAGAGCAATCGGCGACGAGTTTGGTTCAGTCGCCCAGTTCGTGGCGGTGGGTACCCCAGCAAGCTGATTTCTTCTGGGGGGTACACCATGTCGACAAGCAGATTCAAGCGACTCAAGACAGCGAGCTTGCCGCAAGGATTCTAGAAACAGCGTTATGGAGGAAGACCAACGAGCTGTTTTTCAAGGAATGGAAGGATCGCAAAAGCGATCTGGCGATTTGGAAAGCCAGATTGGATAATCCCGCAGCGAGGGAGATTCGAGCATTTCTTTACGATGTGATTTCCCAGGATGTTTTTCTCTACGCCGACGAGAACCTGTCCCGCACTCTCGATCAATGGAATTCGATCGTGCCGCAGGTCGAGAGGTTATCGAGTCGACAAACAGCAACAGAGGAGAAAGCCGATATTGTCGCTCGTTGGGTGAATGAAATCGTTCCAAAGATCCAGTTGCCTACGTTGATGCTCGGGGGAAGGTGTACCAACACCGATCGGGCATTGGCCAGGATTGACGAAATCGAAGGCGCGATTCGTTTGGGGATCAATTTTGTTCCTGACATCGCCAGCTTGTTCAATAACCTCCGGAGAATCGAGGACAAGCGAGGCAATCGACTCGAATGGCGTATTACCGCAGATAGGATTCCTTGGAACCAGATTCCCGAAACGGATCTTCTCGATCGCGAAACCCTCCAGGATCTGCGCAGTGCATGCAAAGACAAGTCGCTGACGTTCTCGCTTGGACTACTCGATGAGTTCTTCTGTGTGGTGATCAGCGGAGACAAGGAATGGGAGTCGCGGTTTGGCCAAGACTCTCATGTGGACGAGCATCCTGAGATTCAATCGCTGGTATCAAATTATTTGACCCAACACGTTCGCGAAAGAGGATTAGATAGAGTGCTCGTCACGAGTACTTATCACACATCCGATCGGGTGGTCTCGGCCTTTCAGACGTTTTTGCTAGACGGGTTTTTTCGCAAGATCGCACGAACGGTTTTGCTCCCGATCATCGATCAGCAACCTGCAGAGTCCGACACGGCCGCTTGGTTGGTATCGGTTCTAGATGATGCAAGCTGGCTCGATGATCGTATCGGACAGCATGTGGTCCGTTATCGTGGTGCGACGCGGTTAGCTTGGCTGTCCGAGCTGGGGCTTGAAAGTGTCCAAATCGATCGTACGCCGATGCACCTGATGGATAGCACTCAGGTGCTCGAGGGGATACGACGGATTGGAGACGATCCCTTGTTTGTACTCAACTTGCGGTTGGGTTCGCATCAAGAATATTTCCAAACAGCCCGAGAAATTGTACGCAGGATCAAAAGCAGTTTTGAAGAGCTAATGCTCATCAGGGATCCTGAGGCTGATCTTGGCCCTTTGAGGCCGATTCATCGGCAGTTGCAGGCACTTTGGCCGATGGTTGTGACGATCACCGAGGAGTGGCAAAAGAGAATCCTACCGAACCTAAACGGCGAGCATATGGTGTTGGCTCAATCCGACGGGTTGGGAAGTCTGCTGCCTTTCCCCGAAGTCGCATTGATAAGTGGCATAAGCAATCCGGATGAGTTGGGAGCCGGGACGATCTCGATTGCCGACGCGGTTGGTAGCATGCTTGGTACTCTGGGTGTTTCAACTCCGCTGTCTCCGAGCCTTCATCAGACCCCGCGGTGGAACTGGCTTGGGAATTCAAAGACGCAGTGGCAATCGTTCGTAGAGGCTGATAAGCGACCTTTGGATCAAGCCGAGCGATTGCTCGGTTTTGAGGAGGCTAAGGGGCCGCTAGCCAGCGCAGCCATGATCGATTTTGGACGATTGTCCCGACTTGAGAATCTTTGGATCGCAGGCGTCCTGGATCAGGCTCCAGTCGATACAGAGGGGAACTTGAGTATCCCGACTACGGCAAGTGGACGCCGCTTGTCAATCACACCCGCAGAGGTCAAGGAGTTTCTTGCGTGCATGGAAGCCTTGGGGCGGTTGACAAGTTTTTCGAAATCGGATGACCAAGGCAGGACACTCTCGCGATCACGCTATGATTGGAAAGCCAGATAAACATCGTGCTGTTCCGCTTTGACATCAAGCCCCTCGTGACATTCGCGGCAGGAACTCAGTATTGGATTAGCCCGATGAGCTTTCCTGGTACGCGTCGGACTTGGACGTGAGCGAGCACTCCGCGATGGGCGTATTTAGACAGATTCGGAATTGAGTTCTGCCTGAATTCGCATGGGAATCGACCAAGATAGCTAGGGTTTTCTGGCGCCTTAAAGTCGCATAGATGATGTTCGATTTCATCATAAAGCAGGTCGCCTTCGAGGACCCGGTAGAACAAAGACTCGGGCTGCACAATTTGTCCGCAGGAAATCTTTGTCGAGCGAATGTTCACCTGGGTTGAATCATGTGCGTTGGAGGATTGCTCGTCAGCTTGTAACCAATGGGCATAAGCGGCGGCATTGGGAATCGTTTTTTGAATCGCAAGCGGGTTGTCGGCCAATTCGATGTAGACCATCGGTGTAGGCGATAGTCGCATGCAGGCAAAGAGCGTCGCTTGGAAACTCGCTTCGGGAAATACTCCTTGGATGATCGATTCGATCATCTCGAAGGTTAGCCAATTCTCATTGGCCAGGGCGTCCCTCAATGCCGGCCCGAGAAACGGTTCGTAGAAACCCAGTTCTGAAGCGACCGCATCCATGAGAGTTTCGATAGGATCATCGTCATCGGAGCGATAAGCAAGATCGTCTGGATATCGGTGGGTGGTCATCCTGTGAGCGATCTCGTGCCACTTGGTAAAGTAGCGTCGGGCGAATTTTTCGCCCGATAGCTCTTCGCGGCAGTCGACTACGGCGACGAAGCGATCCGGATCTTTTTCAACGGATGATCGACGTTGAATGAGCACACCAAAAACGGGTGTTTCCGGGTCATCGAATTCGGCCCGTAAACCCGCAAAGACATACTCACCCATGCCCCGAGCGTATTTATCCGTGAGTCGCTCGAAGTCGTCTTCGGTGAGTATCTCCTCGACGACCAAGGAGAGGTGGCGTTTGATGAGCGTCTCAAGGGCATTGATATCGGAGATTGCCTCAGGGCCGATACCACCGGCCTGAGCGACCCAGTCGTCTACCAATTGTCTGCAATGAACAACAATATCGACCGCTGGGTCTTTGGACTCAATACCAAGAGAGTTTGCTAGCTCGTGAACCTCGGGCGAGGAACTCGGACGGATCATTCCTTGTCCATGAATTCCTTGACGCCGTTGTAGAACTTCTTCCAATCGAATTTCTCGCCGAGATCCTTTGTGCGACCTGCGCGATTGGCGACGATTTGTCGGTACATGTTCAAAAGAGTCAGAGTCTTTCTAAATGAGAGTTGCTCTTTCTCAGCGAACTTAGCCAGAGAATTTGGAATCGGAACTTGGAAGCTCGGATCGCGGCTCTCTTTGCTCGCTTTTCCTGCCATGAGATAGTCCAAGGATACACCGAATACTTGTGCAATGTTGTACAGGTTCTCGGCGCTGACGTTACGTTTGCCGCTCTCTAGTTCTGAGAGAAAGCTCTTGCTGAGTCCTACTTTGCCACAAAGAATTTCTTGGGTCCAGCCCAGGTCTTGACGCTTCTTACGGATTCGCTCGCCAACTGTCATGATTATTCGCCGCTTCAAAAAGGAATGAAAGGATTATACCGACCAAGATCGCTTGATTCTAAAGTGAAACTTCGCCGATTTCAATCGATCCGGTCTTTTTTCTCCTATTTAGCGAACCCTTAAGATTCTAAAAAACACCGATTTTCCCAGGGTTCGAGTGCAAACCCCCTAGTCTTCGGCCATAAATTTCTGCTAGTGAGGCTGTTTCAGAAGTCCATTTTCACAGGAAAAACACGAGGAGAAACTCATGAATAGCCCCGCACGATCTACAACGATTCGACGGCTCCGGTCCGTTGCCTACCTGCTGGTGACGGCAGCCTTGGCGTCCCTTTTCCCAACGACCCTCATGGGGCAAATGCGGCCCGATGAAGTGATCGCCCAATCAAGCCAGCTTCTGACCGAGACGATGTCTCAGCCGTTGGCGAAAGTCCCGCGTGCGATGATCGAAAACGCACACGGAGTGGCGATCATCCCAAACGTGGTCAAAGGTAGCTTTATCGTAGGTGCCAGGCACGGCAAAGGGGTCTTGTTTGTCCGCGAGCCCAACGGGACTTGGCACGCCCCAGTCTTTATCACCCTCACTGGCGGTAATATCGGATGGCAAGTCGGTGTTCAGTCTTCGGATATTATTCTTGTGTTCAAAACAGATCGGAGTATTCAAGGTGTTCTCAACGGCAAGTTAACTCTCGGGGCCGATGTGGCTGCTGCAGCAGGGCCAGTCGGACGCTCCGGCGGGGTGGGTACCGACGGCCAGTTGCAAGCCGAGATCTATACTTATTCGCGTAGTCGGGGGCTTTTTGCAGGTGTTTCGATCGATGGCTCAGCCTTGCAAGTCGATCGAATTGCCACGGGTGCTTATTACCAGATCTCGTCGATTAATCAGACGCCAGTTGTTCCACCCGCAGCTCAGCAGTTGACCGAAACGGTGGCCAAGTATGCCGAACAAATCGTGCAAGGCAACGCAACACCTGTATCTGCCAAGGCCGTGGGAGCCACGGAATCCGAAGTCGTTCGGGGGCAGATCGTTCAACTAGCACCCGCGCTCTTCGACCTTCTCGATCCGCAGTGGAAGGAATATCTCGGCCTGCCCGCTTGGATGTTCCTAGGTGGGGCCGCTCCCAATCCTGAAGAAGTCAAGGTGATTCTTGGTCATTATGAATCGGTCAGCAAAGATCCACGCTTTGCAACCTTGGCAGCACGACCAGAGTTTCAATCGGTATTGAGCTTGCTCAAACACTACAACGAGACGCTAGCTCCTACGCGACAAGCCTTGCAATTGCCACCACCCCCTCCAGGCGCCAATCAACCTGTTTTGCCAAACTAATCTCATGCTCGAAAAGAATCATGGGGGTTCCGGGGCTACTCGAAGCCCCTAAATCCCAACGGTTCTTTTCGGGTACGAGTACCATTTCATTGAGTACGAGTAGCCACAATAATTCCTGAAGGCCCGAAAATCTCACCCCCCTGCTGAGGGGGTATTGGTGTTGACCTGTAAGTCGAATTTTTTCTAAGCTTCGCGACCAAGCAGATGGGACAAAGGGTGCCATGGCTTTGGCTGATTGCCTCGAAATCACCTTGAGTAAGTTGATGCGAAACACACACACGCAAGCCGCTTGGTTTTGTCTATTGCTACTATTAGCGGCCTGTGATTGGCTTACCCAAGTCGGTTTCTCTCAGGCTCTGGCACAGCAAGCTGTCAAAGAATCGAATCTGGTTCGCAATGAAATCCCGGCCTCTGCGAATCAATGGCTTAGCCTTCGTCAAACCTTGGCATTGCATTACCCCAAGCAGGTTTTTACGCATCCCGCAAAGCCCGATGCGGTCATCCTGCAAGTTGGAAAAGAATCATTGTTGGTCGAGTTTGATTCCCAAGGGCGAATGCTGCGCATTGAAGGAGCTTCGAAAGAGGTTCAGGCGGTTTCGAGACTATCGGTAGCTCACACAACGGAATCGCAAGTTTCGAAGGATCGAGCGTTTCGTTTTCAGAAGCTTGGTAAACAGGGGCAGGTCGCAATGGCGGCCTTCTCTCAAAATCTAGCGACTTGGAAAAATGATTCTGTAACGCCCTCGGCGGTTCGGCTTGCTAGCGGCACTCAAGAACCCGCTGGTGCTCCGCAAATCGATTCGACTCAAAAAAGCGATCAGAAGAACCCAGCTTCCAGTGTCCCTCAGTCGCCTCCAGACCGATTGCCATTGCCTCAGTTTGAGGGGGTGCAAATTGAAATGCTACCCGAGCTCGATGCAGTGATTCTCAGGGGGCGAGATCAGCAGTTGACGGATCTTTCGGAGATTATCAAACGACTCGACGACGCGAGCCGAGAGAGCAAGCCAACGATTGAGGTCGTTCCATTGCAGCATGTCAATTCGCAATCGATGTCCGAGTTGATTGAGGATGTTCAGGAGAAGTTCATCGGTACGCGGCAAGGTCGTGTGACGGTATCCCCATTGGTCTCGCCGAACGCTTTGCTGGTCATAGGCTGGGGAGAGTCGATGGACTTGATGAAGCAACTGATTCAACAGCTCGATCAGCCGACCAAAAATGAATCCACCTTGGCTGTCATCCCGCTTAAGCATGCGGCAGCATCCGATGTGCAAACCCAACTCCAGTCGTTTTACAAAGGCAAAGAGGGGTTAGCACCAGTGGTGAATTCCTTTGCTGACAGTCGAAGCAATGCGATTATTGTCAATGGTTCCCCTCGTGACATCGCAGAGATCAAAAAACTTCTTGAGCAGATCGATGTGCCTCGGAATGGGATGGTGCAAGCGGCGAGAGTTTTTCAGATTCGTCACAACTTGGCTGCCGACATCGCTGAGGCTTTGCAGGATGCCTTGGCCACAACCACCGCAGATCGCAATAAGACGCTGCAATTGGTCGATGAGAACGGAGAGCCGATTGCGACTGGGGGTGTCCTTGGGACGACGAAAATCACCGTCAATGACCGGAATAACACCATCATCGTTGCGAGCACTCCTGAGACGTTGCCTTTGATCGAACAGTTCATACAGCAACTTGATACTCCAGGAGCCGTAGCGAAGATCAAGATATTTGCGATCAAGAATGGGGATGCCAGCAGTTTGGTCGAAACCTTGCGAGCTTTGATCCCATCGTCGAGTTCGACGGCAGGGGCCGCTCCTGGTCCTCAATTGTCGAGCAATCCTGACGACAATTCGTTATTGCCTTTACGTTTTACCGTCGATACTCGAGGCAACAACATCATCGCGATCGGTTCGGAAGGGGATTTGAAGATTGTCGAGGCGTTGATCTTAAGGCTCGATGAAGGTGAGGCTTCGAAGCGCAAGAGCACGGTGTATCAATTGAAGAATTCTCCAGCGATCGATGTCGCTACGGCCATCAATCAGTTTCTTCAGAGCAAGCGGATTGTCGAGCTTGCCGCACCAGGGGTCAACAATCCCTTTGACCAACTTGAGCGCGAAGTCGTCGTCGTTCCCGAACCGGTTCAAAACAAACTAATTCTCAGCGCGACGCCTCGCTACTACGATGAGATCGCACAACTGATTCAAAGGCTCGATGAGCAACCTCCACAGGTGATGATTCAAGTCATGATCGCAGAGATTCTGCTCGGCAATACCGATGAGTTTGGGATCGAGATGGGGATCCAAGACTCCGTGCTCTTTGACCGAAGTCTTCTCGGTAACTTAGTAACAACCACCGCCACGACGAACACATCGACCCCAGCAGGGGTTGTTACCGAGACAACCCAAGATATTGTCGCTGCGAGCAATAACCCGGGTTTCAATTTCAACAACGGAGATCCTTTGGGGAATAGCGGTTCGTCTAAGGCGTTGCAGAACTCGAAGCTCGTCGGTGGCCAAGGTCTTTCGAATTTTGCGGTAGGCCGCACCAACGATGAGTTGGGTTTCGGCGGATTAGTTTTGTCGGCAAGCAGTGAGAACGTTAGCTTCCTGCTCAGGGCTTTGCAGGAAACCCGTCGGTTAGAGATCCTTTCTAGACCCCAGGTTTTAACCCTCGACAACCAGCAAGCCTTCATTCAAGTCGGCCAGCGAGTTCCACGGATCGCTGCTACGAGTGTCAACCAATTCGGTGTTCAAAATCAATTGGCATTAGAGAACGTAGGTTTGATCATCGGGGTCACACCTCGGATTAGCCCTGAGGGTAATGTGGTTATGGAGATTGATGCGGAGAAATCTAAACTGGGTCCAGAAGCCGAAGGAATTCCTATTTTCATTGCACAAGATGGCACCGTGGTACGATCTCCTCGAATCGATACGATTACCGCACAGGCAACCGTCAGCGCAGCCGATGGGGAAACAATTATCCTCGGTGGTCTAATCTCAAGATCAACTAGGACACGGCACCGCCAAGTCCCCTGGCTTGGGGATATCCCGATCCTCAAGTATCTATTTAGCTATGATTATTTCGATGAAAATCGAACGGAACTGTTGATCATCATGACACCCCATGTCGTGCGTAATCCAGGCGATATGGAACGACTCAAGCAGGCTGAGTTTGCGAGGATGAGTTGGTGCGAAGCCGATATCTTTGCGATGCATGGCGATGTCTTTCCACGCACAGGCATGATCCAGGAGTGGCAAGAAGAGGACGACTCGGTCCCAGTCATTTATCCTGACATCGATCCGCGTGGTAGCCTGCAACCAAACTCAAACACCGAAAGCGTGCTTCGTCGCATGGCAGGCCCAGAGTATTTCCAAGGGCAGCCGATCCCCGATGCGTCTGGATCCATTGTAGGTGGGCAAGAGGCTCAGGTTTACAGGAGCGATTTGCCTGCTCCTGTCGTCATCTCTAACCCGCAAAAAGAAAGTTCCAGGGAGCCTGCCAAAAAAGCTTCAGCAGGCCTGCTGCGAATGCCTCGTACGATCAAACCGGGTTCTTGATGAGCAAGCCAACACACACACACCAAACCAAAGAAGCTCCGATGAAGGCCCGTTTTTTTGCCCAAACTACAAGCAGCCTTATTGGGGTTGTTCTGGCGACAACTCTTCTCATCGGTTGTCAGTTTGCCCCGAAAAACATACCCAAGAGTTGGAACTGGAGCGAAGAGGAAAAGCCCGTCGTTCCTGATCGTATCCTTGCGATTTGGACGGATACTGTTTTGCGACAACCCAACCAACCCGGTGTACGAGGTTTCGGTGGACGCGTGTTCTTTTATGAGAAGGATGAGAATGATCCGATCGAAGTCGACGGGAAGCTCGTCGTGTTTGTCTTCGATGCTGATGATCACGATCCGGAAAACCAAAAGCCACTTCGCAAGTACGTGATCGAAGCGGATGATTTCGCAAAGCACATGAGCAAGACATCCATCGGGCCTGCTTACAGTGTTTGGCTACCCTGGGGGGATGTCAAAGGCCCAACGATGAAACTCAGTATCATCGCGCGATACGAGGGGCGTAAGGGTGGGACGACTATTTCGGATCCCACGATGAAATTACTCCCTGGGGTCGAGGGCAAAACGCAAAAAGTGAGCACTCCATCGAACAGCGGGAGCGTCAAGCGAGCTAGTTACGAAGATCCTGTTCAATCCGAAACTCCCGATGCGGTCGAAAGTTCGCCTAAAAAGAATACCAGCGAACCAAACAGGCTACCTGATTCTCCTCGCGCTCCACAGACCATTGAACTCCCACCTTCCTTTCAACGGCATTTCCAACGTCCCGAGACTTCTTTAAATAACCAACAAACAAACACAGTGATACCTGAAATCACCCGCTCTCAGGTAACCACCGAAGTCATCGATGCACGAAGCCAGAACTTAGGCACCTTCAAAAAGGCTTATTCAGAGACCACTCAAGCACCACGACCGCTCAGGAGATCACCTACGAGCCGGATCGAATCCTTGCGAAGCGGTAAGTCGATTAATAAAAAGCCCGACGAGAATGCGATGTTCCCAGAACACACATCAAAAGATAGCGAGCAGGGTGACACCTCCCTGCCCCGTGATGATTCGAGACGTTGATCAAGGTGATTTAATCATTGTTTTTTCACCGGACGGCTTGCGCCGTTCCGCTTCTAAGTCAAAGACATTCTTGATAAAGTCCGCGGTAGACTCACTGCTTCCCAAGTTCGGCTTGCAGAAGCTCGATCGCTCTTGATAGTTGAAGATCGTTTTTGAGTTGCTCGTCTTCTGGGTCTTCGTTTGATGATAAGGGGTTCTGCGGTTGGATACCATTTCTCAGTGGATCCCCGCGCCTTCGCATCCTCTGGGTAGCTAGTTCCAGTTGCTCTTCGGTAAGTGCCACCTCGGCACCTGGGCTTGGCAACACCCCCCATTGGTCTGCATCGGTATCTTTTGGACGTTTGTGAATACGTTGTCCGCTGGGTGGGAAATAGTATGCGGTGGTGAATCGGATGGCCGCTGTTCCACCTTCGACCGGTATGACGCTTTGAACATTTCCTTTGCCGAATGAGCGTTGTCCGACGATGATCGCACGCTTACGGTCTTTAAGGCATGCGGCCACGACTTCGCTAGCGCTTGCGGAGTTCTGGTTAACGATCACTGCCAAGGGTGCGTTCATAGGAACAACCGTTCCGGGCATCGCATCGAGAGACTCCAATATGATTTTTCCACGGCCTTGAGTCGATACGATCGGTCCATCTTCAAGAAACAGGTCGCAGATTTCGACTGCGGATTGCAGCAGTCCGCCCCCGTTATCTCGTAGATCGAGGATAACCGCGTCGATTTTACCCTTTAAGGACTCCAATGATCTTTCGATTTCTTGAGCGGTTTTCTCCCCGAAAATATTGGCGTGCAGATACGCAATCCTCGGCTCGATTTGCAGTTGGAAATCCCAACTGCCATCGGCTCTGCGTCGATCGCCGGTGACGCTTTCAACATCGATGAACTCTCGGGTTGCACAGATCTCTAGCGGCATTCCTGATCTCTCGATTCCCAAGCGGACTTGTGTGCCGGCAGCTCCAGAGATCTTTTTGGAAACCTCGGCAGTCTCCATATTTCGGATATCCATGCCATCAATCTGGAGGATCGAATCCCCGGGAAGCAATCCCGCTCTGTATGCAGGAGAATTAAAAAGCGTAGCAATAACGGTAATCACAGGGCGGCTCGGGGGACCCTCGACCTGCACGCCTAGTCCGGCAAAGCGTTGTTCAAAGACTGAATTGAAACGTTGGAGTTTTTCTTCGGAGACATAGGACGAATACGGGTCCAGGGATTCGAGCATGCCTTCGAAAGCCGCATTCTTCAAGTCCGACTTAGAAACAGGGTCGACATAAGTCTCACCGATGGTAGCCAGGGCATAAGCCACATCGCGAACCGGTCGATAGCGAGCGGCATTGATGTAGCAAGCGGTGCATACCAGCAGTCCGATAATCAGGAGTTTAAGGCTTTTTTCGCTCATTTTGAATCGTTGTTTTAGTCTCCATCGCCGATCGGATTTGTGTTACTATGCTCAAGATGAATTCAAGTGACCCAATCGATCGAGATGCTATTGTATCGGAATATTTCGAGCGATTGCCCTATGCTCCCTATCCGGTTCAAGAAGATGCGCTGATCGCTTGGTTTTCCTCGGATCAAGGGGTTTTGGTGTGTGCACCGACCGGGACCGGTAAGACGCTTATTGCCGAGGGGGCGATTTACGAAGCCCTTCGGACCGGGCGCAAATGTTTCTATACAACACCGCTTATCGCACTGACGGATCAAAAGCTTCAGGAGTTGCAAGCTTCTGCGGTGCGTTGGGGGTATCCGGCAAATTCGATCGGATTGGTCACTGGGAATCGCAAGGTCAATCCAAACGCACCGGTGCTCGTCGTCGTGGCTGAGATTCTCCTCAATCGACTCCTGCATCACGATCAAGCTTGGGTCGAGGGAGTCGATTCGGTGATCATGGACGAGTTCCATAGCTTCAACGATCCAGAGCGAGGAATCGTATGGGAACTGAGCATCGGGATGTTGCCCAAGCATGTAAGACTGATGCTCTTGTCTGCTACGATTGGCAACAGTGTCGAGTTTTGTTCCTGGCTCAACCGAGCCCATGGACGCAATCTGGAACTCGTACAAGGAACCGAGCGCAAGGTTCCTTTGCAGTTCGAATGGGTCGAAGATCTCTATCTCGATGAGCAGCTAGAAAAAATTGCAGAGGGTGATGAGACTCGTCGCCGAACACCCGGACTTGTCTTCTGTTTCAACCGAGATCAATGTTGGCAAGTCGCCGAGTTGCTCAAGGGTAGGCGATTGATCGACAAGGAGCGTCAAGCGATCATCACCAAGAGGCTCGAAGGCATCCCACTTGGTGAAGGAGCCGGCCCGAAGATCAAGCAGATCTTGATTCGAGGCGTTGGGATCCATCATGCAGGGATCATGCCCAAGTACCGTCGATTGGTCGAGCAACTCTTCCAAGAGAAACTTTTGAGCGTGTGCGTATGCACCGAGACGCTATCAGCCGGGATTAACTTGCCAGCACGGAGTGTGATTCTGCCCAGCTTGGTCAAAGGTCCATTTGGAAAAAAGAAGCTTATCGATTCGGCCTCGGCGCAGCAAATCTTTGGTCGGGCAGGTAGACCACAGTACGACCGAGAGGGGTTTGTCTATGCGATCGCGCACGAGGATGATGTCAAGTATTATCGATGGAAGTTGCAGTACGATCAGATTCCTGAAGACACCAAAGACCCGAATTTGATTCGGGCAAAAAAGCAACTGAAGAAAAAGATGCCAACGCATCGGCAAGGGGAAACGTACTGGAACAAAGAGCAATTCCAAAAACTGGTGATCGCACCTGCGGCGCACCTTGCGAGCCGAGGACCGCTCCCTTGGCGACTCCTGGCGACAATGCTCCTGGAAGATCCCCAGGTACAACCACTCAGGAACTTGGTCGGAAGACGATTGCTCTCTCCGGTCGATTTGGCAAAGGGGCAGAAAGATCTCAACGCCATGCTTGTGACACTATGGACTGCGGGCTTTTTGGATCTGATCCCTAAACCGACAGTAGCATCCGAGCCACCGAAAGTCGTTCCGGGCAAAGGCAAGCAGTCCTTCGAGAAGGAATTCTTTGCAGGTTGGCTCAAATCCGCCTTGCCCGAAACCACCCAGTCCGATGGTCAAAGTGATTCAGACGATGATGATCAAGAGATCTCTTTGGAGACTATCGATGATGTCGCATCGCGAGGATACGACCTTGAGAATTATCGTCCAGAGCGAATCGAAGCCCGACCGAGGCTTGAACTGCTGTGCGAACTGCGAAGCGTCAATCCGATCTACGGGTTGTACTTGATCCAGCAAATGCAGTTTGCCGACCCCATCGAGCGGATTCAGGCGCTTGAAAGCGTACTGGAATTGCCTGCGAATATCAGCAAACTCGTGCCGGTTCCTGGCCCCGATCAGTTACCCTTTGGCCCGCTGGCTCAGCAGCATTTGCACCCAAGGTTGCTCGAGCTCGGATTGGCAGGCGTTCAAGAACTCACAGGGCAATCGCCTGAGGATGAGGATTCCGAAGAGGCCCAAGAGATAGCTACATCGAGGCACTCGGGATGGCAGGATCGACCTGCCCCCAAGCCCTTGGCCCTGGGCGAAAAACTCAGACGCATGTTCGATTACGATTTCCCCGGCGTGCACGACGTGTATACCCGAAGCGTCTGGGTCGTAGGTGAGCTCTTGTCGTTCGAATGCGATTTCAATAAGTACATCGTTACGCGAGGATTGCAGAAACACGAAGGAATGCTTTTTCGCCACGTTCTGAGATTTCTGCTTTTGGTCAACGAGATCAGTTGTATTGCTCCCGAAGATTCGACTTCTGAGGATTGGGAGCAACCGTTTGATCAATTAGCCGAGAGGCTCATGGAGTGTTGTCGCAAGGTTGATCCCGAGAGCACCGATGAATTAGTCCAAGATCTTACTGATCGGCAGAACCGGATTGTGCATGGCCGGACTAAAGCGAGCGAGTCTTAACCATGGCGGTCGATCCAACAGCGCTTTCCCTAGGTGCTTGGTTGCTTTTAGCCTTGGCCGCATTTGGGATTGGGATCACCAAGAGCGGATTCTCTGGGGTTAGTTTGGTCCATGTCTTGATCTTCGCCTACGTTTTTGGAGCCAAGGCGTCGACCGGGATTGTTCTACCGATGCTCATCGCTGGCGACACGATCGCCATGCTGATGTTTGGACAGCATGCAGACTGGAGTTACGTCCGTAGGATGTTGCCACCAGCTATCCTCGGGGTCTTGGGTGCTTGGTTGCTCATGGATGTGATGAGCGAGGTTTACTATCGACCGACGATCGGTTGTATCATTCTAGGGTTGGCCGTTTTGCAGATCCTTCGAATGTTTCGAGAGCAGTGGTTTATCCATGTGCCTCATAGCCATTGGTTTGCTTGGACGATGGGGATTCTTGTCGGAGTAACGACGATGCTAGCCAACGCCGCAGGACCGGTCTTCGGACTTTTTCTGCTTGCAATCGGCTTGCCGAAGAAGGAGTTTGTAGGGACCGCAGCTTGGTTTTTTCTATTGCTCAACGTGATCAAGATTCCCTTTAGCTGGAATCTTGGGCTGATTCGAAGTGATACTCTGGCGTTGAATTTGCTTTTGTTGCCAGGTATTTATCTTGGTCTTGTCGCCGGAACGGCTGTAGCAAAGCGTATCCGGCAGAGAGATTTCGAGGCTGCGATCATCGTGCTTGCAGCACTCGCAGGATTACACTTATTGTTAGCCTGATCTTGGAAATCAGTCGATTGTCTCGTTGAGGCCCTCTCGCATACCTCCAATGATATACCACAATCGAGACTCTGCAGTGTAGGACATGAATCTGACTGAATCGTCTGCAAAGGCCATATGCAAACCAGAACCATGCATACTATGGAACTTGGCTCCGTGCGCTGAGGCAACAGAGCGTTGCCATTCTGCACCATTTGGGTCTGGAACCATAAATCGCATGAATTGACCAGCATTTGATACCCACCAGAATGACCCGATGCGATTTCTCAAAGTCAATGAGTCTTCGAATCCACCAGTTACCTCGCCAAACATTACGGTGTTGGATGTCCCGTCCTTGATCTCCGCGATAGTGGTTTTGCTTCGAACCGTAAAGATCCCTCGCAGATCATCGCAAGTGATCCCACTAGTACCTAAGCCCGCACCCAATGGAGCAGGTGGATCAAGCGCTTTAGATCCAGTGATTCCAGATCGACCCGCGCAACCGAGATAATTTGTTTTGCCCATTGTGGATTGATGACCCGCAAAATTTTCGCCGTCCCAAAGAAAAGTGACTGTCGGTGCCGTATTGATCGCTGTTGAAAATGAGTAAGGGAATTGAATCGACCATTTCATCCCTGCTCCATCAGCGACATCTGACGGACACAAAAATAGAGGAATGCGGTTCTGAGCCGATGCAAAAAGAACCGGGTTGCTTCTCCAAACTCTATTTGTGATTTCCTGTGGACTACGAATTGGAAATCCAACGCCGCTCGTGTCTGGGTTTAGGTTTGCGTTTGCCTGGAAAACAGACCAGATTTGTTGCTGCTCGATGAAGGGTAACAGAAAGGTTAGGTGCCCGATGTGGTTATGTTTATTTTGTTCTGTACCTGAGGGATTCGAAGGGTATGCGCCGGGAAATGGAGTGTTCTGCGGTCCCGGTAGCATGATCCCCGGCGGAAACCTCTTATTTGCGGACTCAAAGTTCAAAGCCGCCATTCCAACTTGCCTGAGGTTGTTCGTGCAACTCATCCGCCTGGCCGCCTCGCGTGCAGCTTGCACCGCAGGCAACAGCAAGCCTACAAGTACTCCGATGATTGCGATGACCACAAGCAGTTCCACCAGTGTGAATCCGCGCTTCGTTAATCCAAACGAATTTTTCATGAGCCGACCGTTGTTCTTTCTTGGCGTTCTTTTCCGGCGTTATTTGTTGGAATAACCGATAGGAACGATCCTTCGAACCCTACATCAGTTCACGCTTCGAATCCCCCTCCTGGGAATCGTCTTATTGGAAACTCTAGGATAACTGTAGGCGTAAGGCAAAACATTCCGTTATTTTTCCATATCTTTAGCTCGATACAATCGGCGCAAACGGAAAATGGGCCCGTTTATTCGAACTTCCTTCGACGAAATGTCGGTGTCGCTTAGGGTGGGATTCCGGAGCTTAGGAAACAAAAAAGCGGGAACCTTTTCAGTGCTCCCGCTTTAAAGATCGTAATCTCGGTTTGGATCACCCCATCTGAAGGGGGGAGTTATTTTTTAGCCTCGCTCGCACCGGACATTTCCAACCCGGAATCTCGCTGCTCTCCTTTGAACTCCAATCGAGTGATTTTCCCAGCGTCGTCCTTGAAGGCATCGATCAAAATGGTGTTCTTGCCCTCAAAGCTACCGCGAAGGAGTTCCTCCGAAAGTGGATCTTCGATCCTCTGCTCGATGGCCCTTCGCAAAGGTCGAGCTCCATAGTCCAAGTTTGAACCTTGCTTGATGATGAAGTCCTTGGCCTCATCGGTAAGCTCGATTTCAAAGCCTCGCTCTCGCAATCGCTCTCGCACCTTAGCCAATTCGTAATCGATGACCTTCTTGAGATCCTCGTTGTTTAGGTGCCTGAAGATGATCACGTCATCGAGTCGGTTTAGAAACTCAGGCCGGAACACACGTTCGATCGAATCCATCACCCGGGCCTTCATGCTCTCATACGAAGCATCGTCGGATGGCTTTTGGAATCCAAAGGCTTGTTCGTTCTTGATGGCCTCGGCTCCCGCATTGGTCGTCAAGATCAAGATCGTATTTCTGAAGTCGATATTCCGACCAAAGCTATCTGTGAGCCGACCTTCTTCCATCACTTGCAAGAGCATGTTGAAGACATCAGGGTGAGCTTTTTCGATCTCATCCAAAAGGACGACCGAGTAGGGGCGTCGACGGATCTTCTCGGTCAACTGCCCACCTTCTTCGTACCCAACGTATCCTGGAGGGGCACCGATCAATCGGCTTACATTGTGCTTTTCCATGTACTCGCTCATGTCGATATGCACTAAAGCATCCGAGTCTCCGAAGAGGCATTCAGCGAGGGCTTTGGCAAGCAATGTTTTGCCCACGCCCGTTGGACCTGCGAAAACAAAGCAACCTGTCGGTCGCTTGGGATCCTTCAGACCGCTGCGACTGCGTCTTACAGCACGAGCAACGGCAGCCACGGCTTGTTCTTGGCTAACAACTCGCTTGTGCAACTCGCCTTCCATGTTCATCAGTCGCAAGGAGTCTTCGGTCGAAAGGCGCGTCAGAGGAATTCCTGTCATCTTCGAGACGACTTCTGCGATCACTTCTTCATCGACCACGCCATCGGTTTCCCGGCTCTTCTCTCGCCACTCGCGTGTGATTTGCTCTTTCTTTCGACGCAGCTTGTCGGCTTGATCGCGAAGTGCTGCGGCCTTCTCAAAGTCTTGATTGGCAACAGCCTCTTCCTTCTCTTTGTTGAGTCGCTCGACATCTTCATCGATATCCTTCAAGTCGGGTGGCTTGGTCATGGTTCGCAACCGGACCCTGGCTCCAGCTTCGTCGATCACATCGATGGCCTTATCAGGCAAACACCTAGCGGTGATATAGCGTTCGCTCATTTCCACCGCAGATGAAATTGCATCGTCGGTGATCTGCACGCGGTGGTGTTCTTCGTATCGTTCCTTGAGTCCTTTAAGGATTTGAATCGTCTCGTCTTTGGATGTCGGTTCGACGATGATCTCTTGGAAGCGTCGTGCGAGTGCATTGTCTTTTTCGATGTACTTGCGGTACTCATCAAGCGTTGTTGCACCGATGCATTGGATCTCTCCACGGGCTAATGCAGGCTTGAGAACATTCGCTGCATCGATCGCACCTTCAGCACCACCGGCACCGACCAAGGTGTGTAATTCGTCGATGAAGAGGATTGTATTTCGGGCTCGGCGAACTTCATTCATCACCGCCTTGATTCGCTCTTCGAATTGACCGCGGTACTTCGTGCCGGCGACCATCATGGCTAAGTCCAAAACGACGATCCGCTTCTCAGCCAAAATCTCGGGAACCTCTCCGTTGACAACCCTTTGTGCAAATCCTTCGACAATCGCTGTCTTACCAACTCCAGCCTCTCCCAAAAGAACTGGGTTGTTCTTGGTGCGGCGGCACAAGACCTGAGTGGCTCGCTCGATCTCGCGCTCGCGGCCAATCACCGGGTCGAGTTTGCCTTGTCGTGCAAGTTCCGTTAGATCCCGACCGAAACTATCCAGCGCTGGCGTTTTGCTCTTGCCACCCTTAGGGGTGCTGCCCGTTTCACTGCCGCTACTGGATCCACTTCCCTCGCGGCTACCTCGCTCACTGTCGCCCGAATCAATGCCATGGCCTAAGAGGCTCAATACCTCTTCACGGACGTCCTCAAGCTTCATACCCAGGTTCATGAGCACCTGTGCGGCTACACCGTCTTGTTCACGAAGCAAACCAAGCAGGATGTGTTCGGTGCCTACATAGTTGTGGTTCAGGTTTCGCGCCTCTTCCATCGAATACTCGATGACCTTCTTGGCCCGCGGAGTATGAGGTAACTTACCGATCGTTACCATCTCGGGGCCACTTTGCACGAGTTTCTCGACCTCGAGGCGAATCTTCCGCAAATCGATGTCGAGATTCTTGAGCACATTGGCTGCAACACCACTACCCTCCTTGACTAGTCCGAGGAGGATATGCTCGGTGCCGATGTATTCGTGGTTGAAACGCTGTGCCTCTTGATTCGCTAGCTGCATCACCTTGCGGGCACGGTCAGTAAATCGTTCGAACATGACTATCCTTCCTTATAGGTTGGCGGACAAACATCGGTCCACCCTCGATTTTTTTCGGCTCGTTTCGCCTGCGAAGTTTGCCTCGAACCAACGACGCATTTCGGCAGTGCCAAGTTCCCCTCGAAGGGACAATTTGCCCAATTGAGCAAAACCTGTACCGAAATGTTTCGAAGATGATCCCAGGCCCCAAGGGAGTCTTGGATCTTCTCAAACAAACCGTCGCGAAATTATAGAGTTTCGCACAGGATAGCAAACGGCAGATAGCGGGCTTTAAAGACTTTCAAGCCGTTTGTTTCTTTTGATTTCTTTAATTTTTCGTTGCTCTTGGGCGATCTCCGCGGCCCACCCTTGTGCCCGCTCCAGCGATTCGAGGGTCTGCAACACCAAAATAGCCGCCTCGAACCTCCCGGTGCGACGGTAAATCGAAGCCATCCAAAGGGCAGCTTCCACGTCCCACTCCATGTGCGACACATGGGGAGATAACAACTCTTCGGCCTCGAAATAACTGCCCTGTAAGTACAGCGATTGCGCCTCGGTAAGCACCCGATCCGAGCATCGAGTCAAATCGCTATCTCCAAATTTCGCCAAGTAATAAGCTTGGTAGACGATCGATCCAAGAACCGATGCAGCCAGCGCCCACCATAACAACTGAGCCTCCCATGCACTTAGCAAGGAAGGCCATACAAAAGTACCAATCCACGCAGTCTGCAACCCAAAGACAAACAACAATGCGACTGCTAAACCGCGAAAACTCCCTGATCTCCAGGCAGCCGATAACCCCGGCCAAAAAATCATGCACCACCCAAACGATCCTGCCGCGGTGAGCCCAAGTCGCATACTCCCACTCCCTTAGAATCTCTCGGAACTGCCAAATCGGCAAACAGAAAACTAGCAAATCTAGCTGCTTGATCGCAACTGCCAATTCTTGAGTTTCTTAGCAGTCAGGACTCTGGACTACAAAGTTAACGCCAATCTCCTTCCAGGATATCCAAAATACAAGGTTTTTACCTGTCAGGAACACTTGAAGCCCCCACCGTTCCTCGAGCGATCCGGCCATCGATCGCGCTGTTTGATTGCCCCCGATCTAGCCCGCATGGATATCCCGTGCTCGATAAAGCATGGACCAGCCAGCTGTTTCGTCGATGAGAATCGAACCGATCTCAAGCCCCTCTCGCAACAGATGCCATCGATCCTCAATCGTGATGGCCTCAGTATCCCCTGGCCGACTTTGAAGATCTTCGACTTCCCTAAGCCTATTGCAGAGCAGTTTTTCAACACTCGACGAACGTTGCCTGAGTCGCTGGATCTCTAGTTGCGATTCGAAGCCATGGAGCAATGCGATCAAGAAAGGGCCTCCGATGCAGATCACAATCCCGTAGCTTGCATAAAGATTGACGCCCGAGACGAGTTCCAACAAGTGCCAGCCAACACAGGCTAACACCGCCAGAAACAGAAAGGTGGATAATTTTTCGATCAACTCGTGGTTGTAATGTTGTTGATGGGAATTCGCCGAATGATATTCAATCTGATCCGACGCAAGGAACTTGAGCGTTTCGGCCTGCGTCGCATAGCTTCGCTTTTCATCCTCGGGATCCAGATAGATCGGAGCTTCGCGAACCAAGGCGCGAAAGTACCATAGCGACCAAGTCGCTTCGGCATTGGGTGCCACATAATCACCTCGGAGATAATGCGGCAAATTAGGCATCGGCGTATGAAGTCCCATCGTACCAAGCACTTGCCAAATCCGCATCGCTTCGGCCAACATCCGACTCTCGGTGAACTGTATTCGCCAACCACGCTTCGAAGACCATAGCGATAACATGAACATCCAAAGCACGATCCCCAGCTCCAGCAGGCCAAATACGATCGGAAGCCATATCGCCCCGGTTCCGTGATCCGAACCATGCTCGCCCGATAACGGATAGTCTGCCCCATGGCCTTTCTGTGTCGCCTGCGGATGATCGTCCTGTGCGTGATCCTCTTGATGCGGATGGTCGGCCATGGTGGTTGCAGCAGCCACAGGATCGCTATGCCCCGAGCTAGTATGCCCCATGTGCAACCACCCACCGAGCCCGGCCAGGATCACCGCAAAAATCGCCAAGACATACGATGCAACGATACCGCCTCGGTAAGACTCCCCATGACGCTTGCCGAACGGGTCATCTGAGACCCCTTGGACTTTAGCGACCCGTTTGCTCCAAATCGCCTTCGGCACAGCGACCGGCGGGGAACCTGATTTTGGCGAATGATCGCTAGAATGGTTGTTGTGGTGCCGCCTACCCAAAGCTTGCGTTAGCCGCTTATAGCGATTCCAAAATTGGGTCGCTGCAATCGTGATCCTCGGTGGCTCGTTTCGAACAAGTTTTAGAAACGCAGCTCGTGGATGATAAAGGTACGCTCCTGAAACGATATGATTCTCTCGATCATTGATCGACGCGTCGGGGAATTCATAAGTTGGAAACCACTGCTTTTCCAACGTCGTGAAATCCTCGCTCGATAGTTTTTCGTTGGCAGCGATGCTTTGAAGAACCAGTGCCGTTGCCGTTTCACCTCGATGCAACAGATCGAGCTCCCTCTCAGTATCGAGGATCGCGACCAACGGAGCCCCCGAACTGCACAGTCGGATCGCCACGACATCCATTCGCTCACGGATGGCTTTGCGGATCATTCCATCGATCTGACTACGCTGGGCGATGTCATCGGTATCCCAGACGGCTACCAACAGATCGCTGTGATGCAACAAAAGGGTGTACGCAAATGACTCTTCGCGGGTCGGGTCAGGCGTAGGCTTAATGCCCGCGATGCGAATGGTATCGATTTCCGTATCGACCTCCTTGGTATCCTTCTGCCATTTCCGGAGGATCGACTCCAAAGAACCGGCGAGGGTTCGAAGCCGAAGAAGCGGTGGACGGGAGTCGTAGACACTCGTTTTCTGACCCTTTAAACTCGCTTTATCAACACGGTAACCAAACCACTGCGTTGCCCATGTCACAATAGCTGTTTTTGGAATAAGGTTCGAATCGGGCCAATCTAGTTTCGCATCGCGCTCAATCACCTCTGTGAGTGTAGAACACAAAGCCTCAAAAAGTCGATCGAGCGGCCTTGGTGGACCATCGCTAGATATCGAAAGAACTTTGGAGACGGCCGCATCGGATCCAATAAGTCCGATGCGCATAGCGATCCGAGGCTGGTGAAGGCTCCAGGTTTGGTCGTGCTTAAGGGGTTCTTGGACTAAGGTCGCTTGCTCGGGCGTCTTGGGGTTGTCCATACGATTAAATCGTTGATTGCTAAAGCGGATGGGATATTCAGGTAACCTTCAACGTTATAAATCATCGGTCGTGGTAGCTCAAAGCGCTCGTCGATGATTTCGGAGAAATCATCGACTTTTGTTTTGAAATTCAAAGGAAGCTCCAAAGATCTCATTCCCCTTCGAATCGCGGAACGTACATGTAGTCCGGGTCTCCAGGCCCGGCTGAGTCTATAACAACAGCAGCGTGCGGGTCGGAGCCCCGCTCTACAGGTCCATCAAGCAAGCTGGATTCTCAGTAGAGTCCTTGCACCAAATGATGGTCTCTCCAACTGCTCGTCGATGATTTCGGAGAAATCATCGACTTTGGTTT